>ERZ1106976.2716-NODE-2716-length-15302-cov-6.300059_pt1 | contig 15302 bp, 10 predicted proteins | sample MGYA00403687_ERZ1106976 | MGnify/ENA primary metagenome ERZ1106976 (study PRJEB35170, sample SAMEA104062446) | human gut metagenome | biome: human gut; feature: human-associated habitat; material: faeces | place: Denmark | collected 2013-02-22 ... | reverse complement strand
CCCCTGCGACTTGTCGCCGTGGATGGCGCGCCCCTCGATGCCCGCTTTGGTGAGGATGCGGGCGATGCGGTCCGCGCCGTGCTTGGTGCGCGAGAAAACCAGCACCGAGCCTTCGGAGCGTTCGCGCAGCAGGCTGATGAGCAGGTCTTTTTTCTCGGCCTTCTCGGCGAACATGACGCTTTGGCTGATCGTCTCGACGACCGATGCCGGAGGAGTGACGGTGACGTGCACCGGGTCGTGGAGCATCGAATTGGCCAGCGTGACGATGTCCGAGGGCATCGTCGCCGAAAAGAAGAGCGTCTGCCGCTCTTTGGGCAGCAGCGGAAGTATCCGTTTGATGTCGTGGATGAAACCCATGTCGAGCATCCGGTCGGCTTCGTCGAGCACGAAGAAGCGGATGTCGGAGAGCGAGACGTATCCCTGTCCGATCAGGTCGAGCAGGCGGCCCGGCGTGGCGACCAGCAGGTCGACGCCGCGCTGCAGGGCGTCCACCTGCGGACGCTGGTTGACGCCGCCGAAGATCACGCAGTGGCGCAGGTCGGTGTAGCGGGCATAGTCGCGGCAGCACTCGTCGATCTGGATCGCCAGTTCGCGCGTGGGCGTGAGCACCAGCGCCTTGATGGGGCGGCGTCCTTTGGTGCGGGGCCGGGCCGAGAGCAGCTGCAGGATCGGCAGCGTGAAGGCCGCCGTCTTGCCCGTTCCTGTCTGGGCGCAGCCCATCAGGTCGCGTCCTTCGAGTGCGGGCGGAATGGCCTGCTCCTGAATGGGTGTGGGGGTGACGTAGCCCTTCTCGGCTACGGCGTGCATGATGGGTTCTATGAGGTTCAGTTCCTTGAATGTCATTGCATATCGGTTTTATTCCGGTTCTGGGAGCCGGATAATTCGTATTGTCGCATAATATACGGTAGGGAAAAACGGGTGGCGTCAGACCGGCGCGTGCTATTATTGTCGCCGCAAAGGTACGATTAATTCCGCGATTCTGGCGCATGTCGATTAAATTTCTTATTTTTGCGGTAAATTTTTCGGATAATTATGGAATCGAAACTCGTACTTTACAATACGCTCACCCGCCGCAAGGAGGAGTTCGAGCCTTTGACTCCCGGCCGCGTGGGCATGTATGTCTGCGGCCCTACGGTCTACGGCGACCCGCATCTGGGCCACGCCCGTCCGGCCGTGACGTTCGACCTGCTGTTCCGCTACCTCAAGGCCTGCGGCTACAAGGTGCGTTACGTGCGCAACATTACGGACGTGGGACATCTGGAGCACGACGCCGACGAGGGAGAGGACAAGATCGCCAAGAAGGCCCGGCTCGAACAGCTGGAGCCGATGGAGGTGGCCCACTACTACACGGAGCGTTACCACCGTGCGATGGAGGCCCTGAACGTCGAGACGCCCTCGATCGAACCCTATGCGTCGGGACATATCATCGAGCAGATCGAGTTCGTGAAGAAGATTCTGGCCGACGGGTTCGCCTACGAGTCGAACGGCTCGGTCTACTTCGACGTGGAAAAGTACAACCGGAAATACAATTACGGCCGGCTTTCGGGCCGCAACCTCGACGATATCGTCGCCAACACCCGCGAGCTGGACGGTCAGAGCGACAAGCGCCATTCGTACGACTTCGCGTTGTGGAAGAAGGCGTCGCCCGAACATATCATGCGCTGGCCTTCGCCGTGGAGCGAGGGATTCCCCGGCTGGCATATGGAGTGCTCGGCCATGAGCACCCGCTATCTGGGCGAGCGTTTCGACATCCACGGCGGCGGCATGGACCTGATGTTCCCGCACCACGAATGCGAGATCGCGCAGTCCACGGCGGCGCTGGGCCACGATTCGGCCCGTTACTGGGTGCACAACAACATGATTACGATCAACGGCCAGAAGATGGGCAAGTCGCTGGGCAACTTCATCACCCTCGAAGAGCTTTTCACCGGCAGCCACAAACTGCTGGCGCAGGCCTATTCGCCGATGACGATCCGTTTCTTCGTGCTGCAGGCGCAGTACCGCTCGACGCTCGACTTCTCGAACGAGGCGTTGCAGGCCGCCGAGAAGGGACTCGACCGCCTGATGAAGGGCGTCGAGGCGCTCGGCAGGATCAAGCCCGCCGACGTCTCGACGGTCGATCCGGCCGAACTGGAGAAGCGGTGCCGCGCGGCGATGGACGACGACCTGAATTCGCCGATGGTCATTTCGGCGCTGTTCGACTGGGTGCGCGTCATCAACCAGCTTGCGGAGGGCCGGCAGACCATCACGGCCGCCGACCTCGAAACGCTGAAGACGACCGTTCGCCGCTATGCGTTCGACATCCTCGGCCTGCGCGACGAGAAGGCCGCCGGCTCGGCTTCGGGCCGCGACTACGTGACGCCGCTGGTCGAGATGCTGCTCGATGAACGTCTGAAGGCCCGCGCCGCGAAGGATTGGGCCGCTTCCGACCGTATCCGCGACGGGCTGGCCGCCGCCGGAATCCGCGTCAAGGACCGCAAGGACGGCAGCGACTGGGAGCTGGAATAGCTGTCTCCCGATTTTCGGGCGCCGCCCGCCGGAACGGACGCCGGAGTGCGGTGCACGGTTTTTGCCGCCTGCCGGCAGTGTCCGGGGCGTTGTCCGGGCGGTATGCAGGATGTCCGCCGTGCCGGGCGGCGTCGGGCCGCATGTCCGGGAGGTGATTCCGGGAAATCGGCACTCTACGGAAATATGAACAGGAAATTATGTCTGCAACAATAAAGGGAGCGGCTGCGGAACTCGGAACGGAGCGTATCCGCAAACTGCTCGTACAATATGCCGTGCCGGCGGTCATCGCCATGACGGCCGCTTCGCTCTACAACATGGTCGACAGCATCTTCATCGGCCACGGCGTGGGGCCGCTGGCCATTTCGGGGCTGGCGCTGACCTTCCCGCTGATGAACCTCGCCGCGGCGTTCGGTTCGCTGGTGGGCGTGGGCGCCGCGACGCTGGTGTCGATGCGTCTGGGCCAGCGCGACTATGAAACGGCCCAGAACATTCTGGGCAACGTGGTGGTGCTGAACCTGATTATCGGTCTTTCGTTCGGACTGGTGACGCTGTTGTTTCTCGACCCGATCCTCTATTTCTTCGGAGCCAGCGACGCGACGATAGGCTATGCGCGCGACTACATGACGATTATCCTCTTGGGTAACGTCATCACGCATATGTATCTGGGACTGAACTCCGTGCTGAGGGCCTCGGGCCACCCGCGCAAGTCGATGTACGCCACGATCTATACGGTGGTGATCAACGCCGCGCTCGACCCGCTGTTCATTTACGGTTTCGGGTGGGGCATCCGCGGCGCGGCCGTCGCCACGATACTGGCACAGGTCATCGCGCTCGTCTGGCAGTTCCATATCCTTTCGGATAAGAGCGAACTGCTCCATTTCAGGCCCGGCATCTACCGCCTGCGCCGCAAGATCGTGCGCGACATTCTGGCCATCGGCATGTCGCCCTTCCTGATGAACCTCGCGGCCTGCTTCATCGTGATCCTGATCAACAAGGGGCTGAAACAATACGGCGGCGACCTGATGATCGGCGCCTACGGCATCGTGAACCGGCTGGCGTTCTTCTTCGTGATGATCGTCATGGGCATCAATCAGGGCATGCAGCCCATCGCGGGGTATAATTTCGGCGCCCGGCAGTACGAGCGCGTGCTGCGTGTGCTGAAACTGACGATCATCGGCGCCACGTGCGTCACGATGGCCGGATTCCTGATGGGCGAGCTGGTCCCGCGGCTGGCGGTGTCGGCCTTCACGAATGATCCCGAACTGATCCGGCTGTCGGTCGAGGGCATGCGCATCGTTTTCATCTGCTTCCCGATCATCGGGTTCCAGATGGTAGCCACCAACTTCTTCATGAGCATCGGCATGGCCGGCAAGGCGATTTTCCTGTCGCTTTCGCGCCAGCTGCTTTTCCTGATGCCGGGGCTGATCTTCCTGCCGCACATCTTCGACGTCTATACCCGTTGGGACGGCAGCTGGGGCGTGTGGTGCTCGATGCCGCTCTCGGACCTGCTGGCGTCGGTCGTGGCCTTCTGCATGCTGGCCTACCAGCTGTGTAAATTCCGGGCCAAGATGGATGCGGCCCCGGCAACTAACAATCCCGAATAATCCGCGACTATGAAAGATAAATTCGTCATCAATATCGGGCGGCAGCTCGGAAGCGGCGGCAAGGCCGTCGGCGAGGCCGTGGCGGCGAGACTCGGAATCGGCGTTTACGACAAGCAGCTGATCAATCTGGCCGCCGAGCAGAGCGGCATCTGCCCCGAAATTTTCGAGAAAGCCGACGAAAAAGAGTCGCGCAACCTGTTCGCGACCTTCATCGGCTATCTGCGTTCGCCGTTCGTCGGAAGCGAATATTCGGGGAGCAACGTGCTGAGCAGCGACGCGCTGTTCAAAATCCAGAGCGACGTGATCCGCGACCTCGCTTCGCGCGAATCGTGCGTTTTCGTGGGCCGCTGCGCCGACTATATCCTGCGCGATCATCCGCGCACCGTGAATATTTTCATCGCGGCCGGCCGTGCCGAACGTATCGAGCGGCTCTGCCGCCTGCACGGCATCGCGCCCGGAGAGGCGGAGAGCCTGATGGACCGCACCGACGCCCGGCGCGCCGCCTACTACAATTATTACAGCAGCGGCACGTGGGGAATGGCCGAGACCTATGATCTCTGCATCGATTCGTCGGTGCTGGGAATCGACGGTACGACCGGTTTCGTGCTGGAATTCGTGGAACGCAAACTGGGCGTGAAGCCCTGAGCGGACGCTTTTTTTGTTAATTGATTGCCTATGATACTTGCAGATCAGATAAAGGATTTGGAACAGCGCAGCGGTGCGCTGGAGCGCTGTCTGAACATCGAACAGAAGCGCATCGACCTGCTCAACGAAGAGGAGAAGACCCAAGTGCCGGATTTCTGGGACAACCCGGATCAGGCGCGCGAACAGCTGCGCCGCGTGGCGGCCATCAAGGCGTGGGTGGACGATTACGACGCCGTTGCGAAGGACGTCGAGGATCTTGCGCTGATGCCCGAATTCGTGAAGGAGGGCGTGGTGAGCGAGCAGGAGATGGACGCCCATTATGCGCAGACGCTGGAGCGCATCGAGAAACTCGAAATGCGCAACATGCTGCGCCGCGACGAGGACAAGCTGGGGGCGATTCTCGACATCAACGCCGGGGCCGGCGGCACCGAAGCGCTCGACTGGGCGTCGATGCTGCTGCGCATGTATACCCGCTGGGGCGAGGCGCACGGCTACAAGGTCAAGGTGCTCGACTATCAGGCCGGCGACGAGGTGGGGGTGAAGTCCTGCACGCTGGAGTTCGAAGGCGAGTATGCGTACGGCTACCTCAAGAGCGAGAACGGCGTGCACCGCATGGTGCGCCTTTCGCCCTTCAACGCCAACAACAAGCGGCAGACGACTTTCGCGTCGGTTTTCGTGTCGCCCGCCGTGGACGATACGATCGAGGTGACGGTGAATCCCTCGGACATAGAGTGGGATACGTTCCGAGCCAGCGGTGCGGGCGGTCAGAACGTCAATAAGGTCGAAACCGCCGTGCGCCTGCGTTATCACGGCAAGGATGCCGATACGGGCGAAGCGGTGGAGTTCCTGATCGAGAACATGGAGACCCGCTCGCAGCTGATGAACCGCGAGAACGCCATGCGCATCCTCAAATCGAAGCTCTACCAGCGCGAGCTGGACAAACGCATGGCCACGCAGCAGGCTTTGGAGGCGTCGAAAAAGAAGATCGAATGGGGTTCGCAGATCCGTTCCTACGTCTTCGACGACCGCCGCGTCAAGGATCACCGGACGGGCGTGCAGACCTCGGCTGTCGAAGCCGTCATGGACGGGGGGCTGGACGAATTCATCAAGGCTTACCTGATGGAGTACGGCGCAGAAGCCTGATCCGGGGTTTCGCCGTACGATAAGATTGTTATCTTTGTAAGATGAAGAGACTACTCGTTTTCCTGACGCTTGCGGCCTTGGCCGTCGCGCCGCGCGCTGTGGCTCAGGGGGCGCAGCCCGAATCGGCCTGCGGCGCACCGCTTCTGCATGCTCCGGTGCTGGTCGGCATGACCGACACTGCGGCCTATTTCCCGAAACTGAAGGGCCTGCGCGTGGCCGTGCTGGCGAACCATACCGCCGCCGCGCGTTTCTGCGAACCGGCGCAGGGGAAATACGCGGCAGAGGCGGAACAACTGTCGGGAGTATCCGCAGGCGAAGCGGCGGCTTTGCCGGACAGGGCCGGGTGTCGGCCGGCTCGTTTGCCGGGGGCTTCCGCCGACGGGACGATCCATCTGGTCGATCTGCTGCACGGCCGCGGATTCAATGTGACGGGGAGCTTTTCGCCCGAACACGGATTCCGGGGAACGGCCGATGCGGGCGAGCATGTCGGAAACTCGGTGGACGAGCGGACGGGAATCCCGATTCGGTCGCTCTACGACGGCAATACCAAACGCCCCTCGGACGAGGCGATGCAGTCGTTCGACGTGCTGGTGGTCGATATGCAGGACGTCGGACTGCGGTTCTACACCTATTATATAACGATGCTCCGCATGATGGATGCCTGTGCCGAATTCGGCCGTACGGTCGTCGTGCTCGACCGGCCCAATCCCAACGGGCATCTGATCGACGGGCCGGTGCTCGACATGAAGTACAAGTCGGGCGTCGGAGCCTTGCCGATTCCCGTGCTGCACGGGCTTACGATGGGCGAGATCGCCCGGATGGCCGTCGGCGAGGGCTGGAGCCGGAAATGCAGGCTGGATGTGGTCTGCTGCCGCAATTACACCCATGCGACACCTTACGGGCTTCCGGTCGCGCCGTCGCCCAATCTGCCGACGCAGCGGGCCGTCTACCTCTATCCGTCGCTCTGTCTTTTCGAAGGGACGGTCGTCAGTCTTGGGCGCGGAACAGACAAGCCATTCGAAATCTACGGCCATCCCGATATGAAGGGGTATGGATTCTCGTTTACGCCACGGCCGACGGCAGGGGCCAAGCATCCGCCGCTGGAGGGACGGCTCTGCCACGGCGCCGACCTGAGCCGAATGCCGCTCGACGAGGCGCGGCAGGTGGGGCTGACGCTGCGCTATGTGATCGAGGCTTATCGCAATCTGGGCTTGGGCGAGCGGTTCTTCACTCCGATGTTCGAAAAACTCATCGGCGTGGGCTATGTCCGCGAGATGATTCTCGCCGGGGCTTCGGAAGCGGAAATCCGCGCGTGCTGGCAGGAGGATCTCAGCCGTTTCCGCCGCCAGCGCCGGCCGTATCTGCTCTATGCGGAGTGAAACTCCCTGTTTTTGAGTGGATTTTAATTTTTATTCGGAATTTTTTTCACCTGCATATTTGCTACATATCTTCGCAATCGGTTCCGGTTCGTAACCGATAACGGGATAACTCTGCCGAGTTGTAACCAAAACGTCCGCCGGATGGATTCGGCGGACGTTTCGTGCCGGAGCCTGCCGGTACAACCGCAGGGATAAATGCCTATCTTTACCTGCGTAGCGATTCTGTAAAACCCTTGCCGGAAGAATGGTTATGTCGATTCTGTCTGTTTACTAATTAAAATTTAAGCCTATGACACTTAGATCCTACATGCGTGTGTTATCGGCTGCCATTGCTCTTCTGTTCGTGGCGGTCGGTTGCAAAGATTCGGACGAAGAAATTCCCCCCCCCTCGGAAAAGTACACCTTTGATATAGCCGTTTCGGATATCAGGGTTGCCGACGCCGTGGTTACCGTAACTCCCAGCGATGCGCTGGCTACCTATTATTGCTCTGTCGTCAAAAAGGCCGATTTCGATAAATTGGGATCCGACGAGGCTTATCTGGACGACGATATCGATTATCTGAAGGCTCAGGCCGAAAAAAAGCAGCTGACCTTTAAAGCCTATCTGGAAACCGTAATCGCCACGGGAAGCGAACCGATCAAATTCGTCACGCTGGAGCCTTCGACCGACTACTATGCCTATGTATACGGCATTACGCCGGAGGGCCGGGTTACGTCCGATTTGAAGAAGACGCCGTTCACGACGGCGACCCCCGAACCGACGGAGCTGACCTTCGAATTCAAGGTGGAGAATATCACCATGACGGCCGCCGATATCGCCGTCATTCCCTCCGACGACGAAGCTCCCTATTATTTCGACGTGATTGCGGCGGCGGCCTACGAGGGAATGTCCGAGGACGAGATTCTCGCCGACGTTTTGGACGCGATCATTCCCGCCTATCTGACGCAGGGACCGGACGGTTACCCTGCGGAGATGTTCGAAGGAATGCTCGCTCTGAAGCCCGGAACCGAATACTATGTCTACGCCATCGGCTACGATGCCGAGAAGGAGGAACCTACTTCGGAGCTGCAGATGTACAAATTCTCGACGACGGCGCCTACGGGCGAAGCGCCTGATCTGACTTTCTCGGCCCGTGCCGGCGATGCCGACGGAAACAACACTTCGACGATGATCTACTGCACTGCCGTGTCGGAGGCCGCCGTATCCGCCAAGATGGCGTGTCTTCCGAAGCAAATCGTGGATGATTTTATCGGGCAGGGCGCTTCGCTCGAAAATATCGCCGATGCCAACGGTCAGGATGTCAAGAGCGAGGATATTGCCGCCCTGAATGCGAAGGGAGGTCTCGGCCTGACGCTGGCGGGCGACGTGATCGTGCCTTCGACGGATTATACGGTGATTTTCAAAGTCGTCTCGGCCGGCGGACGCTCCACGGTGAAGAGCGAAAACGTCTCTACGACCTCCGGTGACGTGCCGCCGTCGGACCTCACTTTCTCCATTGCGGTGACGGAGCTGAAAGCCACCTCGGCCATGGTGACCGTGACGCCCTCGAACGATACCGAGACCTATTTCTTCGATATCCAGCCCAAAAAACTGATCGACGAGAATTTTGCCGATGACGCTTCGCTGATCGCGGCGCTCGATGAAACCTATGCGAAATACGGCGGCATCGCCGGAATGCTGAGCCAAGGCGAAGACGGTTACAAACCGACCTCCCTGACGGCCGGGACCTCCTATTACGTGCTTGCCTTCGGGTACAATACGGCGGCGACGACGGCCGTTACGCGCCATGAGTTTACAACGGAGACAGCGGCGACCTCCGATCTGACGCTGTCGATCGCTATCGACACCTCGGCGGAGCCGATTCCCGGCGGTGTGACGGCTGCGATTACGGCCTCCAACGACGAAGATCCCTATATGCTCGATTTCATGCTGGCCGATGAAATCAAGGGCATGTCCGATGCCGAGATCATCGCTTCCGTCGAGCAGAAGTACGGCCAGATTATCTCGTGGCTTCTGGTGACCGGCGATTATGCGACCGTACCTACGGATTTCGGTGGGGAACTCGCCATGATGCCCGGCGCCGAATATTATCTCGTTGCGTTCGGATACGACGGCGCTTCGGCGACGACGGGCGTCACGAAAGCCAAGTTCACGGCGGGCGCCGGGCCTGACGCCGCGGGTACCGGATTCACCTTCAAAGTCGAAGACATCACCTCCGGCGGTGCGACGGTAACCGTGGAGACGACCAAAGAGCCCGTTACCTATATTTGGGACGTGATTTCCGATGCCAGCTATACCCAGCTGGGCGGAAACGCCGAAGCGCTTGTGTCGCACGTAACGGACATGTTTGCGCTCTACGGTACGGCGCAATACGGAAATCTGACTCCCGTGCAGGTTATCGCCGGGCTGGGCGCTTGGTATTCGGGCGCTTCCTATGCGTACGGCAAACTCTCTTCCAAAACGGCCTACAGGCCTTATGCCGCATGTGTGGACCTGAGTGGCAACGTTGTCGGCACGCCTGCCGTCGGCGAAATATTCACGACGCTCGAAGCCGTAGCCGGTTCCGCGACGGTGGAGGCGGCCTACGACAAGTACTTCGACGGCGACGAGATCGTTGCAGCCGGAGTATCATCCAATGCGTCGGGAAAAGCGTATATTCCCGTAACGGTTACCTCTTCGGCGGATGCCGCGCATTGGTACGTAGCCCTTTATACCGGCGATTATACGGATCCCGGAGCGGTTTCCGAAGCTACGATCATCAACGCGCTGAAGTCTCAGGGCGTGAAGGATGCCGCGAAGATTAATTTCACCTGCTCGTGGGATACCCAGTGTACCTTCCTCGCTGTTGCCGAAGACGCAACGGGCAATGTCGGTGAGATTTTCCGGCTGGGAGTGCGCTTCACCAAGTCCGGTGCGTCGCCCATATCCGAGCTGACGGGAGCGTCGAAAGCCGCGGCCGCAGGCGTTAAACTGCCCGTGTTGTGCAGTTCGCTGCTGCCCGGACTCGATGTTCCGAAGGTTCTCCGGCCGCTCGAAGAGCCGAACATGCCGCAGGCCGCCGCTTCGCAGTTGATAAATCTGCGCCGGGAGCGGACTACGGACCTGTCTGAAAAGATGGTCCGGGGGGCGGAAATGTCCGGCGATGCCGATGCGATATCCGGTGGCAAACCCGCTCAGATCAAATGCTTTGTCGGCAAGAATGCAGGCATGAAGCAGGCCGAAGAGGTCTCTTTGAAGAAAGCTATTGCGGCGCGGGCTTTGAACAACAGAGTCCGGACTCCCAGAAGATAGCTTCCTCCATATTCCTATAATCGAGCTGCGGCGCATATGCGCCGCAGCTTTTTTGTCTGTGGAAATCGGCTTTCGGGAAGCCGATCCCGGAATGTCCGGCCCGCGCCGAGGTCCGGCATGCGTCGAAAATAAATTTTTTGAAAAAATCTGAAAAATATTTTTTCCTTCGGAAATATTACTGAATATTGCCGTCGATGATTGGATTTTGTAATCAAATGTCCCGGAATTTCTCAATATTGTAATCAAACGGCCTGCGAAACCTGATCCGGCATGCCGTTTTTCTTGTATCTGAATGATACAATTACGAATATAAATACTTATATTTGCTAACGTAATATAATTTTTAGCGTTCCTTGCCGGACGAATTGTTATATCTTGTCAATTTTATTAATTTAATTTTAAGCCTATGACGCTCAAATCTTACTTGCGCATGTTATTGGCAGCCGTGACTCTTCTGTTTGTCACCTCAGGCTGTAATGACGACGACGACAAAGTCGGACCCCCCCCTCTTATTCGTTTAGTGTCGCTGTTTCGGATGTAGCCCAGACCGAAGCTACCGTAACGGTAACTCCCAGCAACGACCAAGCTACCTACTATTATGCGGCTGTAAAGAAGGCCGAGTTCGACACGTTCGAGTCCGACGCGGCCTATGCCCAGCATATTCTCGACAATCTGAAAGCTATCGCGGATAAGAAGGTGCTGCCGCTCAGCGAGTATCTCGCAACGGCCCTCGTCAAGGGAAGCGCACCGCAGAAAATCACCGATCTGACGGCCGGCACCGACTACTACGCCGTTGCGCTCGGCATGCTGACGGACGGCCGCTTCACCTCCGATCTGGTGAAAGAGGCGTTCAAGACGGACGATGCTCCGGAGCCTGCTCCTGAATTGACCCTTTCCATGAGAGCGGGCGACGCCAGCGGTGCGAACACTTCTTCGTATGTCACCTGCCATATCAAGTCCTCGGATATAGTTTCGGCAAAAGCGGCATTCCTTATGAAATCTGCTGTCGATAAGGCGCTTGCCGAGGGAAAAACGCTTGCTGAGATTTTGGCCGGAGTTACGACTGATCCGACACTTAAGACTGAGCAGGTTGAGAAGATAAACAGCGCTGACGGTTATGACCTGCCTTGCCGCGGTGTGCCTGCTGCTACGGCGGTTACGGCGATTGTTTCCGTTACGAGTGCCAATGGAAAAACAACGGTCGATTCAGCTTCGGCAACTACTGATGCTGCTCAGGGCGGCGATTTGACTTTTACTATCGCTGTAACGAATATCGGAGCGAAAGGCGCTGATATTAACATTACTCCGTCTAATAATTCCGATACCTATTATTTTGATATTTATCCGGCTTCCGTTGTCGATCAGATACCTGATGACAATCAGTTGATTGCAGCTATTATTGGCGCGAATGACGGTGATGTTACCAAATATTTGTCTACGGGTCCTGATGGCTATTCTAAGGAGCTGATAGAGCAATATATTCCTTTTGATCCTGAAACGGAATATTGTGTAGTCGCTTTCGGATGTAACGGAACTGCTGGAACAACGGCAGTGACCAAAGAGAGGTTTACCACACTTGCAGATGACGGTGAAACGGGCGATGGTCCGGAACTGACTTTGACACTTCGTGCTGGAGATGCTAATGGTGCAAATACAGACACTAAGGTTTATATGGGAGCCTATGCTCCGACTGCAACAGGTGCGTATTATGGAGTATTTTTAACTTCGGATGTTGAAAAAGTACTTGCTCAGGGAGCTTCTTATGATGCTATAGTTACTCAGAACGGAACAGATATGTCTACTAAAGACGGATGGTTGGACGGGCTTGTTCAGAATCCCGGAATTGGAGTAACCTTTAGTGGATTAGATCCCGCTACTTCCTATACTTGTATTTTAAAAGTTACGGATTCGGCTGGTAAATCGACTACAAAGCATGTCGCAGCCACTACTGAAGGTGGTGGGGAGGCTTCCGATGCTTACAAGGCATGGCTCGGTACGTGGACTTTAACCAGCACTTCGTCTGAGGTGAATGCTGCGCCGCTTTCTTTCGACGTTACGTTCATTCAGGGGGTTGCTAATTCATCCTATAAATTACAAGGATGGGGCATTACTACGATTCGTGACCAGTCGCAGATTCTTCCGTCGGCTAAATTCGATAGTGCTACCGGAAATTTTGAGATATTGGAAGGCCAGAGTTTATATACCGATCCGGAGGATGGAAGTGTCCTGACTCTTACAGGACGGGCACTTTTGCAGGGAAAATATTATATTATTAACGGTGGTTATCCCGGATTTACCGGAAAGCTTAATGCAGATAAAAACTCGGCAACGATTACTCTATATCAAGGAAGTGTCGAGGGAATGGGTAATTTTACTACCAGTTCGATGGACTTCTTCTGGGTTCTTGGACAAGATATTTATTGGCAAAAGGCAGCTGAAGGATATACCGATAAGGATTATCCGATAGGTCCTTATACAATGACAAGGAAGAGTTCAGGTGCTTCTGTAGCTGCTTCGAAGTCTGCTGCTACAATTCTGCATGCAAGTAAACTGTCGAGTGTACTTTCTGGATGTACAGTTCTGTCAACTTCAGTTAAGCAGAATGGCGTGGTATTCGAAAGCCAAGTAGCAATGCCGAGCTCGCTTGTATTCGATCGTCCTGCTGCGTCGGGGACTGTCATTGGCAACAGTGGGAAATTTGAAAATGCTGGATTGAAAAAGCAGATTTCAAATAACTTGGATAATAACACGGATTTCCAACTCTTGAATAGGTTGTAAGAGTTTGAATAATCATATCGAACTGCGGTCCAATTTGGACCGCAGTTTTTTTATTGGAAATATATATGTGCTTCGGACATATGGAGACGGTTTGTGAAAATTTTCATCGGAAAATGAAATAATACGCCTGATTTATTGTATATTTGAATAATTCAGATATTTTTCCTGCGGCTTTTTATTATTCACCCACTTAAATAATTTAAGCTATGAAAAAATCCTACTTGTTCCCAAATTTCGTACTGCCGCTATTCGGTGCATTGGCGGTAATGTGTGCGGGTTCCTGCTCGCAGGAAATCCTCGAAGTATCCGAAGACCTTGCGCCGGATAATCCGCAGACGCGCGCAGGCATTGCTAAGATCGGCATTGTCAGTAATCCTGCGGGAAGAGGAATTGGCGATGAGTATTATGGAAAGGATATAGATTATACGTTTAACCTCGTGACGTCAGGAGTTGATGCGGGTATAGAAGTGATAAGTACAAACGTGTCGTTCTTTACTACGATAGACGGCGGCATCGATCAAATTTCACGGACCGATAAATCGCTGAAACTACGTTTTACAAAATGCGGTGTTTATCAGATATTGGCAACACGGAATTATCGTGATCTTGCGAACCCGTCGGGGCCGATTATGCTCCAACAGGCAACCATTACTTGTCGGGTGGCGTCGCCTGTGGCAAGCATCGAAGGTCCGAGTTCTGTAGCACTCGGTAAAGTTTATAATTTCAGTGTCAATTTTGAAGATCCTGATTATCCTGATCCCAATTTGGAAATCACGGAATCGGTTTTTAATGATCCGCAGTGTACGATTATCAATAACGACGGAGCAGGGAACTATTTGATTCGTTTCGACCAGCCGGGTGCGTATGCGATTAAACCCGGCTTGACATGGGCTAACTCTTCCGATGTTATGAAGGTCGGTCCACATTATTGTGTGGAGGTGTTTTTCAGACCGGAGATGAATTATGGGTTCAGAAAAGGTATTTCTAAACTAGGTGTAATGTATCTGAATCATATTAATTTGTGCGATCAGCAACAAGATGTTTATGCTTCTTTGCCATATAGAGTGTATTTCAAGTATAAAGAGGTGGGCATAAGGTCTAATGGAATTGCTTTTGAGGTCGTTGATTGGAAAGAAATCCGTCAGGCGGCTGGAGAGTCTGGAAAAGTTATTATGCCTGCTACGACAACTCCAATGGATGGCATTTTTATGGGGCCTAATCCGGATCTTCCCGGAGATTATTGGAAAATAGAGATTCCGAAGGATAGATGCTATTCTTTGGAAGAAGCTGGAGGAATTGTTATTCCGGGAAAACCGATTGAATAACTTTCTCAGCCCAACGCCTAAACAACACGCCCGAAGCATTATGCTTCGGGCGTGTTGTTCCATGTTGTAACCGTGCGTTATTCCGGAATGATCGCCTCGCTGGGGCAAACGCCTGCGCAGGTGCCGCAGTCGATGCAGGTGTTGGGGTCGATTACATAGATATCGCCAGCCGAGATAGCCTCTACAGGACATTCGCCGATGCAGGTACCGCAGGCAACGCAGGAGTCGGTGATTTTGTAAGCCATTTTTGAAAAATTTATTTGTTAATGTGTGTATGTAATGACAAATATAGAAACTTATTTGATAATATCAAAACCCGTATAGGGAATCAGCGCTTCGGGAATGCGGATACCTTCGGGGGTCTGGAAGTTTTCGAGCAGGGCGGCGACGATGCGCGGCAGGGCCAGCGACGAGCCGTTGAGCGTGTGCGCCAGCTGGGTTTTCTTGTCGGCGTCCTTGTAGCGGAGCTTGAGACGGTTGGCTTGGAACGATTCGAAGTTCGAGACGGAGGAAACCTCCAGCCAGCGTTTCTGCGCTTCGGAGTAAACCTCGAAGTCGTAGGTGAGCGCCGAAGTGAACGACATGTCGCCGCCGCACAGACGCAGGATGCGGTAGGGCAGGCCGAGCG
>ERZ1106976.2713-NODE-2713-length-15318-cov-4.224268_pt1 | contig 15318 bp, 10 predicted proteins | sample MGYA00403687_ERZ1106976 | MGnify/ENA primary metagenome ERZ1106976 (study PRJEB35170, sample SAMEA104062446) | human gut metagenome | biome: human gut; feature: human-associated habitat; material: faeces | place: Denmark | collected 2013-02-22 ... | reverse complement strand
GCCGTAGGAAGTGAGACTCCAGCCTTAGGCTATACCGTTACCTATGCGGTGGGTAATACTTTATTAATCATCTGGGGTGTCGTTATTGTGCTAATCATGTAATATATATAATGTATGGACAAGAAGAAAATACATGTCACGAGAGAATATGAGAAAAAGATGTCGGAGATTAGCCCTTTCGAGCTAAAGAACATCTTGATAGAGTTAGCGGATGAGAGCGCTCGTAAAAGTACGCACATCATGCTGAACGCAGGAAGGGGAAATCCAAACTGGATCAGTACGGTTCCACGGGAGGCATTCTTCCTATTAGGGCAGTTCGCCTTGGAGGAATGCCTGCGGGAAACCGAATTGGCAGATGAGATGGCCGGAGCCGCAGGGGTTCCCAACCGCAAAAGGATCGCGTCTCGCTTCGTACAGTTTCTAAAGAAACATGCGCAATCTCCCGGCGCTACTTTATTGAAGGGTACCTATGAATATCTGGTCACGGAAAAAGGTGTAGATGAGAATGAACTTGTATATGAATGGGCGGAAGGTGTCATTGGTGATCAATATCCGGTTCCCGATCGTATCTTGAAATATACGGAAATGCTCGTGCGGGATTATTTAGACCAAGAATTATGTGATAACCAGCCCCCTGAGGGAATATTCGACCTTTTCGCTACCGAGGGCGGAACTGCCGCCATGTGTTATATCTTCGATTCCTTGCAGCAGAATTTCTTGTTGAATAAGGGAGACAAGATCATTCTCTTCGCTCCGGTATTCACTCCTTATATAGAGATTCCGGAACAGGCTCGTTATCTTTTTAATGTCATAGAGATAAAAGCCTTGAAGATGACAAAAGACGGCTATCACACATGGCAATATCAAGAAAAGGATTTAGATGTCCTGAAAGATCCTAGCGTGAAAGCCGCTTTCATAACAAACCCGAGCAACCCGCCTTCATACGGATTGACAAAAGCATTGATGAATAGGATCGTTGAGATCGTACGGAACGACAATCCCAACCTTATGATTATTACGGATGATGTGTATGCGACATTTATTCCGCATTTTCGCTCGATGATGGCCGAATTACCAAAGAATACGTTATGTGTCTACTCTTTCTCCAAATATTTCGGGGCAACCGGATGGAGATTGGCGGTAATCGCTTTACATCAAGATAATATTTACGACCGGATGATCCGTGAATTGCCAAGAGATAAACAGGAGCTTCTAAAAAAACGATATAGCAGTCTATCCTTACATCCCGAGGATATCCGCTTTATTGATCGTATGGTAGCCGATAGCCGTCAAGTAGCCTTGAATCATACGGCCGGTCTTTCCTTGCCACAGCAAACACAAATGTCTCTGTTTGCGTCTTTCGCTCTATTAGATGCGGAAAATACCTATAAGAAAAGGATGCAGGATATGATCCACGAGCGTTTACACACATTGTGGGAAAGCACCGGATTCACCTTATTAGACGACCCTTTGCGTGCGGGATATTATAGTGAGATCGATATGCTTGTCTGGGCTAAGAAATTCTATGGGGATGATTTCGTGGAATATCTAAAAAAGAATTACGAACCTCTGGATGTCGTTTTCCGTCTGGCACAGGAAACTTCCTTGGTTTTACTGAACGGAGGAGGTTTTGATGCTCCCGAGTGGTCTATCCGCGCATCTTTAGCCAACCTTAAACGGGAGGATTATGTCCGGATTGGAGAGGGTATCGCATCTATTTTGCATAGTTATGCCCAAAGATGGAAAGAAATTCTCGATAAGTAGAAAAAACAGCTCCAAGGCTTGAACAAAACGGGCTAATGGTACGTTTTATTAATAAACGTGCGATTAGCCCGTTTTTCTAAGTTATCCGGGAGATTATAAATAACCTCTATAACCTCATAGAAATTATCGAACAAATTGTATTTCATTATATTATATATTTGTTGATAATAAAAACAAAGACTCATTGGCAGATGTCTTATTTATTACATTTTAGCTGGTTATAGATAAATATATTTGCGAAAAGGCTTACAATAAAAAACGAATATGAATATGGTGTACGACATTGACATGCTTAGAAATTTCTATGCGAATTTCCCCAGAAGAGTGGACACAGCCCGCGAACGTATCGGTGGTCGCCCGATGACCTTGGCCGAGAAAATCTTATATGCGCATCTATACGATGAAAGCTCGACTCGCCTTTTCAAAAGAGGTGAGGATTATGTGAATTTCCGTCCCGACCGTGTGGCTATGCAGGATGCAACTGCGCAGATGGCTTTGCTTCAATTTATGAATGCAGGTAAGGATCAGGTGGCTGTGCCTTCGACAGTACATTGCGATCATTTGATACAGGCGTATAAAGGTGCAAAGGCGGATATTGCTACGGCAAGACTGACTAATGAAGAAGTATACGACTTCCTCCGTGATGTATCTTCCCGTTATGGCATCGGCTTCTGGAAACCGGGAGCAGGAATTATCCATCAGGTGGTGCTCGAAAACTATGCTTTCCCCGGCGGTATGATGGTGGGAACAGACTCTCATACGCCTAATGCAGGCGGACTGGGCATGGTGGCTATCGGTGTTGGTGGTGCGGATGCCGTGGATGTGATGACAGGAATGGAATGGGAGCTGAAAATGCCGAAGATTATCGGTGTCCGTCTGACCGGAAAACTAAGCGGTTGGACCTCTCCGAAAGATGTAATCCTGAAATTGGCCGGCATCCTTACCGTAAAAGGAGGAACGAATGCTATTATCGAATATTTTGGTCCCGGAACTGAATCCCTTTCTGCTACCGGGAAAGCTACCATTTGCAATATGGGTGCCGAAGTTGGAGCTACTACCTCTTTGTTCCCCTTTGACGGACGCATGGCTACTTATTTGAGAGCTACCGGAAGAGATTGTGTAGTCGATTGGGCTGAATCTGTTGGTGCAGACCTTCGTGCAGACGACATTGTGACCAACGAACCATCCAACTATTACGACCGTGTAATTGAAATAGACTTGTCAGAACTCGAACCTTATATAAACGGGCCATTTACACCGGATGCCGCTACTCCTATCTCTGAATTTGCAGAAAAAGTGTTATTGAACGGCTATCCCCGTAAAATGGAGGTGGGCTTGATAGGTTCATGTACCAATTCTTCTTATCAGGATTTGAGCCGTGCAGCTTCTTTGGCAAAGCAGGTGACAGAAAAGAATTTGAGCGTTGCTTCTCCGCTGATCGTCAATCCGGGTTCGGAGCAAATCCGGGCTACTGCCGAAAGAGACGGTATGATTGAGGCTTTTGAACGGCTGGGAGCCACGATTATGGCAAATGCTTGTGGACCTTGTATCGGTCAGTGGAAACGTGAGACGGACGATCCGACACGGAAAAACTCAATCGTCACCTCTTTTAACCGTAATTTTGCCAAACGTGCTGACGGTAATCCCAACACCTATGCGTTTGTAGCTTCTCCGGAACTAACGATGGCGTTAACGATAGCCGGTGATCTCTGTTTCAACCCGTTGAAAGACAGATTGGTGAATCATAACGGAGAAAAAGTGAAACTCTCCGAGCCTGTAGGAGATGAACTTCCTTTGAAAGGTTTTGAACAGGGAAATGAGGGATATATTGCCCCCCACGGAGCAAAAACGGAAATCAGGGTAAAACCGGATTCCCAACGTCTCCAGCTTCTGACTCCTTTCCCGGCATGGGACGGACAGGACTTGCTGAACATGCCTTTATTGATTAAAGCACAGGGAAAATGTACTACCGACCATATCTCTATGGCAGGTCCGTGGCTCCGCTTCCGTGGACATTTGGAGAATATTTCCGACAATATGCTGATGGGAGCTGTCAATGTTTTCAATGGTGAAACGAACCGTGTTTGGAATCGTTCGACAAATACTTATGGAACAGTTTCCGGTACGGCAAAGATGTATAAGTCCGAAGGTATTCCGTCTATTGTTGTTGCCGAAGAGAATTATGGAGAAGGTTCCAGCCGTGAACATGCAGCCATGGAACCACGCTTCCTCAATGTACGTGTCATTTTGGCTAAGAGTTTTGCCCGTATCCACGAAACAAACCTGAAAAAACAAGGAATGCTTGCTCTTACTTTTGTAGATAAAGCAGACTATGATAAAATTCGGGAACACGATCTTCTGTCCGTATCAGGCTTAGTCCATTTCGCACCGGGGCGCAATCTGACGATTATTCTTCATCACGAAGACGGAACGAAAGAAAGTTTTGAAGTGCAACATACCTATAATGAACAGCAGATAGCCTGGTTTCGTGCCGGTTCTGCCTTAAATGCAAGATAAAAAATGAGCAAAATAACCATGCAAACAGATGGTACGTTGTTGGTACCCGATGTGCCTACCGTACCTTATATTACCGGCGATGGAGTAGGAGCCGAAGTGACTCCTGCCATGCAAGCCGTAGTGGATGCAGCTATCCGGAAAGCATATAGTGGCAAACGTCGGATCGAATGGAAAGAAGTGTTGGCGGGAGAACGTTCCTTCAACGCGACTGGTTCCTGGTTGCCGGATGAAACAATGGAAACTTTTCAGGAATACCTGGTAGGAATCAAAGGTCCGTTGACAACTCCTGTCGGAGGTGGAATCCGTTCGTTGAACGTAGCACTGCGTCAGACACTTGATTTATACGTCTGTCTTCGTCCGGTTCGTTGGTATCAGGGAGTACAGTCGCCTGTCAAATCACCGGAGAAAGTGAACATGTGTGTGTTCCGTGAAAATACGGAAGATATTTATGCAGGTATCGAATGGGAAGCCGGAACTCCGGAAGCTGAAAAGTTCTATCAATTCCTGAAAGACGAAATGGGCGTGACAAAAGTCCGTTTCCCGGAAACCTCTTCTTTCGGTGTGAAACCTGTATCACGTGAGGGCACGGAGCGTCTTGTGCGTGCTGCCTGCCAGTATGCGCTCGACCATCATTTGCCTTCCGTAACGCTGGTGCATAAAGGGAATATCATGAAGTTTACCGAAGGTGGTTTCAAAAAATGGGGCTACGAACTGGCGCAACGTGAATTTGGCGATGCTTTGGCAGATGGCAGACTGGTGATAAAAGATTGCATTGCGGATGCTTTCTTACAAAATACACTCCTGATTCCCGAAGAATATTCCGTGATAGCCACCTTAAACCTCAACGGAGACTACGTTTCCGACCAACTGGCGGCCATGGTAGGCGGTATCGGCATTGCTCCGGGAGCAAATATCAACTACCAGACAGGTCATGCCATCTTTGAAGCGACTCACGGAACAGCTCCCAATATTGCGGGAAAAGATGTAGTGAACCCTTGTTCTATAATCCTTTCGGCAGTAATGATGCTCGAATATTTTGACTGGAAAGAAGCGGCTGCTCTGATAGAGAAAGCCTTGGAACAAAGCTTCCTGGACGCTCGTGCTACACACGATTTAGCCCGTTTTATGCCGAATGGAACCTCCCTCTCTACTTCCGCTTTCACTCGTGAGATCGTGGAAAGAATTGAAAAACAAAAGTAACGAATAAAAAACGAAGAAAGATGAAAAAAGAGTACTTGATTTACAAGCTTTCCGAGGAAATGAAGGAAGCTACCCGGATTGATACAGAATTGTTCTCCAAGTTTGATGTGAAGCGCGGATTGCGTAATGAAGACGGCACAGGTGTATTGGTAGGTTTAACCAGAATCGGTAATGTAGTAGGATATGAACGTGTTCCGGGTGGTGGGTTGAAACCAATACCGGGAAAACTGTTCTATCGCGGTTATGATGTAGAAGATATTTCTCACGCTATAATCAAAGAGAAACGCTTTGGCTTCGAAGAAGTGGCTTACCTATTGCTTTCCGGGCGTCTGCCGGATAAAGAAGAATTGCTTTCTTTCCGTGAGTTGATTAACGACAATATGCCGTTGGAACAGAAAACGAAAATGAACATCATCGAGTTGGAAGGAAACAACATCATGAATATTCTTTCACGCAGCGTACTCGAAATGTATCGTTTTGACGCAAATGCGGATGATACCTCTCGGGATAACTTGATGCGTCAGAGTATTGAACTGATTTCAAAGTTCCCCACTATCATCGCTTATGCTTATAATATGCTTCGTCATGCTACTTTCGGACGTTCTCTGCATATCCGCCATCCGCAGGAAAAGCTCTCTATTGCCGAGAATTTCCTGTATATGCTGAAAAAAGACTATACCGAACTGGATGCACGCACCCTCGATTTGTTATTGATTCTTCAGGCAGAGCACGGTGGTGGTAATAACTCCACTTTCACCGTTCGCGTAACTTCTTCTACCGGAACAGATACTTATTCGGCCATCGCCGCTGGTATCGGTTCGCTGAAAGGCCCGCTTCACGGAGGTGCCAATATTCAGGTTGCCGACATGTTCCAGCACCTGAAGGAAAATATCAAAGACTGGACAAGTGTAGATGAGATAGACACTTACTACACCCGAATGTTGAACAAAGAAGTGTATAACAAGACCGGACTGATCTATGGTATCGGACATGCCGTTTATACCATCTCCGACCCTCGTGCTCTTCTATTGAAAGAACTGGCTCGCGACCTTGCCCGTGAAAAAGGCAGAGAAAGCGAATTTGCTTTTCTTGAACTGTTGGAAGAACGTGCCATCGCTACTTTCGGACGGGTTAAAAACAACGGAAAGACAGTGTCCAGCAATATCGACTTCTATTCGGGCTTCGTGTATGAAATGATCGGTTTGCCGCAGGAAATCTTCACTCCACTGTTTGCCATGGCACGTATCGTAGGCTGGTGTGCACACCGCAATGAAGAATTGACTTTCGACGGTAAACGGATTATCCGCCCGGCTTATAAAAATGTACTTGATGATTTGGCTTATATCCCAATTAAGAAACGCTGATAAGAACAAATCCTTTTATTGAATAGATAAGTAATCCCGGATGTGTGCCCGATCATTTCAGAAGCGCATCCGGGAAATTTTACATTTTCTCCTTTTTTATGTTCGTAAAAGAATGTACTTCAGATTCTTTCTATTTTTTGTATCGTCGTTTATCTCATTTTTGTTATTTTTGCGTGTTACAAAATAGATCGGTATGAGTATAGATACTTTTAATCTGTTTCTGGGGGTGATGAGCCTGATTGCTTTGTTTGTTTTTATCGCCCTTTACTTTGTGAAAGCCGGATATGGTATTTTCCGCACAGCATCGTGGGGCGTAGCTATCTCCAATAAACTAGCCTGGATATTGATGGAAGCTCCGGTTTTCGTGGTGATGTGCGTGATGTGGATCTATTCCGAACGTCGGTTCGAGCCGGTGATTTTCACTTTCTTCCTCTTCTTTCAAATTCACTATTTTCAGCGTGCTTTCATCTTCCCTTTGCTATTGAAAGGAAAAAGTAAGATGCCGCTGGCAATCATGTCGATGGGAGTTCTTTTTAATTTGCTGAATGGCTATATGCAAGGAAAATGGATTTTCTATCTTGCTCCCGAAACGATGTATCAAGCCGGTTGGTTCACTTCACCGTGGTTTATTATCGGTACACTGCTCTTTTTCGCAGGTATGCTGTTGAACTGGCAGTCGGATTATATCATCCGACATTTGCGCAAACCGGGAGACACCCGGCATTATCTGCCTCAAAAAGGAATGTACCGTTATGTCACTTCCGCCAACTATTTCGGTGAGATACTAGAATGGGCAGGTTGGGCGATACTCACTTGTTCACTTTCCGGTCTGGTCTTCCTTTGGTGGACGATTGCTAACCTTGTTCCCCGTGCCAACGCTATTTGGTGCCGTTACCGCGAAGAATTCGGAGACGCAGTGGGAGAACGGAAACGAGTGTTCCCTTTCCTTTATTAGGGACGCTTTTCATCACGACTTATGTATGACTTAAATAAAATATCAACTACTATGGAATCTAAACTTTTTAGCCCGGTCACCTTTGGCCCTTTGACGCTGCGGAATCGAACAATCCGTTCGGCAGCTTTTGAGAGCATGTGTCCGGAGAATACTCCCACGCAGATGTTGCTGGATTACCATCGGTCGGTAGCTGCGGGGGGAGTGGGTATGACAACAGTGGCTTATGCTGCCGTGACACAAAGCGGACTTTCTTTCGACCGTCAGTTGTGGTTGCGTCCGTCCATTATTCCCCGTTTACATGAACTGACAAAAGCCGTGCACGATGAAGGTGCCGCAGTAGGTATACAAATCGGGCATTGTGGAAATATGTCCCATAAAAATATATGTGGTGTCACTCCTATATCCGCATCTTCAGGCTTCAACCTCTATTCTCCTACGTTTGTGCGTGGAATGGAAAAAGAGGAGTTGCCGGAAATGGCGAAAGCGTATGGAAATGCAGTCAATCTGGCGAGGAAAGCCGGATTTGACGCCGTTGAAGTACATGCGGGGCACGGCTATTTGATTAGTCAATTCCTGTCTCCCTACACCAATCATCGGAAAGATGAATATGGCGGTTCGCTCGAAAACCGGATGCGTTTTATGGATATGGTGATGGAAGAAGTGATGAAAGCGGCGGGCAATGATATGGCAGTTTTCGTAAAAATGAATATGCGCGACGGCTTCAAAGGAGGAATGGAGATAGACGAATCCATACAAGTGGCCAAACGTCTGTTGGAACTTGGCGCTCATGGATTGGTGTTGAGTGGTGGTTTTGTCAGCAAAGCGCCGATGTATGTAATGAGAGGTGCCATGCCGATTCGTTCGATGTCTTACTATATGAATTGTTGGTGGCTGAAATACGGAGTCCGTATGTTTGGCAAATGGATGATACCCTCTGTACCCTTCAAAGAGGCCTATTTCCTTGAAGATGCACTGAAATTCCGTGCGGCTCTTCCGGATGCGCCGTTGATTTATGTCGGTGGTCTTGTTTCCCGTCAGAAAATAGATGAAGTGCTCGATTTCGGTTTTGATGCCGTGCAGATGGCGAGAGCGTTACTGAACGAACCGGGATTCGTGAACCGGATGAAACAGGAGGAACAAGCACGCTGCAACTGTGGACACAGTAATTATTGCATAGGACGTATGTATACGATAGAAATGGCTTGTCATCAACATTTGAAAGAACAATTACCTTCCTCTTTACAAAAGGAGATTGATAAACTGGAGAAAAAATGAGTGAAATGAAATGGGCAATCATCACCGGTGCGGACGGAGGAATGGGAACAGAAATAACACGTGCCGTAGCCAAAGCCGGTTATCGAATCATAATGGCTTGTTATCATCCGAAGAAAGCGGAGGTTGTTCGTGAACGTTTGAGCAAGGAAACTGGAAACCCGGATTTGGAAGTAATAGCTATCGATTTATCTTCTATGCAATCCGTAGTTGCTTTTGCCAGTCAGATCTTAGAAAGGAATCTTCCCATCTCTTTGTTAATGAATAATGCCGGAACGATGGAGACAGGTTTTCATACTACTTCCGAAGGATTCGAACGAACGGTAAGTGTGAATTATATGGGACCTTATCTGCTTACCCGGAAATTAATTCCGCTGATGGTGCGTGGAGCGCGTATCGTAAATATGGTTTCCTGTACATACGCAATCGGCAAGCTCGACTTCCCAGATTTCTTTCATAGAGGGAAAACGGGAACGTTTTGGAGGATTCCTGTTTACAGTAACACGAAGTTGGCTTTATTATTGTTTACTTTCGAACTTTCCGAGCAACTTCGAGAGAAGGGAATTACCGTCAATGCTGCCGATCCGGGAATTGTTTCTACTGATATCATCACTATGCACAAGTGGTTCGATCCGTTGACGGATATTTTTTTCCGTCCTTTTATCCGTAAACCCAAGAAAGGGGCTTCTACGGCAATCGGTTTACTGTTGGACGAAAAGGAAGCCGGTGTGACAGGACAACTGTATGTCAATAACCACCGGAAAAACTTGTCTGATAAATACACGAATCATGTGCAAAAAGAGCAGTTGTGGGAGGTAACGGAACGTGCGTTGGCGAGTTGGCTGAAGTAGGTTTTCTTTTCTTTTTTTATTTAAATTATCCAGTATTTACTTATATATAGGTATTGTACATATCTATATATCTCATTTTTGTTGTCTTATTTTTACCAATAGATAGGGATTGTTTGGCATCCCTCTTTCTGCTTACCTTTGCATCGCTTTTAGAGCAATGAAAAGGTATAAAGTAAAAAGGTAAAAAGGAGATGAGCAATAAATATTTTTTGGTTTTTCTGGCATTCTTGTTTTCCGTATCCGTATATTCACAACATGGGCGTCACCGTAATAGTTTAATTTCGGGTAGAGTAATGTCCACGGAGAAAGAAGTGGTGGATTTTGCGACAGTTTATCTGAAAGGAACCAACCAAGGATGCTATACAGATGAAAAAGGTATATATCATTTGAAAACGACAGCAGGTGAATATACACTCGTCGTTTCGGCTATCGGTTATCAAACGGTAGAAAAGAAAGTTAAATTAGCCAAGGGAGAAAGAATAAAAGTAAACGTCACTATCGCGCCGGCGGTAAAAGAACTGGGAGAGGTGCTGGTCACGACATCCGGAGTCGGTCGTGTGAATCAGTCTGCTTTTAATGCGGTAGCCATTGATGCGAAGAAATTGCATAATAGTACGCAGACTTTGGCAGGTGCACTGACTAAAGTGCCCGGTGTAAAACTCCGCGAATCAGGTGGAGTGGGGTCGGATATGCAATTGTATATCGATGGCTTTAGCGGGAAACATGTGAAAATCTTCATTGACGGCATACCACAGGAGGGAGCCGGTGCCGCATTCGATTTGAACAATGTTCCTATTAATTTTGCCGACCGTATAGAAGTCTATAAAGGAGTAGTTCCTGTAGGATTCGGAACCGATGCTATTGGGGGAGTGGTTAATATTGTCACCAACAAGCAACCCGGAAAGTGGTTTATGGACGCTTCCTATTCTTACGGGTCATTTAATACTCATAAATCATACGTGCGCTTCGGACAAACGTTCAAGAATGGTTTTATGTATGAGGTCAATGCTTTTCAGAATTTCTCGGATAATGATTATTATGTAGACACTTATGTACGCGAATTTGAGATTAAAGAAGATGGAAGCGTACGTTTTCCGCCACTTGACAAAAATAAGATTTATCATCTGAAACGTTTTAATGACCAGTATCATAATGAAGCCGTGATTGGAAAAATCGGCCTGGTAGGAAAGAAATGGGCAGACCGTTTGGCGTTGAGTTTCAATTATTCTCATTTCTATAAAGAGATACAAACTGGTGTTTATCAAGATGTCGTGTTCGGTGAAAAATTCCGCAAAGGACATTCGTTGGTCCCTTCTTTAGAATATTACAAAAAGAACTTATTGGTGAAAAACCTGGATCTGCTGTTGACTGCCAATTACAATCATAATATCACCAATAATGTCGATACCGCTTCGCGGGCTTACAACTGGCGTGGAGATTTTTATGAAAAAGGCAGCCGGGGAGAACAGTCTTACCAGAACAGTGAATCTAAAAATAAAAACTGGAATGGGACGCTGAAGATGAATTATCATATCGGACAGGCGCATACGTTTACTTTCAGTCATGTAATCAGTGATTTTGAACGTACGAGCCGCTCTACCATCGGTGCTTCTTCCAAATTCACGGACTTTTCTATTCCTAAAATCACCCGTAAAAACGTCAGCGGGCTTTCTTACCGTCTGATGCCGTCGGACAGATGGAATGTGTCGGCATTTGCCAAATATTATCGGCAATACAACAAGGGACCGGTATCGCAGAATACGGATGGAATAGGCAATTATATCAATCTGTCTAATACGGCAAGCGCTCTTGGATATGGAGCGGCAGGTACCTATTTTATATGGAAAGATCTTCAGGTGAAACTTTCGTACGAAAAGGCTTTCCGCCTGCCGACCACGGACGAACTCTTTGGAGATGAAGACCTTGAAGCTGGTAAAATGAATCTGAAACCGGAGAAAAGTGATAATGTCAATTTGAGTTTCAGCTATAATCATCAGTTTGGCAAGCATGGATTGTATGCCGAGGCCGGTTTGATATATCGGGATACGAAAGATTATATAAAAAGAGGACTGGACGTATTGGGAGGAACAAGCTACGGATATTATGAGAACCACGGTCACGTAAGGACCAAAGGGTATAATTTGTCATTGCTTTATAGCTTCTCGCGTTGGTTTGATATAGGAGGAACATTCAATAGCATCGATACTCGTGATTACGAAAAGTTTCTGGCGGGTTCCTCTTTGCAGGAAAGCATGCACTATAAAGTGCGTATGCCGAATCTGCCCTATCGTTATGCTAATATCAATGCAAATTTTTATTGGAATGACCTGTTTGTCAAAGGAAATGTGTTGAGCATCGGCTATGATAGCTACTGGCAGCACGATTTTCCTCTTTACTGGGAGAATCTCGGAGATAAAGATTCAAAGAATATGGTGCCGGAACAGTTTTCTCATAATCTGTCTTTGTCCTACACCATGAAGAATGGACGTTATAATGTATCATTTGAATGTCGGAATTTCACCGATGCCCAACTGTTTGACAATTTTAGCCTGCAAAAAGCGGGGCGCGCATTCTATGGAAAATTCAGAGTGTTTTTCGGTAAATAATAAGAGTCAGTTTTTAGTATCAATCAATAATAAAGAATATATGAAGAAGTTTTTATTACAGGCTTTTGCCGTAGCTTTTTGTTTGAGTAGCGGTGTGTTTGTGGCATCTTGCGACGATGATAATAATCCGGTGGATAACCCGCCGATTGATGGAGAAACGGCTTATGTGGTAGCTGCCACAACTGGTGAAGCAAGTTATTTGGTAGTAGCCAATTCTTTGGATGAAGGAACAGTGTCGACTCAAGGGAATGGAACCGAAGTGATTGGCGGTACCTATTGGGTATATAAAGGATTGGATTATGTGTTTGCTTTAGTTTATAATAAAGGTGGCGCAGGTACAGGAGCTTCCTATTATCTGGGTGCAGATGGTAAAATGAAAGAAAAGTACACATACACTTATAATCGTATCACGTCATACGGTACTTGGGGGGACAAAGTGGTGACTGTTTCCACCGGGGACTCGAAAATAACGGATGAGGATCAGAATGTGGCTCAAGCATTGTTGTTCAACTATTTGGATGCGACCGATGGCAGCCAGGAAGAGGGTACCTTGCTTGCCGAAAATTACTTGGGTAATGGTGAAAAAGTTTCATGGGCAGGTCTGGTTGAAGCTAACAATAAGATTTATACATCTGTCATCCCGATGGGAATGAGTAAGTACGGTATTAAAAAATGGCCGGAAGCTGTGACAGATCAGGAACTTGTGACTAAGACTGACGGTGGTAGCGGCAGCGGTGCGTATACAGCCGGTGTTATTCCTTCTACACAATACCCGGATAATGCTTACGTGGCAATTTATAGTGGCACGAACTTCAATGAGACTCCGGTGATTGCCAAGACTGATAAAATAGGCTATGCATGCGGTCGTATGCGTTCACAATATTATCAGACCATTTGGGCCGCTGATAATGGTGACGTCTATGTGTTCTCTCCCGGATATGGACGTACGGCAGTTTCATCTTCAGATTTGAAGAAGGTAACAGGACAGAAGCCTTCGGGCGCAATGCGTATCAAAGCAGGCGCAACAGATTTCGATCCGGATTACTATGTGAACTTTGAAGAGATAGGCACTAAACATCCTATTTTCCGTTGCTGGCACATCTCTGAAGATTACTTCCTGCTTCAATTGTATAAAAAGGGAGCGGAAGATATGATTAGTGGCGGTACAAGTGCAGATGTCAGCGAATTAGCTGTTTTCAAGGCGGAAGATCAGACGATTATGCTTGTTACAGGTCTGCCGGCTGACGGAAAGTTTGGTGGCGAGCCTTATGGAGAAAAAGGGTATGCTTATATGGCTGTCACTGTGACTACGGGCGAGAAACCGGCCTTCTATAAAATAGACGCAAAAACAGGCAAGGCAGTCAAAGGTTTAACGGTAGAGGCTGACGCTATCACTACGGTAGGTAAGATGGAATATCTTTCAAAATAATACAGTCGGTTAAATAGAGAATCTTTTGTAGATAAAAGCCTGCCGAGCGGAAAGCTTTGCAGGCTTTTTCAAGAAATAGGATTGAAAACATGAAAAAAATATTCAGAAAGATACATTTGTGGCTTTCCGTCCCTTTCGGACTGATAATAACTCTTGTCTGCTTCTCCGGTGCCATGCTGGTATTTGAAAATGAGGCGAATGAGTGGTTTCGACGCGATCTTTACTACGTAGAAACGGTAAAGGAGTCTCCTCTTCCTATGGATAAGTTGCTTGAAAAAGTGGCGACGACATTGCCTGACAGTGTATCGGTGACCGGTGTCAGCATATCTTCTGATCCCGGACGTGCGTATCAGGTTAGTCTTTCCAAACTACGTCGTGCATCTTTGTATGTAGACCAGTATACGGGCGAAGTAAAAGGAAAAAGCGAGCGTAGCGGCCTTTTTATGTTTATGTTCCGAATGCATCGCTGGTTGCTGGATAGTATGAATCCGGGAAATGAAGGAATCTTTTGGGGCAAAATGATTGTAGGTGTCAGTACGCTTTTACTTGTTTTTGTACTGATTTCGGGAATTGTCATTTGGTGGCCGCGTACACGTAAAGCATTGAAGAATAGCCTGAAAATAACAGCAACAAAAGGTTGGAGAAGGTTTTGGTATGACTTGCATGTGGCAGGCGGAATGTATGCTCTGATCTTTCTACTGGCTATGGCACTGACGGGATTGACCTGGTCTTTTCCGTGGTATCGGACGGCTTTCTATAAGGTCTTCGGGGTGGAAGTACAGCAACGTGCCGCCCAAGGACATGAACAGAAAAGTGATGCTCAAAAGAGGGATACCAAACTGGCAGCCCATCGGGAAAAGAAAAGAGAAGGAAATGAGGTTCGAAAGGGTGAAAGAGGCGGACGTCCGGAAAACAATCACAGTGATATGTACTCGGTAACTTCACCCTTCGTTTATTGGCAGGAGATTTATGATAAACTAAGACGTCAGAATCCGGAGTATAAGCAAATCAGTATTTCTTCTGGTACGGCAAGCGTGTCTTTCAACCGTTTCGGGAATCAGCGGGCATCTGACCGTTATTCTTTCAATACGGATAATGGTGAATTTACAGAAACAAGTCTTTATCAACATCAAGACAAGTCGGGAAAGATTCGTGGTTGGATTTATTCTGTGCATGTTGGTAACTGGGGAGGAATGTTTACTCGCATACTTACCTTTATTGCTGCCTTATTGGGGGCTGCACTACCACTGACTGGATATTATTTATGGATAAAAAGACTCATAAAGGTACGGAAATGAATGAAATTTTTTCCTACTATAAAGTTGAAAAACATAAAAACATCTGCCACCTGCAACGAAAC
>ERZ1106976.2707-NODE-2707-length-15351-cov-7.661219_pt1 | contig 15351 bp, 19 predicted proteins | sample MGYA00403687_ERZ1106976 | MGnify/ENA primary metagenome ERZ1106976 (study PRJEB35170, sample SAMEA104062446) | human gut metagenome | biome: human gut; feature: human-associated habitat; material: faeces | place: Denmark | collected 2013-02-22 ... | reverse complement strand
CCCAGTAGAGGAGCCCCATGGCGAGAAAGCCCGTGAGGTAGCCCCCGGTGCTGCCGAGGAGCACCCCCAGCCCGCCCCGGAAGGAGGAGAAGACCGGCGCGCCCACGGCGCCCAGCAGTAAGTACGCCGCGATGGCCAGGGTCCCGTCCTGGCCCCCCAGAATGAGGAGGCAGAGGAAGACCCCGAAGGTCTGCAGGGTGAAGGGGACCATGGGCTCCGGCAGGGGGATGGTGATCCAGCCGCAGACCGCGAGGATGGCGGTCATCAGGGCCACCCGGGTCAGGTCCCGGACGGAGAAGCTCCGGCTCCGGCGGCCGGTGTAGGACGCGATCTTCCGTTTGCTCTTGCTCATGGCGCTTCCTTTCCCGCATCCCCCTCGTGGGGACTTTTCAGCGTGGTGTTGGGGCAGGTCTCCCGGATCTTCCGCTGGAGCTCCTTCAGGTCCGCAAAGGTCTCCGGGCGCTTGGAGTCATCCCGCAGCAGCGCCGCGGGGTGGTAGATGGCCATCATGGCCACGCCGCCCTTGGGCCGTGCCCCACGGTTCTTTTTGCGCACCCGGGTCCCTTCAGGAAACACCATCAGCATAAACCCATCCTTCAGGGCCTGAATGGACCTTTTTACCGCGCCGATGTCGGAGTGGCCCCGGTCCACGGGGAATACACCCATTTTCCGCAGGAACGTGCGCAGAATGGGGATCTTAAACAGCTGATTCTTCCCCATGATCTGCAGGTTTGCCTCCCGTCCCAGGGCGCAAATAAGCAAAATAGGATCCCAGTTGCTGCTGTGGTTGGGGCACAGCAGCACAGGCCCTTCCTTGGGCACGTTCTCCAGCCCCTCCACCCGGATAGGGTGCAGGAAGGTGGCAATAGGCTTCACAATATCATATACGGTGGCAAAATACTTGCTGCTCATTATCTGACCCGCTTTCTGATCTCCTGTAAAATGGCGTCCATGCTCTGCTGAAAATCCATATGGGTTGTGTCCACTGTCACGGCGTCCGCGGCCGCCTGCAGCGGTGCTGCCGCCCGGTGGCTGTCCGCCCAATCCCGCGCCTTCATTTCCTCCAGCACCTGCTCATAGGGCTTTGGCGTCCCCCGCTGCTCCAGCTCCATAGTCCGGCGGCGGGCCCGCACCTCCACGTCGGCGTAGAGGAAAATTTTCACGTCCGCGTCGGGCAGCACCACCGTGCCGATATCCCGGCCGTCCATGATGACGCTGTGCTCCCGCGCCAGCGAGCGCTGCATCTCCATCAGGAAGTCCCGCACACCCTGGATGGCGGAGACGGCGGAGGCGTACATGGATATCTCCGGCAGGCGGATGTCCGCCGACACATCCTCCCCGTTCAGCAGCATGCGCTGCAGGCCGTCGCCGTCGTGCTCCATGGCGATGTGGATGTCCGGCAGTGCGGCCAGCACCGCCGCCGTGTCTTGGGGGTCGATGCCCCGTCGCTGCACATACAGACCGATGGTGCGGTAAATGGCGCCGGTGTCCACATACAGGATGCCCAGCCGCTCCGCCGCCGCCTTGGCCAGTGTGCTCTTGCCCGCGCCGGCGGGCCCGTCTACGGCCACGGCGTATCGTCTTTCGTTCATATGCTTCATCCTCGCTGCTCTGCGGCGGAAAGACCCGCCAGATATCCGGTGGCCCACGCGATCTGGAGGTTGAACCCTCCCGTGTAGGCGTCTACGTCCAGTATTTCCCCGGCGAAGTACAGTCCCTCCGCCAGCTTGGAGGCCATGGTGCCGGGCACCACGTCCCCCACCTTCACGCCGCCTGCGGTGACGATGGCCTCCGCCACGGGGCGCGGGCCGGTGAGCGATACCGTGAAGTGCTTCAGCTCCTGCACCAGCGCACGGCGCTGCTCCTTTGTCAGACTGTTGGCCTTCTCCCCCTCCGGCAGCGCCAGACGGCGCAGCAGCACCGGCACCATGCTCCGGTGTACCAGTCCGGACAGGATGTTGGCCATGTCCCGGTTGGGGTTCTCCCCGATGTCCCGCAGGATGCGGCTGTCCAGCTTCTGCTGGTCCAGCGCCGGCTTCAGGTCGATGGACAGGCGGTACTGCTCCTTGTCCCAGCGGCGCAGGTGGGCGCTGGCGGACAGCATCAGCGGCCCGGACACGCCGAAATGGGTAAACAGCATCTCGCCGAACTCCCGGAATACCGGCTTGTTCTTTCCGTTGATCACCGTGGCCTCCACGTTCCGCAGGCTCAGGCCCTGCATGGCGGCGCAGTCGGCATCGCCGCTCTCCAGCGGCACCAGCGAGCCTCTGGGCGGCACGATGGTGTGCCCCAGCGCCGCCGCCATGGCGTAGCCGTCGCCGGTGGAGCCGGTGCCCGGATAGGACACGCCGCCGGTAGCCAGCACCACCGCGTCCGCCGGATGGTGCTGCCTGTCGGTTTGCACGCCGGTGACGCGGCCGTCCTCCGCGGTGATCTCCGCCGCCCGCTCCCGCAGGATGCGGACGCGTAGCCGCCGCAGCTCCCGCTCCAGCGCGCCGGAGATGTCAAAGGAGCGGTCAGACACGGGGAACACACGGTTCCCCCGCTCCACCTTCAGCGGCACGCCCAACGCCTCGAAAAACGCCATGGCGTCCTGGGGCGTGAACCGGGTCAGGGCGCTGTACAGGAACCGCCCGTTGCCGGGGATGTTGGCCATCAGCGTCTCCTGATCGCAGTCGTTGGTCACGTTGCAGCGGCCCTTGCCGGTAATATTCAGTTTCTTGCCTAACCGCTCGTTGGGCTCCAGCAGCGTCACACCCGCGCCCCGTCGGGCGGCGGTGATGGCCGCCATCATACCGGCAGCTCCCCCGCCGATCACTATGATCTCACTCATCGTCCTCTTTCCCGAAGATACTGTACTTCGACCACACCTGCTCCATATCCGCCAGCGTGGCGGACAGCTCCTCTCTGCGCTGGCGGCCTACGGCCAGGATCAGCGCATTCAGCAGACTCAGCGGCGCCGCCATGGAATCCACAAAGGAGATCATGTCGCTGGGCGCCAGCAGCGACAGCGTGGCCATCTGGTACATGGGCGACATGGGGCTGTCGGTGATGGCGATGACATCCGCCTTGCGGGAGCAGGCAAACTGCACCGCATGGATGGCCATCTTGGAGTACCGGGGGAAGCAGATGCTCAGCAGCACGTCTCCCGGCCCGATGTGTACCAGCTGCTCGTAGATCTCACCCGCCGCGCTGCTCTGTACCAGCGTTACGTTCTCAAAAATCAGGTGCATATAGAAGTTGAGATAGCCCGCCAGAAACGAGGACGAACGAACGCCCAGTATATAGATGTGCTTGGCGTGGAGCAGCTTGTCCACCACCCGCTCGAATTCCTCTCTGTCCAGCTCCTCAATGATGTCGTGGATACTGTTCATGTCCCGCTGCATGACGCTGCCCAGAATGTCCGAGCCGCTCATCTGGTCGCTGGACACCTGAATACGCTGGATGGACGTGAGCTTGCCGCGTATCAGCTCCTGCAGCGCCTTCTGCATGTCGGGATAGCCGTTATAGCCCAGCTCCGCCGCGAACCGCACCACCGTGGATTCACTGACCTGCGCCGTCTGCCCCAGCTTGCTGGCGGTCATGAACGCCGCCTTGTCGTAGTTTTCCAGAATGTACCGGGCGATCCGCTTCTGTCCCTTGGAGAACGTGTCCATCCCGTTGCGGATGGTCTGCAAAACGCTCTTATTCACAGGCAGCGCCTCCTTTTATACTTTGCAATTCCTTGTCTGTCAAGTATCTCCACTTGCCGGGTGGAAGGCCGCCCAGCAGCAGGGTATCCTCCTGTACGCGCTGCAGCCGCGCCACATGCAGGCCGATCCTGGCGCACATTCGGCGCACCTGCCGGTTTTTGCCCTGATGGATGGTCACGCGCAGCAGGGCCTGTCCGCCGCTGCGGCTGACCTCCTCCGCCTGCGCCGGTGCGATGGGCTCGCCGTCCAACTCCGTGATGGCCATGAGCCGCTCCGCCGCGCCCCGTATGTCGCCACGCACCGTCACCAGATAGACCTTGTCCACCTGATGCCGGGGGTGCAGCAGCCGCTGGGCGAAGTCGCCGTCGTTGGTGAACAGCAGCAGGCCCTCGGAGTCCCGATCCAGCCGCCCCACGGGATACACCCGTGCGCCGCAGCCCGCCACCAGCTCCGCCGCCGTCTGCCGTCCGCACTCATCGGACAGCGTGGTCACATAGCCCCGTGGCTTGTTGAGCATCAGATACACCGGCGCCGCCGTCTGCGGCAGCGGCCTGCCGTCCACCGTGACGGTATCCGTCTCCGGATCGGCCCGGCCGCCGATGACGGCCACCTCGCCGTTGACCCGGACGCGGCCTGCCGCGATCCATTCCTCCGCCGTCCGACGGGCGCACAGACCGGCGGACGCTATCAGTTTTTGCAGCCGTTCTTTCATGCGTCTCCACTCTCCCACTGTATCCATGCAGCCCACACCTCCGTCACTGTGCGGTGCATGCGCTCCGCTACCTGCTGCGCCGTCATACGCGGCGCTGTCAGGCAAAAACCATATTCGTACAGCGCCGCGTGGTCTGCCCAGTCGTTGCTGTCCCGCAGTGTCACCGCGATAAGGCGGCAGCCGCACCGCTCGGCGCAGGACACCAGCGTACGCCCCGCCGCCTTGGTATACCCGGTCTTCAGGCCGATGCAGCCCTCCACCTGCCGCAGCAGGCGGTTGTGGTTCTCCATGGTGCGCTGGCCGATAGTGACGCTGCGGCTGGAGCAGATGCGTCGGAACGTAGGCTCCTCCATGGCTGCGGCGGCCAGCACTGCCATATCCCGCGCCGTGGAGTAGTGCCCCTCGGCGTCCAGTCCGTTGGGATTGGCAAAGCTGGTACGGGTCATGCCCAGCGCCGCCGCCTTTTCGTTCATCAGCGCCACGAAGGGCTCCGGTCCCCCGGCGCACGCCGTCAGCGCCAGCGCCGCGTCGTTGCCGGAGCACAGCAGCAGCCCGTACAGCAGCTCCTCCACCCGCACCGTCTCGCCGGGCTTCAGGTACATGGATGAGCCCTCCGCCATATGGTCGCGGGTCACGGTGACGGTGTCGTCCAGTCCCGCCTGCTCCAGCACCACCAGCGCCGTCATGATCTTGGTGGTGCTGGCAATGAGCATCTGCTCATCGCCGTTCTTTTCGTACAGCACCTGGCCCGTATCCGCGTCCAGCAGGACAGCAGCCGTGGCGGAGACCTCCACAGCCTCCGCCACAGCCGGCAGCATACACAGGAGCAGGCACAGGCGCAGCAGCGCCCGCAGCATCTTGGCCCACATAGGATCACCCCTGCTTTTGTACCATCAGTTAACAAGGGCAAACACGCCCTTGTCAGCTGATGGTAAGATCATCCCAGTATATTCGGCCCTGTGCGAAAGTATTTTGTCTTAGAAATCCGCCTTTTCCCGTTTCTTGTCGATGAAGCCCTCCACACGATCCATGACCTGCGGCACCATCTCCACGATGCGGTCGACAGTGGTGATGGCGGGGGTGCCCACGGGCAGCATGCGGGTCACGCCGTCCTTGACCACCAGAAACGCCATAGGCTCCACCCGGACGCCGGCGGCCGCGCCGGCCCCCAGCTTGTCGGGCTGCTTGCCGTAGTCCCCGCCGCCGCAGCCGAAGCCGAAGCTCAGCCGGGACACGGGAATCAGGGTCACGCCGTCCGCCGTGACGATTGGCTCCCCTACCACGGTATTGGAGTCCACCATCTCGCGGATCTTGCCCATGGAGGCTTCCATCATTGCGCTGATAGCATTCTTCTTCTCGTTGATTTCCATGCTGTACGCTCCTTTTCCTCAGTTGGTTGTATGGGTCGCGTCCGCACCGGCGGGCGCCTGGTCTTTCATATTCTGCACCGATTCCCCGGCGGCCTGCCTCTCCTTGGCGGATCTCTCCTTACGGAAGGCCATGAGCCACCGCAGCGCCGGCCCGGCAAAGGCAAAGCCGATGGCCAGCAGATCGCCGATGCGGAAGCTCAGCCCCACCTCGCCGCTGATGCGCGTTTCCGCGGCGGTAAAATCCGTCTCCAGATGGACGCGGGGATCCGGCATGTTTGTCAGCTTCTCCAGCTCCGGCATCACCGTCCACATGACCGCGTTGGCCCAGCCGTAGGTTTCCGCCGTCTGCGCGGGATCATCGCCGCCGAAGCACACCGAAAGCCGCATGGGGTCGATGCGCAGACGCTTCCGGGTTTTCCGCAGCCCCCGCTTCAGGGACTCCCACAGTGCCGGCAGTGCGCTGCGGATATCGCCGGGCGTCAGATCCAGCTTTTTCCGTTTTTCCTCCGCCGGTTTTTCCTTGACCGGCTTCTCCTTTTTGGGCTTTTCCGGCTTCTTTTTCTCCGGCTTCGGCACCAGCTGTAACCGGACAGGCCCCGCCATAGCCGTGACGCACAGCGCGTCGCCGAAGCGGACGTGTACGCCCACGCGCAGCAGGAGCAGCAGGAGTATCAGTGCCAGCAGTATGCCCAGTATCCACAGCGCGGCCACGCCCGTCACCTCTTTTCCTTATTCCTCTCCCATCTCTGCCGGGAGGTTCCCGTCGTCGTCCAGCCGCATCTGGCCATCGGCCTCCAGACCCGGCAGCTGGGGCAGATCCTCCAGCGAGTCCAGATGGAACGCCCGCAGGAACGCCTGCGTCGTCCGGTACAGCCGGGGCCGTCCCGGCACCTGCAGCCGCCCGCACTCCTCGATGAGATGACGATCCAGCAGCAGCCCTACGGTGTAGGAGCTGTCCACGCCCCGTATCTGATCCACATAGGCCCGCGTGGTGGGCTGGTAGTAGGCGATGATGGTCAGCACCTCCAGCGCCGGCTGGCTCAGCTTGGCGGGCTTGCGTATCTCAAATGCCTTGCGTATCTGGTCGCCGTACTCCGGTGCGGAGCACAGCTGGTAGCTGTCCTCCATCCGCAGCAGACGGATGCCCCGCCGCTCGTAGCTGTAGTAGTCCTGCAGCCGCTGGAGCACCAGCTCCGCCGTAGGCTTGTCCAGATCCAGCGCCACGCAGATGCGGTCGATGCCCACCGGCTCGCCGGAGGCAAAGAGGATACCCTCCACCGCGGCCTCGATCTCCTTCATTTCCCGTGTATCCATGGTCTTCCCCTTACATCAGTTCTTCCGGCACGTCGCCCTCGCAGGTGACAGTGCAGTCGCTGGCGGAACCGGCCAGACGGATGAGATTGTTCCGGCACAGCTCCAACACGGCCATAAATGTGGCTACCAGCTCGCTGCGGCTCCTGCTGCCCCGGAACAGCAGCAGAAAGCGGGTAATGCCGCTGCGCTTCAGTCGGTCGATGATCTCCCGTGCCTTTGTCTCCACCGGGTACGGCTCCCGCTTGACGATCTCGTCAAAGGCCTTCAGCGGCGGCGTCTCCTCCACCTGCCCCCGGCGGTCTGTGACCTCCTGCATGGCCAGGATCAGATCTGCCGGCTCCTGCTCGTACTCGTAGATCTTGCCCCGCTCCATCGGCTCCGGCGGACGGGTCAGCACATTGCGGCCGAACTCCCCCATAGGCCCCAGCCGCTCGGTGATATAGCGCACCTTGGCGTAGGCGTCGCCCCGCTTCCGCTCCTCCAGCGACTGGATGAGGGCGTCCATCTCGCTCTGGGCCTCCTCGTCCTCCAGGCTCAGCAGCATGCGGGTTTTGATGTACATCAGGTGCGCGGCCATGGTGATGAACTCGCTGGCCACCTCCAGATCCATCTGCTTGCGTTTTTCCAGATAGTCCAGATACTGCTCCAGTATCAGGGCGATGGGGATGTCCTGTATTTCTATCTTGTTCTTGCTCAGCAGGAACAGGATCAGATCCAGCGGCCCCTCGAAATCCTCCAGCGGCTCGCTGGACTTGGTCTGCACCACCTTTTCCAGCTTGAAGATCGGATTGTCCAACGGCGTTTACTCCTCAAAAGCCGACAATGCGGCAGAATAGCTCGAATACCCAGCGGATGGCGGCGTCCAGCGCGTTGCTGCCGATGCCCACGGAGATGATGACCACCAGCAGCACCATGCCCAGCTGCTCATAGCGCATCAGCCAGTTATAGGCCCTGTCCGGCAGCAGCACCGCCGCTACCTTGGAGCCGTCCAGCGGCGGCACCGGCACCAGATTGAAAAGGCCCAGACCCACCGACAGGGACGCGGTGTTCACCAGAAACGAAAACAGCGTCTCCGGCAGTGTGCCTGTCATCAGCGCCCGGAGGTACACCAGCCGCGCCGCCAGCAGCAGCGCCAGCGCCAGCAGAAAGTTGGACACCGGCCCCGCCAGCGCCGTGATGGCCATGCCCTCCTTGGGCTTCTTGAAATAGTTGGGGTTCACCGGCACCGGCTTGGCCCAGCCGAAGCCCGCCACGATCATCATGAAAAAGCCGATCCAGTCGATGTGCCGCAGGGGGTTCAGGCTCAGGCGATGAGCCCGCTTGGCCGTGGGATCGCCCAGCGCATAGGCCGCCAGCCCGTGGCACGTCTCGTGGATGGTCAGGCACAGGAACACGGCGGCCAGCCGCAGCAGGATGCTCTCCAGCGAGCCGAAGTCCAGCGCGTCCCATAAATTCGTCAGATATTGCAAGGATGGTTCCTCCCGGTAAAACGCGGCGCGTATGCACAGAAAATACACCCCGCTGCGATAGTCCTCTGCATTATAGCAAATATTCCCGCAAAACACAAGAAAAAATCACCTGTACCCCCTGTGCATTGTCACCAAAATGACCCGGATGTAACCATTTTGTATCCAACTTACCACCGCTTTGTCTTTTTCCTGTAAGGATGCGTACCGGTTTCTCTGGTATGGTATAGACAAGAAGAAATAGTACATCATCTATCCGCTGTAAGAAAGGAGAACACAAAATATGGTAAACGTGAAGCTGATCGTCGGTCTGGTCGTTCTGTGTCTGGCTTCCGCTGTGGCGGCCTTCCTTCTGCCCAATGCCATTGGCATGCTGCTCTCCTTCGTGAGCATGGGCGCCGCTGCCGCCATCGCCGTTCTGGCCGTTGTGGCTTTCGTGCGGCTGCTCACACGGCGCCGTGCGTTCTGATACAGGCCCTCCCACCTGTGATCCGAACCCCAGATCCCTACCCCGGCAGGACAGGGAACGCAAAATGCGTTCCCTGTCCTTTTTCTGTTGAAAATGCCGGCGAAACCGGGTATACTGCCCCTATAAAGAGAAACAAAGGAGTGCCGGTATGAAAGTACGTCTCAACGACGACACGGAGATTGTCCGTACCATCCGCGAGGGCCTGCGCCGCACCGGCGGCTACTGTCCCTGCCGTCTGGCCCGCACGGAGGAGAACCGCTGCATATGCAAAGAGTTCAAGGAGCAGATCGCAGACCCCGGCTTCGAGGGCTACTGCCACTGCCGCCTGTACTACAAGGAGAAGTGACCGTCTGACAGCGGGGAGGGCCGCGCCATCGGCGCGGCCCTCTATCCGTTACCCTTTTAGCATTTCCCGGATGACACCGATGACTGTCAGCACCACGCCGCCCAGCAGCATAAAGTCCGCCACGTTCCACACCAGACGCCCCAGCCTTTTCCCGGCGCGGGGCAGCTGCACATAGTCCGTTACGCTCCCCCGGCGCATCCGGTCGTACTGGTTACTCAGCCCGCCGGTGAGCACCAGCAGAATACCCAGCCGCGCCGGACTCAGCCGCCGCTCCACATGGGGCAGCAGCAGGATGGCCGCCGCGATCCATACCAGCAGCGGCACCCACCGCAGGATGAACCGGTAACGGCTGCCTGCGCCCAAGAAGAATCCCGGATTCTCCAGATGGGTCAGCCGCAGTATTTTGCCGCTGAAGTGCAGCTTGCCCCGGTAGGCCAGCAGCTTCAGTACACGGTCGAGCACCAGCAGCGCCGCCGTGAGGACGATGGCAGTACACATCCTCTCACCTCCTGCCCCGGCGGATGGTAAAGCCGAATACCAGTCCGCACAGGCCGCCCACGATGTGGGTGATCTGGGAGATGTTGTCCTGCTTGAAAAGGCCGTCCATGATCTCGCCTCCCAGATAGAAGATGACCACCAGGATCAGCGTGATGGGGATCTCCCCCCGGCGCATGGCGGTGAAGGAGGACAGCACGATCATCATGAACACCACGCCGCTGGCGCCCAGCAGCACCGAGCCGGGGAAGAACACGAAATGCACCAGTCCCGTCACCAGCGCGGTGACGGCGATCGTCCACACCATGGTGCCGCTGCCGTACTTCTCCTCCAGCCCCGGCCCCACCAGCAGGATCAGCAGCATATTGCCCATGTAGTGCTCGTAGTCCGCGTGGCCCAGCACATGCCCGAAGAACCGCACATACGTCAGCGGATCGGACAGAGAGGCGCGGTACACGGAGAAATACTGATATGTAGCAGCTCCGTCCGTCCATTTCCCCAGCAGCAGAGCCAGCAGGCTCAGCAGCGCGAATGCCAGGATCACCGGCGCGTTGAAGCGTATCACGATCTTTTTCAAACAGTTTCCCTCTTTTCAAACGCGATGGAGGCCATTATACTATACGGAGCGGAAAATGTAAACCAAAGGAGGCGCATAAATGTGAAAAAATGGCTCAAGACCCTTCTGTGCATCGTACTGGCGCTGGTGGTGCTGGCGGCGGGCTATGTGGCCTATGTGTTCATCGACTACCACCGCATCGGCGATATGCCCCTGACCCCCGTCAACACCGAAACGGCGACCCCCTCCCTTCGGACCGGCACGCCCTACACCGCCGTGTCCTATAACATCGGCTTCGGCGCCTACGAGGACGATTACGGCTTCTTCATGGACGGCGGCACCGAATCCCGTGCGTGGAGCGAGGAACGCCTGACTGCCAACCTCGCGGAGATCGGCGCTTTTCTGCAGGCGCAAGCGGCGGACTTCTATCTGGTGCAGGAGGTGGACATGGGCTCCACCCGCACCTATCAGGTGGACGAGCGTCCCTATATCACCGACGCCCTGCCCGGTCTGAGCAGCGTGTTCTGCCAGAACTACGACTCCCCCTACCTGCTGTATCCCCTGACCCGACCCCACGGCGCGTCCCGCTCCGGCCTGCTGACCCTGTCTGCCGCCGGTATCACATCGGCCGGCCGCGTGGGGCTGCCGGTGGAGAGCGGCTTCATGAAGCTGCTGGATCTGGATCGCTGCTATTCCGTCAGCCGCATCCCCGTGAACGGGGGTAAAGAGCTTATCCTTTACAATCTTCATCTCTCCGCTTATACCAGCGACGGCACCATCGCTACGGAGCAGCTGAAGCTGCTGCTGGCAGATATGCAGGCGGAGTACGATGCGGGCAACTGGTGCGTGGCCGGCGGCGACTTCAACAAGGATCTGCTGGGCGACTCCGCCGCGTGGTTCGGCGAGGCCGATCAGTCCTACTCCTGGGCGCAGCCCATTCCGGAGGGCACTTTTAACGGCGTGGATGTGACGCTGGTGACGCCGCTGGATGAGAGCGCCCCCGTCCCCAGCTGCCGCAACGCCGATGGGCCCTACCATCCGGGGCAGTACGTCCTGACGGTGGATGGCTTTCTGGTCACGCCCAACGTGACGGCGGCGCAGGCCACGGTGCTGGATACCGGCTTCGCCTATTCCGACCACAACCCGGTAGCCATGACGTTCACTCTGTCATGACCACTTACTGAAAAAGCGGGCTGTCCCTGTGGGACAGCCCGCTTTTTTCCTTCAATGTTCAATGCTCCGCCGGAATAAGATGCAGTTTAATGTGGGGCTACACCATGTAAACCAAGCTGTCAAGCGCTTTTCCGCTCAGATGACCCGGTAATCTCCGTGTACCGGCGGGATGTCGCCGCCGTACACCTTGAAGTAGTCCAGGATCAGCTCGGACATCTCCGTGCCGATCTCCCGCACCACCTTGCAGCCCACATAGCAGTCGTAGCCGCCCGTGCCGCTGGCCCGATAGCTATTGAGGCAGATGGTGAATACGTCGCTGTCCGCCACCGGCTTCCCCGCCACGGTCAGCGATGTGACCCGCTGCCCCACAGGTCGGGAAATGTCGTAGACGTAGGACGCCCCGGCGTAGTAGTCATAATTGTAGTGCTCCACCTTGGGCTCCAGAAAGCAGTCCGACACCCGCAGGGAGCCGTCGTCGTTCCGGGTGAAATATTCGGCGCTGCGCTCCATGGCCTGCCGCAGCACGGCGCCGGTGATCTCCAGCACTGACAGCGTATTGGTGTAGGGGTAGGCGATGAGCAGATCGCGCCGCCGCACCACCTGCGGCAGCCCTGCCACATCGTTGGCCAGACTGGATGCCGACAGCCGCGCGCCGCTGGCCCACAGCTGCACCGCATTGAACAGGTCGGACAGGCCGCTGCCCTCCGCTGCCATGCGCAGCGGCGTATCCGGCAGCAGCGGGTCGCGCAGGTGTCCCACCACCTCGTCCAGCCAGTTCTGCGCACCGTGCTCCATGCCGGCGAACTCCTCCAGCCAGTCCCGGCGGCACGCACCACCTGCGGGTACGGTTTTGCTTGTGAAGTGTTTCTCCTTGTCAGTGATTGCCGCATCAATACGCAGGAACTCCTGTCCCCTGTCGGTGGGCTGCACCACGAACGTGCCGCACACGGACTGGCCGCGGACGGTCATGTGCTGGTGTCCCGTCAGCAGCAGGTCGAAGTCCAGCTCCTGACACAGCCGGTACGCCACGTTTTCATGGGTGGTGGACAGCACCCGGCCCGTGGCCAGATCCCGCTCAAAGCCGCCGTGATAGATGCACAGCGTCACATCCACCTGCCCCCGCAGCTTCTCCAGCGCCGCCCGGGCGGCGGGGACGGGGTCACTGATGGTGACGCCGGACAGATGCTCCGGCTTCTCCCAGATATTCACATAGTCGGTGACGATTCCCACGATACCGATGCGCAGCCCGTTCTCCAGCGTATGGATGCGTGCGGGGAACCGGACGCCCGCGCCGTCCCACCGGACGTTCTCGCAGACGCAGCGGGCATGCAGCGCATCCAGATAGCTGTCCAGATACGCCATGCCGTAGTTGAAGTCGTGGTTGCCCAGCGTCACATAGTCGTAGCCGCAGCGGTTCATGATCTGGGCGAACCGCCCGGCATCTCCCAGCGTGTCGTGGCAGAACGCCCCCAGCGGCGAGCCCTGCAGCAGGTCGCCGCCGTCGATGACGAGGGTGTTGCCGTCCTTCTCAAAGCGGTTGGCGCATTTGAAAAGGCCGATGTCACGCTCCTCCCGGCTGCGGTAATCCGTGGGATAGATGTACCCGTGGAGGTCGGAGGTGAAATAGATGGTGAAATTTCTCTCCATAGCCTACCCCCGCGCCAGCTTGACCCGGATCCGGGCGGATATCCACTCGATGATGAGCACCAGCACGATCAGCCCCAGCAGGATAGCGCCCACCTCGTTCCAGCGGTAGGAGCTCATGGCGAAGATCAGCGGCGCACCGATACCGCCGGCGCCCACCAGACCCAGCACTGTGGCGTCACGCAGGTTCATGTCGAACCGGTAGATGATGGTGGAGGTAAAATCCGCCGTCAGCTGCGGCAGGATGCCGTACCGGATCTTCTGGAACGTGGTGCAGCCCGCAGCGTCCAGCGACTCCAGAATACGCTTGTCCAGATCCTCGATGCTCTCGATAAACATTTTGGACACCATGCCGATGGAGCACAGCGACATGGTCAGCAGACCCGCAAAGGGTCCGGGGCCGGTGACGCGGATGAACATCAGGCCGTACACAAAGGCCGGGATGGTGCGGATGGCGGCGATGAGCACACGGCCGATGAGCGCCACCGGCTTGGGTACCAGATTACTGGCGCTGATGAACGACAGCGGCAGTGAGATCACCGCGCCCACGATGGTACCCAGAAACGCGATGCAGAATGTCTCCAGCAGCAGATAGGGCACGCCGTTGGTGCCCAGCGTGAACAGCAGCTTGCCGGAGGGATGGAAGATGCCGGAGATGATGTTGCCAGCCACCTCCAGACCGTTGCTGGTGGGGTTGCTGACCCGCACCGCCGTGCCCGACCACGCCAGCAGGCAGGCTACGATAAACGCCGCCAGCAGCTGCCACAGCCATGTTTTCGGCGCGGCGCCGTAGGCTTTTAGAATTTTCTGATCCATAGCGGCCCCCTCCTTACGTCAAGCGCTTGCGCAGCCAATGGCTGATGCCCTCGATGACCATGACCGCCGCGAACAGGACGATCAGGATCATGCCCAGACTGTCGTACTCCCGCCAGCCGATCTTCTCGTTCATGATAAGGCCCAGACCGCCCGCGCCCACATAGCCAAGGATGGACGCATAGCGCACGTTGCCCTCCAGACAGAACAGGGACACGGACAGGTACGTCGGCAGCACCTGCGGGAACACGGCGGTGGCAAAGGCCTGCAGCCGCGTGGCGCCCAGCGCCTCCATGGCCTCGTAGGGCCCCATGTCCACCGTCTCGATGATCTCGAACAGCTGCTTGCCCACATAGGCAAAGGTGAACACCGCAATGGCGCAGGTACCCGCCATGGTGCCGAGGCCGAAGATGTAGGTGGCGATCAGGGCGCAGACCAGCGTGGGCAGCGTCCGCACCAGGCTGAGGAACAGCCGCACGAGGAACACCACCACGCGGTTGGTGACGATGTTGCTGGCGGCGGCCACGGCAAAGGGTACGGCCAGCACCGCACCCACGAAGGAGCCGAGGAAGGACATCTTGATGGTGTCCCACAGGGGCTGCCAGATCTTGGACAGGTACCCGGTGTTGGGCGGGATCATGGCCTTGAGGATGTCGAAGAACTTGCTGCCCTTCTTCACCAGCACCGCGAAGTCGAAGCCGGTGATATGCACAGACAGCGCACCCAGCGCCAGCACGATCAGAATGACCAGCGGCGCACGGCTGCGCTTCTCCTCCACCACCGCACCGTTGGGCAGCGTATAGCGGCGGGGCTTGAACAGGCGGTCGTACAGGCTCATACGCTTGCCTCCGCCTGACCGTTGTCTCCATAAATGGCGTCCAGCACGGCCTGATCCACGTTGGCGGACGGCCCGTCGTAGACGATTTTGCCGGCCCGGATGCCGATGATGCGGTCGGCGTACTCGATGGCCAGCTCCACATGGTGAATGTTCAGCAGAATAGAGATGCCCATCTCCCTGTTGATGCGCACGAAGTCCTGCATCACCTGCTTGGCGGTGACGGGATCCAGCGCGGCCACCGGCTCATCAGCCAGAATGATCCGCGGATCCTGCGTCAGAGTGCGGGCCAGCGCCACGCGCTGCTGCTGACCGCCGGACAGCTGATCGGCCCGCATGTAGGCCTTGTCCAGGATACCCACCTTGTCCAGCGACTCCAGCGCCTTGATCTTGTCCTCCCTCCGGAAGGCCCCCAGCAGCACCCGCCAGAAGGGCATATCCGGCACGCAGGCGGACAGCACGTTCT
>ERZ1106976.2695-NODE-2695-length-15421-cov-17.802942_pt1 | contig 15421 bp, 18 predicted proteins | sample MGYA00403687_ERZ1106976 | MGnify/ENA primary metagenome ERZ1106976 (study PRJEB35170, sample SAMEA104062446) | human gut metagenome | biome: human gut; feature: human-associated habitat; material: faeces | place: Denmark | collected 2013-02-22 ... | reverse complement strand
TCTTCGGCGAATTCGTAACTTCCCAGCGGGCCGATGTGGGCATCGGCCCCTACAGGGTGCTGCGCAAATTTGCGGCCGCCCATCGGGCGGAGCAGATCTGTCAAGCCCCTACAGGGGTTTACCGAAAGCGCGAGATAGGGATATATTCCGGAGGCTATTATGTTCATCTCATCCGTTCTTGACACAACGGCCATTGACGAAAAACAGGTGCAGTCGTTTTTCTCGAAGCTGACGCTTGAAAAGCTGCTGTATGCGGCGATGCTGCTGGTTCTGTGCGCAGTGCTCATCAAGCTGATTCTGAAGGCGGCGGACAAGCTGTTTTCCCATTCCAAGCTGGATCACACTATTTTCGGCTTTCTGCGCACGACAGCCAAGGCAATTTTGATTTTTATTGCAGTCATGCTCGTCGCAGGGACGCTCGGCGTGGATACCAGTTCGCTGCTGGCAATTTTGAGCGTTGCCGGTCTTGCCGTTTCGCTCTCGATGCAGACCGCGCTGTCCAATGTCGCGGGCGCGCTGATGATTCTGACAGCCAAACCCTTCCGGGCGGGCGATTATGTCCAGATCGGCGACAAGGCCGGAACTGTCCTGACTATCGGCGCGGTATACACAAGCCTGCGCACCTATGACAACCAGATCATCTATTTGCCCAACAGTCAGATCACGGCAGGCAGCATCATCAATGTGACAAGCGAGGCGGTACGCCGTGTTGACGTGAACGTTTCGGCGTCCTATGACGATGCGGTAGATACCGTCCGCGCGGCGCTCTGCGCCGCTGCCGCAGCGCACGAAAAGACACTCCGCGACCGGCCTGTCGAGGCACACGTCGTCTCCTATGGCGACAATTCGATCCAGTATGTCCTGCGCTTCTGGGCGCGTACGGAGGACTATTGGGCCTGCTATAACGACGTGCTGGACGGACTTCAGGAAACCTTTTCCTCCGCGGGCATCACGATGTCCTATCCACATATCAATGTTCATATGGAATCATAAAAAAAGGAATATCGGGATATCACATATCATTTTCTATATAAAGTCAGAATTATCGAAAATAATGTCGATAGTTCTGGCTTTTTGTATTATCAAAGTTCTGATATAACCGTAAATTTGGATTTCCAAAGAACCCCCGCAGGGGGTTCGCATCGGTTGACTTTCTTCAGGCTGCTTGGTAAAATAGACACAAGCTATAAGAGGCGTATTCTGCCGCTTTTTGGTTTCAGAGCGCAGGTACGCCTGCTCGGTCTGTCCATACGGGCTGACCGCCGCCCCCCTTCCGGTGCTGCGTCCGGTGTACGCAGGCCGGCCCAGAACATATTTTAGGAGGATACATCATCGATGGATTGGGATCGCTTAATCACAGTTGAACAGATGGAAGCAGCGACCAACGAATTGCTTGAAACCGGCAAAAAAGTTGGCGCGGATTCCTGGCAGCAGCGCGTCAAGAATCAGACGCCGCACTGCGGCTTCGGCGAAGCCGGCACCTGCTGCCGCATTTGCTCCATGGGCCCCTGCCGCATTACGCCCAAGGCACCGCGCGGCATTTGCGGCTGCGACGTACACGGCATCGTCGGCCGCAACTACCTGCGCTTCACCGCAGGTGGTGCTGCTACGCACTCCGACCATGGCCGTCAGATCTGCCACACGCTCTATCAGGCAAAGGAAGGCGGCTCTTATCAGGTCAAAGACCCCGAAAAACTGAAGAAAATTGCTGCCGAATGGGGTATCGAGTCCGAGGGCAAGGATATTTATGATCTGGCCCACGAAGTTGCTGAAACCGCCCTTCTCGAGTACGGTAAGCCTTTCGGCGTGCAGCGCTTTTTGAAGCGTGCGCCCGAGCATACCCAGAAGCTGTGGCATGACGCTGGCATCGAGCCGCGTGCCATTGACCGCGAGGTTTCGCAGTCGCTGCACATGACGCATATGGGCTGTTCGTCTCTTCCCGAGGCGCTCATCAAGCAGTCCCTGCGCGCTGGCCTGTCCGACGGCTGGGGCGGCTCCATGGCAGGTACCGAGCTGTCCGACGTTCTGTTCGGCACGCCGCGCCCCGTTGACACCACCGCCAACATCGGCGTCATGGAAAAGGACATGGTCAACATCATCGTCCACGGCCACGATCCGTCTCTTTCCGAGATGATCGTCATGTATTCGCAGGATCCCGAGATGGTCGCGCTGGCCAAGTCCGTCGGCGCAAAGGGCATCAACATCGCGGGCGTCTGCTGCACCGGCAACGAAGTTGCCATGCGGCAGGGCATTCCGATGGCAGGTAACTTCCTGCAGCAGGAAAACGTTGTCCTGACGGGCGCATGCGAAGCCATCGTCGTTGATGTGCAGTGCATCTTCCCGGCTCTTGGCCCGCTTTCCAAGTGCTTCCATACCAAGTTCATCACGACCTCTCCCATTGCCCGCATGCCGGACTCGGATTTCATCGAGTTCCACGAGGACACTGCGGCGGACAACGCCAAGGCGATCATCCGCATGGCGATTGAAAACTTCAAAAACCGCAAGCCCGAGCTTGTCAACATTCCGAACCTCAAGACCAAGGCCCGCGTCGGCTACTCGGTCGAGGCCATTAAGAAAGAACTCGACGGCGTGTGCAACTCCCATGTTGACGCGCTCGGCACGCTGAAGCCGCTGGCCGACGTTGTCAAGGCCGGCGTCCTGCGCGGTGCTGTCGCAATGGTCGGCTGCAACAACCCCAAGGTTCGCCCCGATACTGCGCACATCGAGCTCATGAAGAAGCTTCTCAAGAACGATATCATCGTCATCGTCTCCGGCTGTTCGGCACAGGCTGCGGCCAAGGCCGGCCTCATGGATCTCGACGCTGCTGAATACTGCGGCGAGGGCCTCAAGCGCGTGTGCAAGCTGGTTGGTATTCCGCCGGTTCTGCATATGGGCTCCTGCGTTGATATCTCCCGTATGATGATCCTTGCTTCCGATCTTGCAAAGGATTGGGGCATCAACATTTCTCAGATTCCGCTCTGCGGCTGCGCGCCGGAATGGATGTCTGAAAAGGCAGTTTCCATCGGCAACTACGTCGTGGCGACCGGTATCGACACCTACCTCGGCGTTGATCCGTACTCCAAGGGCTCCAGCGAGATCACTGAACTGCTTCAGGGTGACGCAAGAGGCTGCAAGGAGTGGGTCGAGGCGCATTTCGTCGTTGACACCAACATTGAGAGCCTCGGCGACAAGATGATCGCCGCAATCGAAGCCAAGCGCACGGCTCTCGGCATCTAAGATCTTCCCGGAGGGTCTTTACCGTTATGAAAGTAGCTATCACCGGCAAGGGCGGCGTCGGCAAGACGACGCTGGCCTCCACGCTCGCGCGGCTCTACGCCGACGAAGGGCGCACCGTCCTCGCAGCCGACGTTGACCCGGATGCAAATCTGGGCCTGGCGCTGGGGCTGACAGAGGAAGAGGTCAATTCCATTGTTCCAGTCTCGAAAATGAAGCAGCTTGCCAAGCAGCGCACGGGCGCGAACGACCAGAACAGCTTCTATAAGCTAAACCCGGACGTTTCCGATCTGCCCGATAAGCTTGCCAAGAATATCAACGGCGTCAAGCTTCTCGTTATGGGCACGGTTGATACCGGCGGCTCCGGCTGCGTCTGCCCGGAGCATGTCATGCTCAAGGCGATTCTGACCAATCTCGTTTTCCGCAAGGACGACGTGGTCATCATGGACATGGAGGCAGGGCTTGAACACCTTGGACGCGGCACGGCCAGCATGATGGACCAGTTCATCGTGGTCATCGAGCCGGGCGCGCGGAGTGTACAGACCTATGTGCGCATCAAGGAGCTTGCAAAGGACATCGGCGTGACCAAGGTGCGCGTCGTCGCCAACAAGATCCGCGACGAGTCTGACCGTGAATTTATCAGAAGCCGCATCCCGGCAGACGATCTGCTCGGCTTCATCAGCTACAGTCCCACCGTCATCGACGCGGACCGGAGGGGCCTCTCCCCCTACGACTGCAGCCCCGATGCGCTGGATGAGATCCGTGCGATCAAGGCTGCCATTGACGCCAAAGAATGAATCTGAAAGGAATGAAACCACAATGAAGACATTGTTTAACCGCGTCTTCGACGGCTCTGACGAGATGTTCGCCAAGGCCGAGGAAGAAGTGAACAAGATCGTGGCAGAAGTCGGCCGCGACGCTCCTCTGACGCTTCCCTCCACCGCGTATTTCTGCGCCTGCATCTATGCCTATATCGGCAAAAAGGTCACTACGACCGGCGAACTGCAGGATGCTCTGGCCGACGTGAAGGCCATGATGCTCCGCGAGCCGCGCACCAACTCTATCTTCCAGTCCGGCGTCGGCACCGCCATCGCCGCTGAGATGATCGAGGCCTGCAAATATGTCAAGACCCAGACCCCGTATGAGGGCACGAACTATCACGGCCACTTCACCGACGCGGAAGTCCGTGAACTCGGCGTTCCTCTTGTTACCGGCGATATCCCCGGCTTCGTCGTCATGATCGGCCCGGCTCCTTCCACCGAGGAAGCGGTCGAGACCATCAAGGGCTATCAGTCCCGCGGCATTTTCGTCTTCCTGATCGGCGGCATCATCGAGCAGGCTGTGGAAGCCGGTCTTTCTATGGGCTTCCCCGTCCGTGTCGTTCCCGTCGGCGAAGAGATCTGGTCCGTCGGCCACGTCATTTCTCTGGTTGTGCGCGCGGCCATGATTTTCGGTGCCATCCAGCCGGGCGACGTCGAGGGCTTCCACAAGTACACCTTCGACCGCATCAACGCGTTTGTCAACGCTTATAAGCCTGTCAACGACATTACCGTCGCCTGCGGCGCCGGCGCCATCAAGCTGGGCTTCCCGGTCATCACCAACGACCACGACGATATGTGGGCCGTTCCGAAGTCCCTCATCATCTATGATGACACCAAGGACTGGATCGATACCTCCATCGAGGCCCGCGGCATCAAGCTGAAGATCACGAAGATTGACATCCCCGTTTCCTTCTCCTCTGCATTCGAGGGCGAGATCATCCGTAAGGGCGACATGCAGGTCGAGATCGACGGCTCCCGCAAGGACTGCTTCGAGCTTGTCACCACGAAGGACGCCTCCGAGGTCGAGGATCACAAGATCGAGGTCGTCGGCCCCGAGATCGACGAGATCCCGGTCGGCTCCAAGATCTCCATGAGCTACACCGTCGAGGTCGCAGGCAAGGCCATGCAGCCCGACTTTGAGCCGGTCTTCGAGCGTAAGATCCACTCCTTCCTCAACTGCGTGGAAGGCCTGATGCACACCGGCCAGCGCGACATGATCCGCGTCCGTATCAGCAAGGCTGATTTCGAGGCCGGTTTCAAGTTCCGCCACATCGGCGAAGTGCTCTACGCCAAGATCAAGTCCGAGTTTGACACGGTCGTTGACAAGTGCCAGGTCCGCATCGTCGTTGGCGACGAGCCGAACGCCGCGCTGCGCAAGCACGCCAACGAGGTCTTCGACAAGCGCGACGAGCGCCTGAAGTCCATGACCGACGAATCCGTACCCGTCTTCTATTCCTGCATCATGTGCCAGGCGTTCTCTCCGAGCCACGTCTGCATCGTCACCCCGGAGCGTCTGGGCCTCTGTGGCGCCGTTTCGTGGCTGGATGCGAAGGCTACCAACGAACTCGACCCGCAGGGTCCCTGCCAGGTCGTCACCAAGGAGCGCTGCATCGACGAACGCACCGGCCGCTACGAGGACGTCGATGAGGCTGTTGCACAGTACTCCCACGGCGCACTGGAGCACGTCACGCTCTACTCCCTGCTGGAAGACCCGATGACCTCCTGCGGCTGCTTCGAGTGCATCTGCGGCATCGAGCCGTGCTCGATGGGCGTCGTCATCACCTGCCGCGAGTATGCCGGCATCACGCCGCTCGGCATGACCTTCTCCGAGATGGCTTCCATGACTGGCGGCGGCGTGCAGACTCCGGGCTTCATGGGCCACGGCAAGCATTACATCGCTTCCCATAAGTTCCTCAAGGCCGAGGGCGGCGTTGGCCGTCTGGTCTGGCTGCCGAAGGAACTGAAGGACCAGATCCGCGACAAACTCAACGAGACTGCCAAGGATATGTACGATATCGACAACTTCGCCGATATGGTCGCCGACGAGACCAACTGCCCGAACGGCGATCCGGAAGAGTTGCTTGCCTACCTGTCCGAGGTCGGCCACCCCGTCCTCAGCATGGACCCGCTGGATATTTAATTCATACGCTTTCAATCAAAAGACTCCCGCATGCAGCCGCATGCGGGAGTCTTTATTTGTGGGTAGCTGCGTTAGACTATCTGCGGTAAATTAGCTTTGCGTCCAAAATTTGCGGGGCAGTACGAATTCGCCGAGACTCTGTAGGGGCCGATGCCCACATCGGCCCGCTTGGAAATTACAAATTAGCCGAAGAATTTCGTAAAACCGATGCAATCTGCTCAATATGAAACAGTAATCGTGCGCGTATCTGTTTTCTGGTTCAATCCTCGTCTGTATCGTCGTCAAATGAATAATCATTCAATTCCGGAAAATCTAGAAATTCCGCCAGCGTCATATTGAATGCTAGCGCCAACTTGTGTAGTGTCATCACGCGCGGATTTTTTGTTAGACCGCGCACAATATTGTCAAGCGTAGATTGCTTGACATCGCTCATGACGGCCAGCTTATTGATGCTGATACCGCGTTGCCGACACAAATTGCGAATGCGCGAAACATATAAAGAAGAATAGTCCATGCTTTTGCCTCACCATTCCACCCATACTTGGGTTAAAATGATGATAACAGCATAGAAATGTGAAATTACCCGAATATGGGTTGACAACGCATAAGAATTTTGTTATTCTGAAATTACCCAAATACAGGTAATTGGAGGAACTTTTTATGGCAGACTATCAAAAACTTTACGCATTGCTTTGCGGGGTGATTGATGACGTGATCGATCCGCTGGAGCGCATTCCGTTGGTGCTGCCGTATGCAAAAAAACTCCGCCGTACACTTGTGCAGGCGGAGAAACTCTATATTGATACTTCGGCATATCCCGCGGAGGAGCAGGAAAACGTGATTGTTTTGCAGAGGGAAGGGGAACAGCGCTGAACCAAACTGGTTCAGTGCGTTCCCACAACCTGATACATGGCATCGTTGGAAATCTGTACGGTGACGGTCAGGTGTTTTGCAAAAATTTCTGCCAGCGTTTCGACTGGCAGCAGGCCGTTGGAGACGCTGCGTGCCGTCTTCGCGTGGTGTGCATTGAGCGCCTTGCGGGAGAAGCCATGTGCCACAGTCAGCGTCCCGCCAGTCGTGAGCAGTTCGGCCAGATGTGCAATTAGGCGCTCCGGCTCCGGAAAATGCGGAAATGCGTTGTAGATCACAATGCAGTCGAACAGGGCAGGGGAGTGCGCCTGCGACGCATCACCGCAGAGCACAGTTACGTTCTCCTGCGGGAATTTTTCGCGCGCGATGCGCACCATTTCCGGTGCAATGTCAATGGCCGTGATCTGTGCCGCGCCGCGCTTCAAATAATCCGGGATCAAAACGCCTGTTCCGCAGGCAACGTCCAGCACCGATACGCCGGGGCGGATTCCGGCGTTGTCCAGAATCTGCCCGATCACTGCCTCATTGCGCACCAACTGTGCGTCCCAGCCAGCGGCGGCTTGGTCAAAAAAATCGATGACAGCCTGCTGTTCCATCGCAGACACCCCTTATGCGTACCGTACCCGCAGCAGCCGCGCCTTCGTCAGCGCGACAACAAGCAACGGCAGCAGTACAAGCTGGATTGCAATGCCGGGCAGACCAGTCACGAACGACGTCGTCGCCCATGCCGCGACCGTGAACGTCGCGGGCGCGAAGATCAGTGCTTTGCACACGCCGGACAGAATCCGGCCCAGCAGCATCGCCGTGATCTGGCTGATATACAGGTCAGCATACAGCTTCTTCGTGTGAACGGCCTGCATCATCAAACCACTGACCAGACCGTAAACGCCGCATTCGACCATCATGCCGGGCAGCACAGCAGGGGAGGGCATGCCCGTCAGCACGCCGGACAGCACCGGACCCAGCAGTCCGCAGACAAGACCATACGGCCACCCACAGGCCAGTCCGCACAGCAGCACGGGAATGTGCATCGGCAGGAAGATCGGGCCGGCATTTGCAATCGCGTGGAACGCCATCGGCAGCACCACGCACAGCGCAATGCAGAGCGCACAGAACGCCAGATTTTTCGCGGAAAATGTTTTTTTCATCGGGAAACTCCTTTGTTCAATTCTTTGCGCCCATTATACCCGACCATCCCGCTCCGCGGAAGCCCCCTAGGGGGTTCAAATTTGCACCTGACGTAAATTCTTCTCTGCGAATCTTTTCCCCTTGCAATTTCTCTCCGTATCCGTTATAATAGTTTCGCAATTCCAGGTGTAGTTCAGATGGTGAAGCGCGTGGTTTGGGAGCGCGGCAGCGTTCATCCGACCTGCCAGCATCGAAATGCCAGAACCCTTTGACACACGGGCATTTGCGGGTTTTCCGCAATTTCCGGAATCGCCCGAAAATCCGCCTTTGACCACATGGCTGACTACAGACAGCTTAGACTTTCAATTTCATAACCGGGTGTAGCTCAGATGGTAGAGCGCGTGGTTTGGGACCACGAGGCCGCTGGTTCGAAACCAGTCACTCGGACCAGAAAACCCGCTGAAATCTTATGATTTCGGCGGGTTTTCTATGTAAATTATTTGATTTTTTCAAAAAGCTATTCTTTGTTTCTTGCGGCGCAGGAGTTGAACTATGATGATACTATCGTTTTATACAGTTACGCTATTTGCATCATGGTATATTTTACTTCATGAATACAATCTCCTCGTATTTTTTCTGAAATATTTGCTCTACTGCATCGACTCCACTCTCAGGAAATAGCGATAACGCCATTTTTAAATCTTCGTCGCATATCGGAATTATTAAGCCACGATCATCATTTAAAGTATCGGCGCATCTTTTCATAAATGTTTTCTTGTCATCCAAACTGCGGCACGCCAAAATGCCAACTCGTCCTCTTCTGTTGCTAAACCTTCCTCCAAGTTGGTCCAACTCGGGATTTGCCACTTCACCCGTATAGTTTTTACATTCTACAAAGACAAACGGACAGGGTAACGACACATCCTTGTTGGGTAAGTTGTAGAAAAAGCCCGATTCCGCTGAGTTGTTGAAGACAATATCTATCCTCTTGCGCCCCTCGTGGATTTCCTTCTCCTTTTTGGGATTAGACAAGTTAGGATATAAAAGCAATTCCAGAATTCCGATAATTAATTGATGATATTCCGAAGCAGCCGCTGTTCCTGCTGGAGTTTTTTCCAACTTTTCAATCAAATACTCACATATTTCCTTCGCATCAGTGTCATCTAAAACTGCTCCTTTGAGTGAAGAAAGTTTACCAAAGGTCTTACTCTTGAAGTCAGCAAACACATCCGGGTGCAACTCCGTAAACTTGGCCAGATACTCCTTATCAATGATGGGCTCTTGTTCTGTTATACTCTTTTTTGTGACATACTCCTCTCCGTTCTTTCGTTTTTGAACCAAGCCTGTCCGAAGTCTTAGATGTTCATTTTTTAGATAATTCAAGACAAAATGCTGACGATATTCATTTGGAGTATACTTGTCTGTAAAAGATACAATTCTTTTTGGCACCAATAGAATCGGTTTTTCATTTATTACCAGACGCGGGACATACAAGTTATCCCATAGTCTCTTGTCGGGATCCCAAAACATACCAGAAGGGACATTCTGCGTCAGAGGGATACCATGCAGCTCACACTGTTCAATTGTATATTGAATCAGATGAATCTTTATAATATTTGCAGTCATATCTGACACTTTGTCTTTGTCAACATTTGGAACAAAGATTCTGAAATCTTCGATGTCTTCCATGATACCGGTTTTGATTGCACGGCTTTTTAAGAGTTGCGCAAAAATCGCTTTGGTATCCTCAGGTCCCATCCCATGCCCACTTGGCATGCCTGTAGACATTCCCATACATATGTCATTACTCTCGCCCAAATAGGAAAAAAGCTCCTCTGCCTGCTGATGCTTTTTTCCTTTCAGAAGAGCAAGCAGAAATTCGAAATAAGAACGAATGGTACGGTGAGCCTCAGCTGCAAACGGAAAGTCACATTTTGAAATGTAGTATGGATCCAGGAAAAGAGGGGTATCAATGTCTGGATCAATATCGACAAAATCTAACTCGTATTGTGATTTTCCCAAATTGAAAAGTTTACTAATTTTCATGGACAACACCTCTTTTCAATTAATATATTGTACGATTATCTCCTGGGTGGGTACAATCACCCACCCAGGGATATCGGAGATTACGTCTCTTTTCGAACACCCTTAAAGGGGGTTCCGTCCTGTTTGACGTCCATAAATCGGCCGGTCTGAGTGTCACGTTTTACCCAGCGTTCGGTTTTAGGGTTAAACGTCTGGGAGCGCTGTTTCACCGCACCATTTCTATGTCCATCGCCCTTAGGGGGATTAGTCGCCATTGTCTCACCTCCTTCTTTGTAGATATTTTTATTATATCATACGCCCGTCGAAAAATCAACAAATTGAGTAAAATATTTTACTATAAATAAAAATGAGTAAAACTATTGAAAAATTAAGTCGTAATTGCTATAATGTAAAAATATAAACAAGAGGGAGACTTAGATATGCCGCGTGCAATAGTAACACCGGAGCTCACTGAAACACTTCGAGGTATTCGTTTACAGAATAAGATACAAGCTAAGAATCTTGCCGCACATATTGGGAAAAGCCCTGCATTTATTTCAAAGTTAGAAAGCGGCAATATTCAAACCATCGATACCAAGGAACTATATTCAATTTTGCAATTTATTTCTGGAGAGAATAGTTCTACTGAGTTGGCAGAACAGATATACGCATCACTCAGATTTAAGTATTCGTCAAAAGAAATTGAAGAGCAATTATGGTTTACCAACTATGATACGGTAGAATGCCTTTTGCCCATACCTGAAGCATTAATTGATGATATGGTAACTCGACTTGGGACCCTTGGGGTATCACGTTCATATTTAAATACGCGAATAAATGCGAATGAAGCTCTGTCTCCGGAAGATATCAATGATGATTCAATCGAGTTTAATCAATGGTATCACCAAAGCAGTATAGGTGGTAATGCTCAAAGCATAAAAATCAAATTATCAGAACAGCGCATGAACGCAATTCTTGATAAAGAGGTCGATGTTGCTCCATATGTATTTGTTTTCTGTATTTTATTCTATATTTTAAAAATCGAAAAATATGGACACACAATTGACTTATTGGATGATGAAAATAGCGAGCTTATGAGAATGACAACAGACATTCTGAATTCTCATAAATTTCTTTGTATATCCGAAAAAAACAATCTGATAGCTGAAAAAGAAACTCAAGAAGAAGTTCGTGAAATATTAAGCTCATTCGATAATGCTAATATAGAGATACTGAGCGATATTATATCTGGCTTTAGATTTGCCTCTGAACATAACATAAAAACAACGAATGAACAGCTCCAAGCATTCCGCCAAAATATGCATTGGGATCTTGGCTTCATGCTGAGAGTTATCAGTTTGGATTTCAAATCTTTGGAAAAGACGAGCTTTAGCAACAAAAAAGCATTAATTTCCGAAATGGAGAAATTGGTTTCCAAATATGCACAGTTGTCTGAAATGCATAACATCGAAGAGTATTAATCTTGCTAAACAGTGAAAACCTCCGACATGGGTACCAATTACTCGGTACCCATGTCGGTGATTCTTTTTATTTACTCTTTTTCGCCTTTTTCTTCCGCCCTTCCTTCTTATCCTTCTCCGGCTCCTGTGGTGACAGCGCACCCTCTGCCTTCTGCCGTTTCAGTTCTGCAAGCTCAGTTTTCATCTCCGCGATCAGCACCTTCAACTTCTCCTCGCATTCCTCACGCGTGTGCGCATACACATTCCGCGCGTGCTTTTTGCCGTCGATCCACGTCGGGGAGTAGCGCCCCTCAAACAGGTGGTCGTTGATCTGGCTGATGCAGCCCGTTCCGGGCTTGCGGACTTTGCCCATATAGGGCTGGAAATCGACGATGGCGGGCGCATTCGTCTGCGGCACAGGCTCGGCTGGAATTTCTGCTTTGCCGATGCCGCAGTCGATCTTCCGCGCGGCGGCGTGCTGCATATCAGAGGTTGCGTGCGTGTAAATGTCCAACGTCGTGGCCGCCGACGCATGCCCCAGCATGGCGGAGAGCGTTTTTACGTCCATCCCTTTACATTCAAGTAAAATCAAAGCCCGCCGGAATCGCAAGATTTCGGCGGGCTTTCTATGTAAATTGTTCAGTTTTATTCAGCTGTGTCTTCGCGCAGCAGATCATTGAACAAGATGTTTATATAATTGCTGCGGCCATACAGAACACGGTCGATATAGACATCGCTGCCTTGTATACGGTAAAACACCATATAATTGCCGCTGACAAGGTAACGATATTCGCTGCCAACATCAGCGATTGAGGAAAGCAGTGTTCCCATCTCTGCAAAACTTTTCAACTGGTCGACTGCGTCCATAATGCGATTTGTCACGTGCTCCGCGGCGGAACGGTTTTGAAGCTCCGATACGATGTAGTCCCAGATATCATCCAAATCACGGCGGGACTCGAGAGAATAATGAATTCTATTCTTCATGCGCTCTTGCGCGGAAGTGCGCCCTCATATCGTCCGGTGACAGCCAGCCTTCCGTTTCGCCGGAGCAGCGCCCTTTTGCAAGCTCATTCATCAATTTCAGGGTCGCCTGCGTTTTCTCATAGTCCTGCATATCCACGATGGCGTACCGTCCGCGCCCATTCTTCGTCAGAAAGACAGGAGCGCCCACAGCTACATCACGCAGTACCTCGCTGTAATTCCGCAGATCAGAAATGGGTTTAATATTCGGCATAGCAATCAACTCCTTCAAACGTAGTATACCCCGAACTGCTGTGAAATTCAACAGCAAATTTGCAGCATTGTCGTCTATGTAAATTGTCGATTTTTGCAAAGCACTATTCTTTGCTTATTGCGGCGCAGGATTTACACTGTGGATTCGATAACCGGAATTTAAACAAACCCGCTCATCCATTCGGCTGCTTCAAGACGCGATTTGAAAACGAACTTGGCTGCATCAGGGTACTTCTCAAAGAGAGACAGAATCACCGGGCGATTGTCTGTCTCATAACGCTCGACCAGCTTCACCAATTCAGAATCAAGCGCCTGCTCTGTCCACGGAATATCCGTGCGATTCTTTCCAATCCGTTCTTTGATCCCGTTCATACAGACATCCACGGGATAATCAAGAAAAATGACCGTATCACACGCCCTAAACCGCACCTCATACGTTCTGCTGTAATTTCCGTCAATCATCCATCTGTCCGTCAGCAGGATTTCATCCAGCTTCTGATCAAATTCCTCTCTTGAAATATGCGATTTGTCTGGTTTCCACCAAATATTATCCAGATGAAACAACGGCAGGCCCGTAACGTCCCGAAGCTCCTTTGAAAGTGTGCTTTTCCCGCTTCCGGGACACCCAACCACAATGATTTTCTGCCCAAGTTTCATAACTGGTTTCTCCTTTTCGCAGATTCCGATTTATTTCATTATAGCAAAACCGCGCCCAAAACACAATCGCAGCCGCCCGGAGTACACCGGACGGTTGCGTCGATTTTCGATCAATCTGAATTTATAAAACAAAATGTTTCTTCATAAGTGCGTACAATATTTTTCTGTCATCATCAAGTAATACTCTCTCTTTTTTCAAAGCATAGTGATGCGCAAATTCTGTATCTGTGTATGCGTGATCGTTGATTACAACGGTATTTTTATATCGTGGCCGCACATGGATATGTAAATGCGGGTTTGGGACTGCTTCTTTGTAAAAGTCATTTAACAGACAACTCCAATTGCATAATTCGGCGCCTAATACCTCTTTATAGAGCCGTTCCAATCGATCTATCATGGTTTTCAGTTCCGTCCACTCAGAAATATCCAATTCTGAAAGGCTGCCGCAATGCCGATTCAACACCAGAATACATCTGCCGATATAATCCTGTCTGTCCGCCAGATAGACAGACCAATATAATGACTGATATAGCAACCACTCAGTTTCTTTATAATCACACCATTCGCAGCCACGCATCACATATCTCCATAAATTCTGATTTGTCTGAATAATCAATAACCTCGGACGTTTCTATTTTAATAATCCAAGCTCTGTGCGCCGGTTCAGTTCCCAAAGCGCGGTCCGGTTGCTGTCATATTTCACCATTGCATGGGCGCATGTATACTCCATCCATCCATACTCGGTGTGTTCATGGGATAAGTGCAGGGAAGTGTTTTTGACCTTTACCGCAAAGGCATATTCGGGAACGACAAAGCATTGCTTGCCCCACAGTGCTTCCGCATCCGCGAAGCAGCTGGCCGGTATGCTGCAGCAGGTGTCGAGCGGCGAATAGTCGCACGTGACGGGGATGCCCGCTTCTTCAAAGGCTTCCCGCTTCGCAGATTCGAGGATGGAGGCATCTTCATCCTCTCCACCGCCTGCGATGAACTGCCAGATATCCAGATCATTTCTTCTGAATACGCAGAATCTTGCCTGCCCGTCCATGATGCAATAGGGAATGACCAGCACCTGATACCTTGCCCGCGCCATAGATCACCTCCTCTTAGTCTTTTCTGCACTGAATATGGAACTGCCCGTCTTTTGCCTGTAAGGATTCAATTTTGAGGCCAGCGCTTTCCAAAAGTCGGACGACAGAATCCGAAGACTGTGTATCCTTCTTGACGATCCCATAGGTCGTATGGAGTTTGTTGTTGCCGCCCCTGATATCCAAAGCGATCATAAAAGGTTCCGGATAAGCAGAACGAATGTCACAGTCCCAGATATACATCTGTTTTCCTACTCTGAGGACACGTGCTGCCTCACAAATGGATTTCTGCTGTTCTTCAGCCGTCATGTACATCAGCGTATAGAAAAAAGTCACATTATCAAATGAATCATCCGGAAACGATAATTCTGTTGCGTCCATAAGCTGCTTTGAACAGCAGTCTGGAGCTTCTTCCAATTCTTCCTTGCAGTTATCGATTGCGGTGACTCTGTCTTTGTAAATCTGTCCAATCACGGCTTCGCCACCGCCGCCAATATCAAGAATCGAGCCGGTCAGTTTTTCTTTGATCTCTATCGTCATGTTTATCCTCACAAATTTCAGTTAATTTCATTATAGCAAACCTGCGCCCAAAACACAATCGCAGCCGCCCAACACCGGGCGGCTGTGTTCGGTTTATTCGGTCAATGCCTGTCGCCCTTCTGCCGCTTCAACTCCGCCAGCTCCGCTTTCATCTCTGCGATCAGCACATTCAACTTCTCCTCACATTCCTCGCGCGTATGCGCATACACATTCCGCGCGTGCTTTTTG
>ERZ1106976.2691-NODE-2691-length-15428-cov-4.284915_pt1 | contig 15428 bp, 14 predicted proteins | sample MGYA00403687_ERZ1106976 | MGnify/ENA primary metagenome ERZ1106976 (study PRJEB35170, sample SAMEA104062446) | human gut metagenome | biome: human gut; feature: human-associated habitat; material: faeces | place: Denmark | collected 2013-02-22 ... | reverse complement strand
TGTTTCAGGAGGCGGACGAAAAGTCCCACCGGGCGCGCGGGGTAAATCAGCTTGAAGCGGCGAGAGAGGCATTCCGCGACTATTCGTCCGTATATGCCGAAAATTTCCACACGGCTTATCTTTTGTATCCGTTGAACGACCCGCACGGAAAAACCCGCGCGGGTATAGTAACCCTTTTCTCAAAGCAGGCGGAGAAAAGCGTCAGATATTCTTATCCCGTGTCGGGAGGCTTTGCTAAATATTTCGATTTGGACCGCTGTTTTTCCGCGACGTATTTTCCCGTGTCAAACAGCGAAAAGCGGCTTGTGCTTGTCAATCAGCATATGTCGGCTTACGACCGCGGCGGCGTTGTCAGGCGCAGGCAGTGGGAAACTCTTTCGCGGTTTATTTCCTCGGAATACTTGAAAGGCAACTACGTCATAGTAGGCGGAGATTTCAATCACGATATTGCGGGCAGCATAGGATATTTTCCCACACGTCAGCAAAAGCCCGACTGGGTGTATCCGTTGAGGGGGGAAGATTTGCCCGAGCATTTTTCATTCGCCGCGTCGTTGAACGCGCCCACGTGCAGGTGCAGCGAAATGCCTTACACAAAGGGCGTAAATTATACTTTGGTGATAGACGGATTTATCGTGTCGGACAATGTGACGGTCAAAGAGGTGGAGAACATAGACACAGGCTTCGAGTTTACCGACCACAATCCCGTAAAAATGACTTTCGTGCTTGACGAATGAGCTTTGTTTGTTTTTGCGCGCGTCGAAAAAGCCCGCGCCCGACAGATGCGCGGACAAAAAAGCGTCGGCGTTTCAGTAGTCCGAAAGTCCTAGAAGAAAATCCGCGCTTGTTTCAAAATACAAGGCGAGTCTGAACAGAGCTCCCGCCGAAGGCTCGCTTTTTCCGTTGAGCCATTTTGAAACGGCGCGCTGCGAAACGTCGATTTTTGCCGCCAACATGGATTGAGTCATGTTCGTTTCCGTCATGAGAATACCCAATCTTTTTCCGAATTCAGTCGAATCGAAATTTTTCATATCAAATATATAGAACATAAGTCTTTCGGAAAATCAGAATAGAATTATTGTTCTTAGATTTTTAATGAAAAATTCGCCGTTAGGGAGGTTTTGCCCGAATTTGTCTCGTTTTCGCCAAAAACAGACGAAAAAAGCCTTGTCGCGCGGTAGGACGTGCGGCGTGAAAAAAGCTGAAATTTAAATTTGTGCCGCAGCTAAGGCGTTGTATAATAGTTCGGGGCTTTGCCAAAACTTTTCCTATGGATTACGAAAAGGTGTACGTCGCGGTGACTCTTAAAGTGGACAGGGAGGGCAACGTGAGACCGCTTAGCTTCGAGTGGGAGGACGGAAGGGTTTTTGCCGTCGACCGCGTGCTCTCGCAGGGTATGGCGCCTGCGCGGCACGTGGGCGCCATACTTACCAAAAGATTTGACATAAAGGTTTCGGGAGCGGAGCGGGAGCTGTACGTGGAAACGCGCACCAACCGCTGGTTTGTGGAAAAGCCGCTTGTATGACGGGAATATAAAAGCGTTAAAATTTAAAATGAGAACTATTCTTCACAGCGATTTGAATAATTTTTACGCGTCCGTGGAGTGCCTGCGCAATCCCGAAATCAGGGACAAGCCCGTTGTTGTGGTCGGTTCAAAGGAGGACAGGCACGGAATAGTGCTGGCAAAAAATCTTATTGCCAAACGCGCGGGAGTGGCTACGGGCGACGTGTGGTGGGAAGCGCAGCGGAAGTGCGGTCCGGAGCTGGTGGAGGTCAAGGCGGATTTTGCCGCATATTTAGACGTTTCTAGGGCGGTAAGGCGGATTTACGAGGACTATACGGACAAAATAGAAGCGTTCGGCATAGACGAATGCTGGCTTGACGTGACCGAATCGGGAAAGCAGGCGGGCGGCGAGGAAATTGCGCACGCATTACGCAGGCGGATAAAGAAGGAGTTGGGGCTTACGGTAAGCATAGGCGTGTCCTGGAACAAGGTGTTTGCAAAGCTTGGAAGCGATATGAACAAGCCCGACGCCGTTACCGTCATTTCTCCCGACAATTTCAGGCAGACGGTGTGGACGCTGCCTGCGGAGGAGCTGCTTTACGTCGGGCGCGCTACAAAGGGCAAGCTCAATAGGATGGGTATTTTTACGATTGGAGAGCTTGCCAACTCGGACAGAGGCGCGCTTAAACACAGGCTTGGCAAATGGGGAGAGTGGCTGCACGATTTTGCAAACGGAAAAGACTCCTCCCGCGTGGTCAAGACCAGCGAGGAGCAGAACGTTAAGAGCATAGGCAACTCGCTTACCGTGTGGAGAGACTTGAAAAACCGCGAAGAGGTTAGCATGGTCATATTTATGCTTGCCGATTCCGTGGCGGCGCGTATGCGCGAGTCGGGGCTTTTTCTGGCGCGCACCGCGCACATTTTCGCGCGGGGCAGCGACCTTAATTCCTTTCACAAGCAGGGCAAGCTTCCGCGTCCTACGGGCGCCGCAAACGAAATAGCCCGCGCGGCGCTCAATCTGTTCGACAGGGTTTACGACTGGGAAACGCCTGTGAGAGGATTGGGCGTGTCCGTTTCGGATTTTCATTTCGGAGGCGTGCAGACGGATATGTTTTCCGATTGCGTGAAAGCGGACAGGCAGAAAAGGCTGGACGAGGCTGTGGACAAAATAAGAAAAAAGTACGGCAACAAGATAATACAGCTTGCCGTTGTGCACAAGGAGCCGAAATTAAAGGAGCTTGACATAACGGGAGAGCACGTCATACACCCTTACAGCTTTTTCAGACACGACTGACGAGCGGCTTTGTCATGCGTTAAGGTTATGGACTGCCATTACAAAACGACATTTTACAATTTTGCTTAAACGGCTTATAATCTCAATATAAATTTTTTTTCGGAGTGTTTAATATGAAAAAGGTTACGGCGGGAAAAGACGCTTTGGGAGAATTTGCTCCCCTGTTCGCCCGTTTAAACGACGACGTGCTTTTCGGAGAGGTATGGTCGAGAGAGGAGGCGCTGTCGCCTAAAATTCGCAGTATTTTGACAGTCGCAGCATTGACGGTAGAGGGTGTTTTTGACTCCTCTGTCGAGTTTCATATGCGCAAAGCAAAGGAAAACGGCGTTTCGGGCGACGAAATAGCCGAAATTCTTACGCACCTGGCCTTTTACGCAGGCTGGCCCAAGGCGTGGGCGGCTTTCAGACTGGCGAAAAATATCTGGACGGAAAAGGAGAGCGGCGCAGAGGCGCTTGCGGCAAGGAGTCTTTTTCCGATAGGCAAGCCAAATACGGCGTATGAAAAATATTTTAAGGGGCGCAGTTATACGGAAATCCTTTCGGGCGGCGATCTTCAAGTTGTCAACGTCACCTTCGAGCCGGCGTGCCGAAACAATTGGCACATACACAAGGCGGAAAAAGGCGGAGGACAGCTGCTGCTGTGCGTGAGCGGGCGCGGCTGGTACCGCGAGTGGGGCGGGGAGGCGCGACCCCTGTCGGCGGGAGACACGGTGGAAATAAGCGCGGGCGTCAAGCATTGGCACGGCGCGGCGAGAGACAGCTGGTTTTCGCATATAGCCGTCGAAAAGCCCGGACAGGGCTGCTCCACCGAATGGCTGGAGCCTGTTTCCGACGAGGAATATTTTAAACTCGGTTGACACGCATGACGGCGTTGTTTGTACCGCGGAAAAATACGGAGTTGACAAACGGTTTTTTTGCGGTTAAAATAATTGAAAAGCCGTTTTTCAACGCGCTCCAAAGGAGGTTATCATGACAAAAAATTTTGACGACGTCAAAAAGCTCGGCTTCGGTCTTATGCGACTGCCGCAAAAAGAGGGCGTCATCGACGTTGAAAGAGTCAAGACTATGGTGGATATGTTTCTCGACGCTGGATTCAATTATTTCGACACCGCCTTCGCTTACGCAGGCAGCGAGGACGCGATAAGGCAGGCTCTGGTCAACCGCGTGCCGAGAGAAAAATTTTTTCTTGCCACCAAAAACGCCGCATGGCTCAATTGCAAGACCAAAGACGACGCGGTGGCTCAATTTGAAACCTCTTTGAAGCAGACGGGTGCGGGCTATGCAGACGGGTGCGGGCTATTTCGATTTTTATCTTTTGCACAATTTGGGAGAGTCGCGCACGCACTTTTTCGACGATTTCGATATGTGGAGCTGGATTCAGGAGAAAAAGCGCGAGGGGCTTGTCAGACACGCCGGCTTTTCCTTTCATTCCACGCCGCAAGAGCTTGAAGAAATCCTAATCGCACATCCCGAAGCCGAATTCGTGCAGCTGCAAATCAATTACGCCGATTGGGACAATCCCGCAGTGCGCTCGAGAGAGTGCTACGAAGTTGCAAGAAAACACGGGAAGCCCGTTATCGTTATGGAACCGGTAAAGGGCGGAATGCTGGCAACCCCGCCGAAAACCGTGCTCGACGTGCTCAAAGGCGCGGAGCCTGATTCCTCCGCGGCTTCGTGGGCGCTCAGATTCGCCGCGGGACTGGACGGAGTGCTGACGGTGCTTTCGGGCATGAGCAACGAGGAGCAGATGAGGGACAACATATCCTGCATGAAGGGCTTTTCCTCTCTCGACGAAAAAGAACGTCTTGCTTTGAGCCGCGCGCAGGAGGAAATTAAGAAGGTTCCGCTCATTCCGTGCACGACGTGCAACTATTGCGCCAAGGTTTGCCCGCAGAATATCGGCATATCTGGGACGTTTACGGCGGACAATTATTTTACGCTTTACGGAAACAGGGATATGGCGCTCTCGCAGGCGGATTGGCTGGTGGACAGGCACGGCAGACAGCGCGCCGACAAATGCGTCGGCTGCGGAAATTGCGAAAAGGTGTGCCCTCAGCATATAGAAATACGCAAAGAGCTGAAAAAATCGGTGAAGGAGCTTTATTGAAGCGTTTTTGTTTTAAAACGGGACTCGGACAGTCCCGTTTTTTGCCGCGTAGAAATTGCGGATTTGTGTCCGACAAGCGGCGGGTCGGTTGTTGCGCCCTTTTCGGATTGAAACGACAATTTGACGTTTTTCGCTTGATTTTTGATTCGGGTTGTGTTAAAATACTTTGGCTGCCAAATTGGAGAGATGGTTGAGCGGTTTAAGGCACACGCTTGGAAAGCGTGCGTACGTGAAAGCGTACCGGGGGTTCGAATCCCCCTCTCTCCGCCAAGTGAAACTCGTTTGAACCCTTGAGGTTCAAGCGAGTTTTCCTTTTGTACGATGGGGATGCTGTTTCCCGTTGTGTTCGGGCAGTCGTTTGTTGCGGTTTTGCCGTTGCTCGCTATGTCGTTAAGGTGCGAAATAAATTCTTCCGTGTCTTTCCTCTTAATTACCGTCGGGTGATTATCGTCGGTGTTGTAAAAGATTAAAATTTTGTCGTCATACAAAATAACGCGGTTTATGAACGAGTTGAAAAACTCGTTTTTTTCTTGCTCGTTTTCATACTTTTTACGGGCAAAATAGGTTAAAAACGCTTTTACTTTGTCCACTTCGAGCGCTTTTATCTGCCGGGCCTTTTCAAGCGAAATTTTGTTCTCCAATTCATCTTTTTGCGTCTCGAGAGAAATCAGTCGTTCTTTGGTGGATTTAGTTACTATGCCTTGTTCTATGGCGGCAAGCAGTGCGTATATCGCTTTTTCTTTGGCTTTCAACTCGTTTTCGAGATTTTCAAGCGTTGCGGTCTTTATTATCTCCGAATTGAATTTTGAAACGACCTGTTCGGCAACGATTTGAATTACGTCGGGTTGCAGAACGTATTTAACCGTCGTGCCGAATACCAGATCTTCAAGGTCTTGCTGTCTGTAATTTGCCTTTTTACAACTATGTTTGTTGCGTTTTCTTCCGAAACACTTGTAATAGTGATGAAGTTTACCTGTATGGCTTGTTCCCGTTTCGGCGGTCATCAGACTACCGCAAAATCCGCAAAACAATTTTCCGCTTAAAATATATGGCTGTTCGCTCTTGCTGTCGCGCGGTTTATGTTTATGCTTGTCCATAATGACGTTGCATTCATAAAAAAGTTCTTCGTCCACGATAGGCGGTATGACGTTAGTGTAAACCGTGCCGTGTGAAGTTACTTTCCCGATGTATTTTTCGTTGCGGATTATCCTTGCAAAACTGTTCATATTGAACGACGAACCGGCTTTCGTCTTAATGCCTTGTCCGTTCAGCCTTGCAATAATTTCTTTCGCTTTTTCGCCGTTTTTGTATCTTGTAAAAATATCTCTGACAATATCCGCTTCGTAACTGTTTATCGTCCATTTTTTGTCCACGATGTCATAGCCGAATAGTCCGTATCCGCCGATGAAGTAACCTTTCTCGTAGCTTTCCCGTATTCCGCGTTTTACCTTTTGTGAAAGTTCGGCGGAATAATATTCCGCCATACTTTCCAGCACACCCTCGATTAAAATTCCGCTTGCGTCTTCCGTTATGTTTTCCTTTGCAGATAGAACACGCACGCCGTTTTTCTTTAACTTTGCTTTGTAATTCGCGCTGTCGTAACGGTTACGGGCAAAGCGATCAAGTTGGTAAACAAGAACATAGTCGAAAGTCTTTTTCTTACTGTCGTCGATCATTCTTAAAAATTCGGGCCGTTTGTCCGTAGTACCCGTAAGCGCACGGTCTATGTATTCGGCTACAACGAGAAGGTCTTGTCTTTTTGCATACTCGTAGCATTCCCGAAGTTGTCCTTCGATAGACTGTTCCGTCTGACTGTGCGAACTGAATCTTGCATATATCACTACTCGCTTTTTCATTGCTTCCTCCTGCCGAATACGCTCTCGGGCGTTAAATCGTCCATATTACCGCCGTTTCTCGAATAATCGAGTAAAATATCGGCTAAAATCTTTGCGCTTGTTTGTATTCTTTCTTTCGGCAGATTTAATCTGCCTTTTTCTTTGTGCCCCGTTGACAGATTGACCTCAACGGTGTTTTCTTGTATCCGCTTCAACGTTCATACTTATTGCGCGGATACTATGTTCTCTTTCCTGATGGCTGTAATGTTCTCTCACCATTACCGCAAAATCCTCCTTATCTCAGATTTCCGCAAGGCGAGAGTATCTCGTCTTACGGATTATGTTTTGTTTTTGTTTCTTTCTTCTGCGAATTTCGTAAGTTCGCTCTCGAAAAAGTCGTCGTAGCCGTCCTTTAATTTTGCAAAGGCGGTATCGTGTCGGGCTAACAGTTCTTCGTAGCCCGCTTGTATAAGTTCAACCTTCGTATAGCCGTGCTTTTCCAGAAACTCGTTTATTTCTTCCGCCGTCTTTCTCGGAACGCTCGTTCCCCATATAATGTTTTTGGCTTTGCGTTCTTCCTTGTGCCTTTCTTCGTATCTTTTGTCTTTTTCCTTTCTTGACTTTGCCATCTTTTCATTCCTCCGTGAATATATAATCGTATCTATACGACGATTATATTTTACACGCTTTGTGTGCGTAAGTCAAGTGCTTTTTCGTTAGTCCGCCGATAATTTTAGTAAGAGTAGGGCGATTTCTTCTTGTGGACACGAGCAAACGTTGCCCTTTCCGAAAAGTCGGTTTCCGACTTGTTTCGAGTTCCGTTTTTGAAATAGATTGCAAAAACCTTATCCTGCTTGTTTCCCGATACCTTTTTCAAATTTATTTTCAGGGCTTTTGCTTTCCGTTTTCTGCCTGCTAAGGCGGGTACACTTGTTTGTAACTCATGATCTGTTATCTCCTTTCCCGTTCACTATATATGGACATTAGATTGTCTGTTTGCGGGGGTGTTTTTCGTAAGTTCTTGAAAACATCTCTACTTATATTGGAAAGTTTTCATCTCTTTGTTAGGGTATTTAACTGAACTTTTTCAAAAATCCTCCTACTATAATTGGACACTTACCATACCCTTTGGCGGGGTGTTTTAAGAAATTCGCGGTAATTTATTATTCCTCTACTACTATTGGACACTTCCGGTACAAAAGTTAATGGTTTACGGGAAACTTTTTCATTAAGACAAAGAGCCCCTCACTAAATACGGACAACAGAGAGTAAGAACTTCGTACTTTTCTGAAAAATATCCCTCTACTATAATTGGAAACTTCCGGCACGAAAGTAAATGGTTTGCACGAAACTTTTTTCATTTTGACAAAGATTTTCTCACTACATATGGACAGTAGAGGGCAAAAACTTTGACGTTTCCATTACATATCCTCAATATTATTGGAAAGTTTCAATTGCTTTGCGGGGGTGTTTAGAAAAATTTCTTACTGTCCGCCTACTAAAATTGGAAACTTTCACTGTAAAACTTCGTATTTTGGGGAAAAGAAAAATGCCCCTCTATAATAAAGGGACATTTGACGATGGGTTTTACAAGGTTTTTAATAAAAAAGTTACATATAATTTTTCAATAACCGCATACAAAAAGGAAGTCTGACTATTGTCAAGTTTCCTTCTTCTTGTGTTTTTTCTCGAATTTTTATACTGCAGTATTACAAAAGCCGGTACATATACACATAAAAGTCACTTGCAAATAAATTGATATTTTCGCTAAAATATGCTATTATGCTATAATATATAATTAATTATTTTACAGGAGAAAAAAATTTATGACCAACTTATGGATTTTAACAGAAGAACGTCCCAAAAATTCGGTAGTTCTCACAATCCTTCAAGAGTACTGCAAAATTAAGAACGAACAAATAGAATGTGATGAAATTATAATCTTACCCAAAACACAGAATGGCTTATTCGCCTTTGAATATGCGGTTCAAGGAGTTTCTGTTAGTAACGTCACCGGAATCAACATCAAAATAGTAAGCGGATATTCGAGTTTCATGGACTACATGCTTGTTGAACAAGAGATGGCGCCAGCGAATCATTCACTAAATAACATCGTGTTTTTAATGGAAGAAACTAAAACAAGTGATGCTGAATCAAGGAATACCGGAATTGGACAGCGAGCTTCCAAATTTACGTATGCAAATTACTATTGTCCTAATGTCCCAAAATATATGCTCTATAATGAGGAGGCAACATCAGATGAAGATAGGACGCCTACGCAAACCAATATATTTGGAACAAATATGCTCTTGGCGCAAGACGTAAAGTTTATCGGAAAAACTATGACTCATTTCGCCGCTTTTACTTCGGTTGATGAAATGATTGCATTCAAAGGTCGCATGCGTTTACCCAACAAGACAAATATTCCTATTCTATTAAAGAAAATAGCGGAAGATACTATTACTATCTCTGGTCGTTTAGCTAAACCCAAAGATGCAGGTAATATCGGTCATGATCCTAATATCGGAACAATTACTTGCATTGCAAGCACGTTGAGGAAACTTGGTTGGACGGAAAATATAGTCGTTACACAACATGGTGTATCTCAAAATTATGCCTCAAGAAACAGCGGTAATAAGTTTATAAGAATATGTAAAATCTTAGATATCAAATTAGAAGGAATTACATTGCCCGATAATATTGAACTTCCAGAATATTATTGGCAATATGCCATGTCATCTGAAAAGGTGGCTTCAATTTTGCTACATTTAACATGTCAATATGCTGGCATTCATGGAATATATGAAAACCACGCAGGCTGTGAAAGAAGTTACTTTAGAGAAGCAGATGGGAGTTTTACCACGCTCCACAAAAAAGATGCTGGTGGACAAGATAATCTTCTTTTACCCGACGTGGTATTACGTAATGATTCAACTAGAGAAATTTATCTTGTAGAAGGTAAAATGTATAATAAACTCGCTGAAGGATTACATGACATTAGAGGGTACGATGCGATAGAAAATGAGCATATCAAACCTAGTTACCCTGGATATAAGATAACTAGATGGATTACTTTATTTGGTGGAGATTGGACAACTCTTCCTCATGAGTCAGTTCTAATATATTGCAATAATCAAGGAAAAGTTATAATCAATAATGCTGCACCACAAGCGGTAAAAGATGCGTTTAAGAATATCGGAATAGACTAATATTTTCTAAAAATTAAAATGTATTGGTGAATTTGATTTGCGACAAAATCAAATGGATAACCATATGGGAACAATTTAACCGTTTGGTCTGCCCAAATTTTTAATCCGCGAAAATATAATGAAGGAATCTCATTTAACGCATTTACTATATCTGAATGCAATAAGTGAGGTTCTTTCTTTTTGGGTTGCATGTCCTTGCAAAAAATTATTAAATACCCTTTGCTCTTAAGATATTTTATTGATTTCGATACAATGTTTTTCAGCATAATTAAAAACTCATGATAACTACAATTGCCCAAATCACTATCGAAATCAGTAAAGGGTGTTGCAACATTTCCATATACCGCAATATCGGCACCTGTTTTAGGCTTTGACATCATATTGGCATATGGTGGATCTATGAGTATTAAACTTGCTTTTTCATCATTCAGCAAACTACAAACTTTGGAATTATTGTCTAAAATCTCATTACTATCCCCAACCAAGCATGGAAAAACGGGCAAATTCAATTTAGTTGCTGCTTTTTTATAAGATTCTACATATTTTGCGTTTAAATCAATTCCAGCTCCTCGCCGATTGCAAAGTGCTGCTCCGAGAAGCGAACCGCCAACACCCATAAAATAATCAAAGACGATATCATTTTCTTTTGTAAAAAACTTTATTAAATCCCTCATTAATTGTGGTGGTTTTGGTGTTGGGTGAACCTTTCTTATTTCGTGAGCAAAGCTATCTTCCCCTTTGGTTGAATAACGAGTATTAATAACTGAACAAAGGTTTTTTATCCATTCTGCACTATCTAAATCATTGATTTCATTATCTAATGAATATTTTCTCCCGTCACCCAATTGAATTGTTTTATAAGAGCTGCCAATTAGAACGGCAGAGTCAAGGTTTTTCTGCACCCAACGAGGTAACCTTGCTATATCTTCTTCTTTCATATTTCTAGCTGGTATTGTTTTTATTTCTTCTTTCATAAATGCCTCAATAATTAGTGATTAATACTTCAAAAGATGTTGTTTCTTTATTTTTGTATTGATAATTGCAATTTGAATAGTCACTATTAATGTAGTGTACTTTATATTTTTTTGACCAATCTGCCAATATCTTATTTTCAGTTCCTTTGTGGAATAAGACATTAGAAAGGGCAAACTTGATATTACGCCTATTGGCTTCATCAAGGTATTCGTACAGGGCCTTTTCTTCGTCCGTACCCCAATCGTGAAAACCACGGTTTCCATCGTTATAAGAGCCATTTGTAATTAAATACGGAGGGTCGCAATAAATAAAGTCATTATCCGATAAACCATCTAGAGATATTTTTCTAAAGTCTCTCGAATAGAATTCTAAATTTTTCTTTTTCATTTCAGACATAAACAAAATTAAATTTTGTCTCATAATGTCTGAAAACTGGCTTCTATTTCTTCCAAATGGGTTGTTATACTCTAAGTTGTTATTAAAACGAAATTGATAATTAAAAGAAAAGCTAGATAGTGTTAGCAAATCAATTGGGTTGTGATTAGCATTATAAAAATTTCTAAAAGCCTTAAACCCTGCTTCATTTTCTTTAGATAAACCATATTCTGCGATTTTCTCGTCGATACGTTTCAAAATAATATCTATGTCAGCATAGGCTAGCGTCCTTACCATTTCAACAACGAGGTAATTTAAGTCATTGCAAATTGTTTTTTTTGACTCAACATTTACCGCGACATTAAAACCTCCTGCAAACAGATCAACAAATGTGTTTATGTTTTGTGGGAATAATGGCATTAATTGAGGCAATAATTTATATTTGCCACCAATATAATTCATCGGGCTTTTTATAAAGCGTTTTTTATCTATACTATCGGCTGGTTTGCGAGTCACTTTAATCCTCTTTTCGAAGGTGCTTGAACGAATAATATCTTTCTTTGCATAGAATATATATTCGTTATGTTCTTTTTTTGCCTGTTTTAATTTTCCTTTATAACGAGCATAAGGTATATCGTATTTTTTAATACTATCAGAAATGCAGTGTTTAGCTAAAATATCGATTATTTCATCTGTCGAAAGTAGTCCGTCATCGCTATAACTTATAACTATATGTTTAAAATCGGCGTTTTTGATTAAGTCGTCAAAAGCGTTCTTAACCTTTGATTTTATGCAATAACTTGATTTTTCATTAGCGTAAGGTCGGACGCCAGTTATACCTTTTAGGCAAGGCGAATCATACTTCGCGATGGTTTCAAGAACGTGGTAATTAGGAAGATACTGCCTATCATTATATGGAGGGTCTATATATAAAATATCTCCACTAATCTTTTTTATTAATTCGTTGGCATCTTCATTGTAGCAAATATTTCTGCGTTGATTATCAACAACGGCTAATTTGTATAGCTCAAAGTGCTTAAATGCACGTTTGTCCCACTTTTTTAAGTAGGCACCATAAGTTCCTGTTGTGTTAGAAACAAAAGGTACTCCTTCTATAAGACAGGCTAAGAGATATTTATATTCATAGGAATCTATCCATTTTTTTGTTTTCCATTCTTCAATAGTAGTTCTAATAAAATCAATTCTTTCTGCGTTATCTTCAATCAGATACATACGGCCTGCCTTTCCTTTTGGCGAGTATTCTTCTGTGATAAAACCATTTACCAAAGAAAGTGGAAGTTCATTAGATTCCAAATAGGCAAAAGGGTCTGTAATGCCTTTTGTTTTTAATTTTTCAAATGATGGGATGGTATTGTTTTCAATAGTTGCCGCTGTTAAAATGTAAGAAAAATATAGCAAATCATTACTTATAATTTGATAATCTTGCTTAAAAAACCTTGATACCGCTCCTGTTCCAGAGAAAATATCGCAAAAAATTTCATTGTGGTCAGAGCAATTTTCATCTATAACTTGTTTTATGTTGTTTAATAAATTTGTTTTACTTCCAATAAATCTCATGTTTAACATCCTATAACATCCAGATACTTATATAGTACAATAAACAAATATATAAGTCAAGAGGAAATAAGCAAATTTTAAATATTTTATTATCAAATTCGTTTTACAAATAAAATTATTTTGATAAAATATCAATAAATACATTGACATTATAAAAAAATATGTTTATAATAGTATCAAAGGAGTGTTTATATGACAATATCAGACCAAATTAAAGTATTATGTGTCCGTTCTAATATTAGCGTTGCAGAACTTGCGCGCCGCCTTAATACTTCCCCTCAAGCATTTAATTCCAAGATGAAAAGATGCAGTTTTACTGTTGAAGAATTAGAAATTATTGCTGATGCTGTTAATGCAAAATTTCTAAGAAAGTTCGAGTTGGATAACGGAGATGAGGTATAATGGAGCGACTTATATTTAACAGCAATAATATGAGCATAAATTTGCGATCTCGGACCTCAACTAAAGGCGAAGAATTCGATATGGTAAATGATTTTATTAACGAATTTTTAAATAATTCAAAAAGGAAAAACATAGCTATTTTTATCGAACCATTATTACCATCAGGGTATCCTGATATAGTGATTATTGAATTTTCATCAATGCAGAAAGCTTTACCAAACCCAGCAAGAGAAAAGCTTGACCATACTGACTTGAAAATTTTATTTCATATTTTACAGTATAATACTATTCATAAAGCTCAAATAGAAAAGGAATTGGGTTACAGCAAACAACAGGTAGAAAAAACACTAGCTTCGCTAATAAAGAGTGACATGATTCAAATTTCATCTACGGGTAATTACGTGAGAAAAAGAGAAATAAAGTCTTTTTTTAAAGTGAAAAAGATAATATCAATTGAGGCTAAGATAGGTAAATGGCACGATGTAATTGAACAATCTTACACAAATCAATGGTTTTCTAGCGAATCCTATGTATTATTAAATACTCTACCTACAGTACAATGTGAATTAACATGTAAAAAAGAAGGTACTGGAATAATATATATAAACAATAACAAGTATCAAATAATGATTGAAAGCGCACACAGAGATTTACCCGTATCTTATATTTCACTTTTATTTAATGAGTGGATTTATAAAGAAACATTAAGGAGAAAACTTCATGAATAAGGCAGATTTTATGAGTGACTATGTTAATATTAAAAAAATTAAGAAGGGTGGACAGAAAACTGTATATAAAGCACAGACACTGTCTGGACAAGATGTTGCGCTTAAGTTAATATATAATGCACATGACCCTAGAGTTTTGCAGGAAATAGAAATCTTAACAAGGTTAAATATCAAAAATATACCAAAAATCATTTCAAGTGGATACATTAAAGATGATAATAGCGACGAAGAGGCGCTCTACATTGTAGAAGATTTTATCCAAGGGAAATCTTTACGTGATTATCTTAATGAGGGGAATAAATTTTCCTTAAAAAATGCTTATAATCTTTTAAACAAGCTATTAACAATCGAGGTGGATTTAGAGAATAATCAACTCCTACATAGGGATATTAATCCAAATAATATAATGTTAACGCCAGATAATGATATAATACTCATTGATTTTGGGCTTGCAAAGATAATGAATGGTCCCGGCATAACAGATACAAATGCCCCCCATGGACCGTTTACTCCTGGATATGCTCCTAACGAACAAATCAGTAATAAACGAATGGAACAAGACGTTAGAACAGATTTATTTCAAGTTGGAGTAACATTATATGAATGCTGTACTGGACAAAATCCGTTTGTTAATAAAAACGATACTCTTACGGATGTTGTTCTAAAGACAGTAACATATTTCCCACCCCTGTTAGAACTGTCTGGTGATAAAAAATTTTTATTTGCTCAGTTAGTTAATATGTTGATGGCAAAAAATCTTTCTCAACGACCAGATTCTGCAATAAAAGCGTTAGGTTATCTTAACGCAATAGAAAAAACCCTTGACTTGGAGGAATAAAATGGAACTATATTTGCAAATGGGACATGGAATGCAAAGCATGTCAAAAGAGCTTATATCTCAATGGGGTGCTGGGCGTATAATTATTAGTCCCGTCAATATTAAACAACAATCTTTAGAAAAGTATACAAAGGAAATTAGTGCATTAAATGGTAAATTGTATTTTGACCCGCAAATATTTTACCCTCATGATGCTAATACGAAGTTGAAAGAATATGATTATTGGCCGCAAGGGTCTTTGTCTGATACATCTACATTATCATTAATTCACCAAGAGTTATTAGAACTAAACAATAAGATTGAAACAGAGGCTATAATTCTGCCAAGTTATAAGATGGATGAGACGACTTTTTATAAAGTATTAAAACAATTATCGGATGGGGCTTCTTTTTTTAGGGCTAAAACTCAAAAAAAATTATTTGCAACTCTTTGTATTGCCTCTGAAACAATTCGAAACCAAGAATTTATTGAGAATATTTTAGATACCGTTACAAAGCTTGACGTTGATGGGTTTTATGTGATAGCTCAACCTTCAAATGGCGAATATATCAATACTGATACACTGCGGGAAATGGGTTTCTTAAAA
>ERZ1106976.2681-NODE-2681-length-15478-cov-6.984439_pt1 | contig 15478 bp, 15 predicted proteins | sample MGYA00403687_ERZ1106976 | MGnify/ENA primary metagenome ERZ1106976 (study PRJEB35170, sample SAMEA104062446) | human gut metagenome | biome: human gut; feature: human-associated habitat; material: faeces | place: Denmark | collected 2013-02-22 ... | reverse complement strand
AATTCGGATCTGGTTAAGAAAATAAAAGTCTGGGTGGATGCACAGTATGAGGACGGACGTGTGACGGTACTTACGGATTCCGAGCTTGTGGAAGAGATCGGAAAGTGCTGCAAAGAGTTGAACATCACGATATAGCATGAGGTAAATAGATGAGTGAGGATAATTATTCGCTGAGTTCGCGCGTGTTTCACACAATACGTGAAAATATACTGTCCGGGAAATATGCGACGGACGAGGAATTAAAAGAAAAATCCATCGGAGAGGAACTGGGTGTCAGCCGGACTCCGGTCAGGGAGGCACTGCGCCAGCTGGAACTGGAGGGTCTTGTGACCATCATTCCGAACAAGGGAGCATATGTCGTCGGAATCTCCCAGAAGGATATCCGCGATATTTATGAGATCCGCTCCAGACTGGAGGGACTTTGCGCGAGGTGGGCGTGCGATAACATCACAAAGGATCAGCTGGATGAGCTGGAGGAGAACATTTATCTGTCCGATTTCCACTCGTCCAAGGGAAATTCCGAGCAGGTGGTGGAGCTTGACAACAAGTTCCATGAAATTTTATACGATGCGTCAGGCAGCAAGGAGCTGCGCCACATCCTGAGGGATTTTCACCACTATGTGCAGCGCGTGCGCAAGGTGACGCTCGCCGTGCAGGAGAGAGCGGTCAATTCAAATGAGGAGCATCGCAAGATTGTGGAGGCGCTAAAGCAGCATGACGGGGCCAGGGCGGAAGAACTGGCGGACGCACATATGCGCAACACCATTAACAATATGGATCATTACGGCTGGGACAATCTGCTCAAGCAGTAAGAGCGGAAGATGCCATGTCAGATAGAACAGAATCACAGCACAGAAAGGAAGCAGCCATGGAAAAAATCAAAATGACAACGCCACTTGTAGAGATGGACGGAGATGAGATGACACGGATTCTCTGGAAAATGATCAAAGACGAACTGTTGTATCCGTTTATCGATCTTAAGACGGAGTATTATGATCTCGGACTGGAACACCGCAACGAGACGGACGATCAGGTTACCGTAGATTCTGCAAATGCAACGAAAAAGTACGGGGTTGCTGTAAAATGTGCGACGATTACGCCGAATGCCGCCCGTATGACGGAGTATCATCTCAAGGAGATGTGGAAGAGCCCGAACGGAACGATTCGCGCCATGCTGGACGGAACGGTGTTCCGTGCACCGATTATCGTCAAGGGGATCGAGCCGTGCGTGAAGAACTGGAAAAAGCCGATCACGATCGCGAGACATGCATACGGCGACGTCTATAAGGCGAGCGAGATGAAGATTCCGGGACCGGGCAAATGCGAACTGGTCTACACGGCGGAGGACGGAACCGAGACAAGAGAACTGATCCACAATTTTACCGGTGCGGGCGTGGTGCAGGGACAGCACAATCTCTGCAATTCCATCGAGAGCTTTGCGAGAAGCTGCTTTAACTATGCACTTGACACAAAGCAGGATCTGTGGTTTGCCACCAAGGATACCATCTCCAAAAAATACGACCACACCTTCAAGGATATTTTCCAGGAGATTTTTGACAGCGAGTATGCGCAGAAGTTCAAAGATGCCGGCATCACATATTTCTACACACTGATCGATGACGCGGTGGCGCGTGTGATGAAGTCGGAGGGCGGCTATATCTGGGCGTGCAAGAACTATGACGGCGATGTGATGAGCGATATGGTATCCAGCGCGTTCGGTTCGCTGGCAATGATGACCTCCGTGCTTGTCACACCGGACGGAAAGTACGAGTACGAGGCGGCGCACGGAACCGTACAGCGCCATTACTATAAGCATCTGAAGGGAGAGGAGACCTCCACGAACTCCGTCGCAACCATTTTTGCATGGACGGGTGCACTCAGAAAGCGCGGAGAACTGGACGGCAATCACGAGCTGGAAGAATTTGCCGACAAGCTGGAAAATGCTTGTGTTAAGACCATCGAGGATGGTAAAATGACAAAAGACCTTGCGCTGATCACAACCATTTCTAATCCGGTTGTATTAAACAGTGAAGATTTTATCAAGGCAATTCGCAGCACGTTAGAAGGAATGTTATTGTTATGATTTTATCCTGTCAGAATATTTCCAAGTCATTCGGGACAGACGAAATTTTAAAAAATGTAAGCTTTCATATCGAAGCAAATGAAAAAGCAGCGATTGTCGGCATCAATGGTGCCGGCAAGTCTACGCTGCTTAAAATTATTATGCAGAAAGAGACGCCGGATACCGGCGAGGTGATCCTTGCAAAAGACGCCACCATCGGCTATCTGGCGCAGTATCAGGATGTGTCCGGACACCGGACCATCTACGAGGAGGTTCTTGACGCAAAGCAGAACATCATCGAGATGGAGGAGCGCCTCCGTGGAATGGAGACGCAGATGAATACGCTTACAGGGCAGGAACTGGAGACGCTTCTGGACGGTTATCACCGGTTAAGCCATGAGTTTGAACTGCTGGGCGGCTACACCTACCGTAGTGAAGTGACTGGAATCTTAAAGGGACTCGGCTTTTCGGAGAGCGAATTTGACCGGCAGATGAGCGAGCTTTCCGGAGGTCAGAAGACGCGCGTGTCGCTGGGGAAGCTTCTTGTGACAAAGCCGGACGTCCTGCTTTTGGACGAGCCGTTGGGTGCGTTGGATCTGAAACTCCGAAAAGACATGCAGAATGAGCTGAAGAGCATCCAGCACAAAACCGGCATTACCTTTATTTACGTCACGCATGACCAGGAAGAGGCACTTTCCATGTCGGACACCGTCGTGGTCATGGCTGACGGCAAAATTCAGCAGATCGGCTCCCCTGTGGATATCTACAATGAACCGGAAAACGCCTTTGTGGCTGACTTCATCGGTGAATCCAATATACTGGACGGCTCTATGCCCTGCGACCGGAAGGCAACGTTTGCGGGTCACACCTTTGAATGCGTAGACGGCGGCTTTGCTGCCGGTGAAAAAGTGGACGTTGTCATTCGACCGGAGGACATCGACATTGTACCAAAGGAACGCGGCATGCTGTGCGGAAAAGTTACGGCTGTGACCTTCAAGGGAGATTATTATGAAATCATTGTGGACGTGCAGGGCTTCAAGTGGATGATTGAAACCTCCGATTATGCCGCTCCGGATTCCACGATCGGTCTTTACATCGAACCGGATGCCATCCATGTCATGAAAAAGTCGGTCTACTCCGGCAAATTCGGCGACTACTCCACCTTTTCCGACGAAGCCGAAGAGATGTCCGACCCGGATATCATCTTGGGCGAAGAGGATACAAACGGAGGTGACGAGAAAGAATGAAAAGCAGTTCCCGCCGTCATGCGCTTCTTTTGGCACCGCATTCTCTGTGGTGTGTGCTTTTTATCATTGTTCCCATGCTGTTTGTCGTCTATTATGCCTTTACAGATGTCAACGGCGCTTTCACACTGGAAAACTTACTCTACATCGCCCGTCCGGACAGCGGATACCTGCGCTCCTTCTTCTTCTCAGTGCTCTATGCACTGGGAGCGACGCTCATCTGTCTTTTGATCGGCTACCCCATTGCGCTTTTTATTTCCAGACTTCCTGAACGCAGACGTCAATTTCTGTTGATGCTGATTATGGTTCCTATGTGGGTCAGTTTTATCATCCGTACCTACACCATTCTGAACATTTTTGAGGACAACGGCATTATCAACGCTTTTCTTACCAAAATCGGTCTTAACAGCGTCCGGTTCACAGGCACACCCGGACTGGTGCTGTTCGGGATGGTTTATGATTTTTTGCCTTACATGGTCGTCCCCATCTGCAATGTGCTGTCCGGCATCGATCGCAAATATCCGGAAGCAGCCGCAGATCTGGGGTGCAATTCCCGCCGTGTCTTTACCAAAGTATTCCTGCCGCTAAGTGTATCCGGCATCGTGTCCGGTATCACAATGGTTTTCGTCCCGGCGATCAGCACCTTTTATATCGCCTCTACGCTGTCTGGCGGCAAGATCGCACTGATCGGCGATAAGATCGAAACCGCATTTCTCAGCAATGCGGATGCGCAGTCCTACCGTACCGGGGCGGCGCTGTCCCTGATTCTGATGATTCTCATTTTGGCAAGCATGTTTATCGTCAACAGGTTCGGCGACGGAGAAAGTGAGGAATGCACCATATGAAAAAATCCGGAATCAAAAAAGCAGGTGCAGTTTACACCGTCCTCATTTTTATCGTGCTCTATTTGCCCATCCTGATCATGGTGCTCTATTCCTTCACCGCGGGTAGCAGTACGGCAACTTTCTCGGCTGATTATGCAGGCAAAAATCCGTTCGGGTATTGGTATCAGGAAATGTTCCGCAACGAAAAGGCAATGAGTGCACTGACTCATTCCCTGACGCTTGCGGTGCTCTCTTCCCTCTGTGCAACCGTCATCGGCACCGCCGCGGCAATCGGGTTGCGCCGCATTTCGCGCAAGTGGGTACGCAATACCATCAATACGGTCACCAACATCCCGATGATGAACCCTGATATTGTGACCGGTTTGTCCATGATGCTTCTGTTTGCAGGTGTTTTTGCCATTATCGGGTCCGGATCCAGCGGCTTTGTCACGATCCTGATCGCACACATTACCTTCAACCTGCCTTACGTGATTCTGTCTGTCACACCGAAGTTGCGTCAAATGGACAAAAATCTACCCGAGGCGGCGCTGGATTTGGGTTGTACACCTATCCAGTCCTTCTTCAAGGTGGAATTGCCCTATATTTTCCCTGCCGTGCTCTCCGGCGCCATTACGGCATTTACCCTTTCGCTGGATGACTACGTGATTTCTCTGTTTACCGCAGGCACTTATGAAACACTGCCGGTCTTTATCTACTCTCTTGCAAAGAAAGGCGTCAAGCCTTCCATTTATGCACTTTCCACGTTCATGCTGGTCTGTGTTCTGCTTTTGCTGGTTCTTTCCAACGTCATGCAGGCACGGGCAGAAAAACGTCAGAATGCGCACTGAACAAATCATTTTATCAAACATAAAGGACACAAAAAATGAAAAAAACACTTTCTTTTTCCCTGGCGCTGTTGCTCTGCGCCTGCATTTTGATCCCCTTCACCGCCTGCTCCGATCCCTACAAGGATATTGAGTATGTGGAAACCCCCTACGCAGGAACCACACTGTATGTTTACAACTGGGGCGAAAATATCGCCAACGGCGAGGATGGCTCGATGAACCTGGAGCGGGTTTTTGAAAAAAAATACAAGATCAACGTTGAGTACACCACCTATCCCTCCAACGAAGAGATGTATGCAAAACTCTCCAGCGGTACGGTGCATTACGATCTGATTATCCCCTCGGACTACATGATTGCCCGTCTGATCGAGGAGGATCGCATCCAGAAGCTTGATTTTTCGCAGATTCCCAATTATCAGAACATCCAGGAGCAATACCGCAACAATCAGTATTACGACTGCAACGGTGCGAACGGTGCAGCAGAGTATTCGGTTCCCTACACGGTCGGCATGTTCGGTATCATTTACAACACCAAGACCGTTGACGAGGCGGACGTGAAAGATCAAAGCTGGTCTTTGATGTGGAACGAAAAATACAAGGGAAAGCTGATCAACTTCAACAACTCCCGCGACGCATTTGCGGTTGCAATGTTCTATAATCACATCGACGTCAACACAACCGACAAAGCCGAATGGGAAAAAGCGTACAACTCCCTTTTGGAGCAGAAACCACTGCTCAAGGGCTACTATATGGACGAAATCTACAATCAGATGGAAGGTAACAATGCGGACGCTGCTATTTACTACGCCGGAGATTGCCTGTCCATGATCGGCAACAATGAAGATCTTGCTTTCTACTACCCTGTTGAGGGTACCAACACGTTTGTCGACGCAATGTGCATTCCGAAAAATGCGCAGAATGTCGGCGCCGCACATCTGTTCATCAACTTCCTGCTGGAAGAGGAATATGCCGTGGAAAACTCTTTGTATACCTGCTATGCTTCTCCCAACCAGAAGGTAATCGACTCTGCCCGTTACAAAGAAGAGCTGGGGGAAGACAGCTACAAGATTCTCTACGATCTCCCCGCACAGTATAAAAACGAGGACGGCACCATCAACACAAAGATTTGTCAGTCTTATGAGAATCTGAACAGCGATACCAAAAAATTGCTCTCTGAGCTTTGGTCAAAACTCAAATAAACCGCAGCAAAGCGGTCAGAAAACCGAATGAATGGGAGGTTTTTTAATGAAAAAACGCAAACAAAAACTGCTTGTGCGTGCATCCGCCCTGCTTCTCTCTCTGACAACAGTCACAGCAATTGTGCTTCTCTGCGGCTGTAACAACAAAAAAGATGGTACTGAAACCACCGATGCCGCCACCAATGCCACAACCAACGCTGAAACAACTGCGGCAGAAACGAACGAAGAGACCACCGTATCGGAATCAACCGCGGCACCTGCGACCGACAAACAGGAAATGACGCTTGACCCCGTCAGCGGTGTCACCCTGCCGGATGACAGTTCCGAATTTTCATGGACACTTGCGCACGAAATGCTGGTGCTGAGCACAGGAAACACACTGGAAGAAGCCAAGAATCTTTTCCGGAAAGCCGGGTTCAAGGTGGTTCTGAGCAAAAATTTTGACAAAGCCAACGATGACCGTTCGCACACCAGTGCCTACACCGTCGGTACCAAGGAAGTGACCTACAAGGGAGGAAAACGGACTGCGGTTCTGGTTGCAATTCGCGGCACACATGCAAGCGAATGGTACTCCAATATGGACTTCGACCCCGATCGCACAGGTGATCCTGCATTTGCCGATAACTTTTTGCGTGCTGCTGAGGATGTCTACGCCGGTATGAAAGAAGCAACCAAGGACATCGAAAACCCGATTTACCTTGTGACCGGTTACAGCCGCGGCGCGGCATGTGCTAACCTGACTGGGTATCTGATCAACCGCGATCGCGGCACCCAGGACAGCTTTATTTACGCATTTGCCTGCCCGACCACCGTGCGCAAGGACCCGGATGTCCCTTGCACCAACATTTTCAACATGATCAATCCTGCTGACAGCGTAACCGCTTCCCCGCTTGTTTCCCTCGGGTTCCACCGCCTGGGTACGGACATTGTCCTTCCCGGCGATGAAAAGCTGATCCAAACCGTGAACACGCTCGTGGCTGCACTGGAAAAGCTCTCCCCGTCAATTACTTCTTATTACAATGACAAACATTCCCTGACCGGCGCCGGACTTTCCGAGGACGGCATGACCGGCTATGAGGCAAGCGAAATGCTCGCGGGTATCTTCGCCTCCACCACATTGCCCGGTTCCACCGATAAACCCAGCTTCCCGTTTACCAATGTCTCCCCCGAAAGTGATTTCTATCCCTTCGTGCAAATTCTTGTCGGGCTGGCACTCAGCGGAGGCTCCTCCGATCCGACCGGCGGGCTGATCTCCACACAGCATTATCCGCAGACTTATCTCGCGCTGATGAATCAAAAGTATCTGAGCGAATAAGATTTCCAAATAAAACAACTTCGATTTTTGCAGGGAACGGCTTTGGCTGTTCCCTGCTTTTGCAACACAAATAGGTTCTATAGTTCTCTATAATATATTCCGGCGGCACCGTCAAGGGTGCCGCTTCAGCTGCATGCATCGGAGCGACCGGTTACGGTCACTCCGACCCTTGACTCCGTCGACGGTATATGCTGCTTTAGCGTTGTTCATGCCACTTCAATGGTGGTCAGGTATTCCATACATAGATACCGCTTTCCCCCACTCCTTTCCCGACACGTACCGCAATCCGGCACAAACCAGCGTCAGTGCCGCTCTGCCGCCCGGAAAAGTGCCGACAACGCGGGTGCGTCTCCGAATCTCACGGTTCATGCGCTCAATGACATGCGGATTTTGAACACTTGAAAATCAGTGGAAGAAAATCACCCACCGAAATAATGTTGGTATAGACCAACTCACAATTTTATGATATAATTATAAAAACCTATTGACTTTACAGTTAACTATAATGTTATAATGATACCGAAGGAGGGGATGACATGATAAAAATAGGTGATTTGGCAAGGATTTGTAATGTCAGCACACAGACCTTACGGTATTATGATGCGGAAGGTGTATTAAAGCCGGATATTACCGATTCTTCAAGCGGATATAGATTTTATTCGGTAGATGCTGTGGAAAAGTATAAAAAGATTTTGTTTTACAAGGAACTTGGTTTTTCATTGGACGAAATCAAAAAAATACAGTTGGCTACAAATGAAGAATTGAAAGATATTCTTAAAAATAAAAAAGAAATTTTGTTAGAATCGATTGACAGATTCAAGGAACAAATCAAAATAATAGACGGCGTTTGCGAAGGAAATCCGAAAAAGCCGGTATTATCGGAAATTCTTCTTTTGCCATTTGAAAACGACGCACAAGTGATTGGGAAATGGCAGTTCTGCGGAAAACTCCTCGACGAGAACGATTTCACCTCTTTGAAAAATATAGATACTGATATTGCTGACAAAGAAATTATCTTTATGCCCGGCGGCGCATTTGCTTGGAAGTATTTTTGGACCAAAGGAACGCTTTACAGAATTTCTCCGAAGTATACATTCGCTATTCCGAATTCCTATAAAACCTTTGAGAAAAACGGCGTTCGGTACATAATCGTTCAATTTATGAGTGACGAGTGTATTGACAACGGAGAAGACGCATTGCTTCTTTTATATCGCCAAATTGATACCATTGCATATACGGAGAATCAAATACGCCCCAACATTGATAAAACGGATCTGCCCTATATTAACGATGAATTGGTTCTCGGTTTGTGGGAAGTGCTTGATTATGTCCCAACGATATCCGACTTTAAGCCTCAAAAAAAATATAGCAACGATGAAGACCCCTGTATGGTGGATATAAAATTCTTGCCTCGCGGCATATGTACGAGAACAGTTCGCTCGATGTCCGGAAATGTTACCTATATGCTTCGATACACGAAAGGCTTTGTTCTCAATGATAAAGAAAAGACAGCCGAAGAATATCAGATCAAATCAATAGACGACAGGAATTTTCTTTTCGTACAACATAAATCCGGAGACTATTTTTATGGCGGTATGACACCTAATTGGTATGTATTTGAAAGGAAGGGATCTTGATATGAAAAAATATATTGTTTTAATTTGTGCCATTTTTATGCTGTTGTTGACAGCGTGTAATAATCAAAGCCCCCCAATTGAAACACCTACAGACACACCTTCACAGCCTGAGCAACCGACAGATAGCAGTGAAACCACGCCAACAGCGGAAGAGAAAAATTCCATAAACACTATGGAAAAATTAACGACGGTTGATGAAGTATTTTCTGTGACAAAACAAAATTTTTCGAGTCAGATCAAAGGCGCGGTTGCATATAAAGTACTTTATGAGTCTGAAAACGGAAAGTTGGCAGCCGATGTTGTTCTCCCCGTCGATTATGCAAATAAAAACAAACATTATCCCGTTTTGATATATTTCCCCCAGGTTAGTACACAGGTAGAATCTCTTGCTTCAAATTACGCACTTAACGATATTATCGTAATTCGTCCGTATGCAAGAGGATATGACGAAAGCGAAGGTGTTAGAGATCTTGGCGGCAAAAAGGATCTCTCAGACGCTCAAAAGCTTTTAGAGATTTTTAATTCCGCAAGCTTTATCGAAGATTCCAAGATTTTTGTTGCGGGTTCGTCCGAGGGCTCTGTTAATGCACTCCGTTTGTTTGCAGAGGATGCAGATAAGCGCATCAGCGGTTGTGCAGTTGTTGATGTTATAGCCGACCTTCCCGCATTCGGTGATTTTCGCGGAGTAGGTGTGCAGAATCTGTTTGCATCTTTGATTGGCAAAACATATGAAGAAGCTCCCGAAGAATATGCCCTTCGTTCTGCGGTGAAATTCAGCGATAAACTTGATAGACCAATCTTGATTCTTATTTTTCTGCAAAGCCCGTTGTTTCCTGCGAAGCAAACGGATGCTCTCTATGACTTGATAAAAGATACGAATAAAGAGTGCACCTATCATAAAATCGATGCTTTATCCGGCGATTTCCAAGGAGAGAGCCTGCAGAGATTACTTTCTTGGATGAACAAATATGATTAAACGAACTCTTACCACTCTTTTGGTTTTGGCTATTTTAAGTTGTTTATACGGATGCAACCAAGATAATAGAACGAAAGATGAACCAATCGAAACAACAACCGATACAATCGAAGCCAAACCGAATCCTATAGAGCAAACCGAGTCTGATTATATTCTTTCAACCGAGTGGATAACCTTTTATTTTTCAAAAGGGGACTTTAATGAAACAGAGGTTGCAAATATTGCGGAAGAAGCGATTTCCGTAATGACTGACGTTAGAAATTATCTCAAAGTGAACTATACTTTGGAAGGAGCCAAAGAAACAGTTTGCTATTTTGACAGTGCATACCGCAATAAAGATGGACAAAAACGTTCGTGGTGCTTTTGGGATGAAAAGAAAATGTACTGTATATCGCTGGACGATTTTATCCACGAATATGTGCATATGATAAGCGAAAGCAACGAGGATCTTGTTTATCATCCAAGCAAAATTTTTAGTGAAGGCTTGGCACAGTATGTAAGCTTGAATTTTTATGATGGCATCGCAACAAAGCAGTACACATTTTTCAAAGAAACGCCCGTTTCAAAAAATTCAAACGTGGCGGAGCATCAGATGATATGCGAGCTTTTGTCGCATAACGAGCTTGCATATAACGCAGAAAACTACAACAAGGCTTTTGTCGCAATGTTAGATAAAAATTATGATATTACAAAAATTGATATAAACAACGATTTTTATAAATACAATATGGGGCATATTTTTGTTGATTATTGCATTAATAATCTTGGAAATATTGAGAAGTTCATATCTGTGTATTGTGACAGCATTACGGTTGCCGAAGTATATGGGAAACCGGTGGATGACCTCATTATTAACGCATGCGCTTATAATACGGCTATATTCTACGATGATTAAGGAGCATTAAAATATGACAGTGCCGGAGGATTTGCAAATATATTGCAGAAATAGAATTTTGAAAAGAATCATCCCTTGCATAATTCTGATTTCCTCGTTTGCAACAATATTGGCATTGTGGGGAAATATTATTTTCAACACGGATAATAAAGCGTTTCAAATATTGTGTTATATTGTTGTTATGCTTGTTCCGTTTGTTATCACGGGAGTTCCTCACAAATTGATCGATTCAACTTATTACGGTACGGTAAAGAAAGTCGATATTGTTACGACAACGGATAATGATTCCCCCGTAAAACCTACTCGTGAGCATCTGTATTTGAAGAATACCATTTATTTGAGCATTGAACGACCGGATGGTAAGCTCATATATAAAAAGGCATATAGCGGAAAAGCAAGATTGCAGCAAAATATTCACGCATATAACGAGGGAGATGTAGTATTTCATCTTTATAGCACTAATATTGTTGCCGTTTTGCCAGATGCCAATGATAGTTCTGTCCATTGTTCCGTTTGCGGTTCTTCCAACGATATTAAAAATGATCAATGCCGTGATTGCGGACATTCGCTTGTAAAGCACATATGAATATTACCGCCGAGAGTACATTTGCTTGTCCTCGGCGGGTACTGTCATGTCTTTTGCTTTCTTCCGAGCCGCGTCCTCGCTCTCCTGTGCATGGATTACCTTGAGCATCCTTGACACCTCCACACGTATGTTTCCGTGGAATGACGGAGAACACGTTCCGGTAAAAATGTACTGTACAACGCCGGTATTTTGCGAAAAAACATCACACCTTATCCAACTATTGACAAAAACAGCGGGACCGATTTTCATCGGATACCCGCTGTTTCTTTATAAGCTATTTGTTGGTTACACTGTGTGAATTCCCTTTTCCGCATCCATGTTGGCAGAATCAAGACCGTATTTCTTCTGCTTGCGGTACTCAAAGAACTTGAGAGCCACCTGTTCAAACAGGGCATAGGACAGAAGGTCTTCGTCCTGCTCGTAATATCCCTTCGGAAAATTTTTACGCAGCTCTTCCATCTCCGGTGCCAGATCATCTGCCGGACGGTAGGTGATCCGCTTTTCATTGCCGATGATCTTCTTGACAAATGCCGGATCAATCTCCACGGGCGTTCTACCGTACTTTCCGGCAACGAGGTCGCGGAACTCCTTGGTCGTGGTCTTATAGCGCTCGCCCATCATAACATTGAACACTGCCTGTGTACCGACAATCTGAGAGGACGGCGTTACAAGCGGGGGATAACCGACATCGGCACGCACGCGCGGCACTTCCGCAAGCACATCCGCAAGCAGATCGGACTTTCCTGCCTTCTCCAACTGGCTCATCAGGTTGGAAAGCATGCCGCCCGGCACCTGATACAGAAGCGTGTTGATGTCCACCTTGAGCGCCTTGGACTTGATCATGCCGTTCGCGATATATTTTTCACGGATCGGAGAGAAATAACGGGTAATGACGTCCAGCTTTTTGAGATCCAATCCCGTATCCCATTCGGTTCCCTGCAGGGATGCAACCAGGGACTCTGTAGGCGGCTGTGAGGTTCCCTCTGCAAAGGGAGAGATTGCGGTATCAATCACATCAACTCCAGCCTCTACTGCCTTGAGGAGGGTCATGCTGCCAAGTCCTGCGGTGCAGTGCGTATGCAATTGAATCGGGATATGAACGCTTTTCTTGAGCGTCTTTACAAGCTGATATGCGTCGTACGGAAGCAGCAGTCCTGCCATATCCTTGATACAGATGGAATCCGCGCCCATCTCTTCAAGCTGCTTGGCATATTTCGCGTAATACTCCTGCGTATAAACAGGACCGGTGGTATAACTGAATGCCGCTTGCACATGCCCGCCTTCCCGCTTGGTTGCGTCAATCGCGGTTTTGAGGTTACGCGGATCATTCAGCGCATCAAAGATACGGATAATGTCAATTCCGTTTGCAATACACTTCTGCACGAAATACTCTACGACATCGTCCGAATAATGACGGTATCCGAGAATATTCTGTCCGCGGAAAAGCATCTGCAGCTTGGTCTTCTTCACCCGTGCACGAATTGCACGCAAGCGTTCCCACGGGTCCTCGTTCAGATAACGCATGCAGGCGTCGAAGGTCGCACCGCCCCATGCCTCCAGGGAATAATACCCGATGTCATCCATTGCCTCCAGAATCGGAAGCATCTCTTCTGTGGTCATACGGGTTGCCATCAGCGACTGATGGGAATCGCGCAAAACCGTTTCTGTAATTTTCACTTGTGCCATATTCATAAACCTCCGCTAAATCAGGCAAACTGAGAAAGGAACACACCCGCAGCGACTGCGGAACCGATCACGCCCGCTACATTGGGACCCATAGCGTGCATCAAAAGGAAGTTTGAGGGATCCTCTTTCTGTCCCACCTTCTGTGCGACACGTGCAGCCATCGGCACTGCGGAAACACCTGCAGAACCGATCAACGGGTTGATCTTGCCGCCGGTCAGCCAGCACATGACTTTTGCGGTCAGCAATCCGCCGAAGGTAGAAACCATGAAAGCAATCAGACCGCAGGCGATAATGATCAGGGTCTTGGGGGCAAGGAAGCTTTGCGCAGTTGCGGTTGCACCGACTGTAATACCCAGGAAAATGGTCACTGTATTCATCAGACCGTTCTTGGCCGTCTGGGACAGACGATCGGTCACGCCGCAGACATTCAGAAGATTCCCGAACATCAGACATCCAACCAGCACAACAGCATCCGGCACCATCAGCCAAACAATCAGCGTTACCACGACCGGGAACAGAATTTTCTCGGCAAAAGAAACCTGACGCAGAGTCTTCATCTTGATGCGGCGCTCTTTTTTCGTAGTCATCAACTTCATGATCGGCGGCTGAATCATCGGGATCAACGCCATGTAGCTGTAAGCGGCAATGGCAATCGGACCCAGGTTCTCAGGCGAAAGCGCCTTGGTCACGGTGATAGCGGTCGGTCCGTCCGCACCGCCGATAATACCGACCGACGCGGCAAGATAGGGGTCTCCGAGGATCAGCAGTGCCCCGCCGAACGCGACGAATACACCGAACTGTGCACCGGCACCGATCAGAAAGCTCTTCGGATTCGCGATCAGGGGCGAAAAATCCGTCATAGCACCGATACCGATAAAGATCAGACAGGGGTAAATCCCCAATTTAACCCCCATATAGAGCAGATCGAGCAATCCGCCCTCATGTAAGACTTTGGAATAATCAATCTCTCCTGCCACCATAAACAATTCAGAGTGAAACAGATTCGCGCCGGGCAGGTTTGTCAGCAACATGCCAAAAGCAATCGGCAAAAGCAGGAGCGGCTCATATTGCTTATAGATTGCAAGCCAGATCAGCACGCCTGCAATCGCATACATGAGCAGGTACTTCCACCAGTCTTCACTGCCGAACAATTGTGAAAAACCGGTAGAGTCCAGAAAATTTTTAATGCTTTCAAGCATATCCGTGCTTCCTTTCGTCAGTTCATGGTTACGAGCAACGCATCGGTTGTCACGGAATCCCCCTTCTTCACTTCGACGGAAGCAACTACGCCGTCCTGGGGTGCCATAATCTCATTCTCCATTTTCATCGCTTCCAGGACGCAAAGGACAGCGCCTTTCTTGACCTTATCACCGACGGCAACGTTCACCTGCATAATGGAACCGGGCATCGGCGCCTTCACGGACACACCGCCCTTGGCTCCGGCAGGAGCAGCGGGAGCAGCGGCAGCCGGCTTAGCGGCAGGCTTCTGTACAGGTGCGGCGGGAGCGGATGCTGCACCCGCATTGCTTGTTTCTTCCACTGTAACATCGTAAACAACACCGTCTACGGTAACCTTAAAGTTCTTCATATTCTCAGATCCTTTCAAAATTCATTCAATTACTTGCCTGCACGCCGGAAAGAAACCACGCGGAACCCGCCGCTGTACTCTTCCTGCAATGTTTCGTCCGCATCAATATATGCGGCAATCGCCGCGGTAATAGCAGCCACCAATGCACCATTGTTATCCTGCTGTGCCGGAGTCTGTTCGGCAACGGGTGTCGCCGGCACCACCTTGGCAGCAGCGGATGCCTCCTTCTCCTTCGCCGCCGAATTCTTTGCGGCAACCTTTTTGTTGTGGAGATCGAAGAAGAAACCGATTAGTGCAATCAATCCCCACAGGATGGCAAGCACGATAAATACGGTTCCCATACCAAGCAGGGTTACTTCCCCAAACAACGACAGCCGTTCGGAAAAATCTTCAATCACCTGCGTATTCGCTTCTGCCTGGGCTGCAATAACTGTGATATTCAGCATAGGAGAGCCTCCTTAGCGTGCCGCAGGGGCACCTGCTGTTTTATCGGTCAGCATATACAGTGCCGCAGTCAGACGTGCGCGCAATTCATCCGTAGGAATCAGATCGTCCACATCGCCCTTCTCGGCTGCAACTTAATAGGTCATTGCCTCGCCATCGTCGTCTTCTTCAACAACT
>ERZ1106976.2680-NODE-2680-length-15479-cov-3.526971_pt1 | contig 15479 bp, 9 predicted proteins | sample MGYA00403687_ERZ1106976 | MGnify/ENA primary metagenome ERZ1106976 (study PRJEB35170, sample SAMEA104062446) | human gut metagenome | biome: human gut; feature: human-associated habitat; material: faeces | place: Denmark | collected 2013-02-22 ... | reverse complement strand
CTGCGGTGCTTCAGAATGCGGGCGCCGTGCTCTTCGTCGCTCTCGTTTTCCAGGCGCTCCGCAACTTCCTTCTCATACTGGAAAAGGAGCTGGCAGCCGCTCAGGATGGAAAGCATGCGGGCTTCCGTCGTGCCGGCAAGCGCCTGCGCACGAATCCGCTCCGCACGCTCCTGCGGCGTGAGTTTGTTGAGCTCCGAGAGAAACAGCTTGCTCGTTACGGTTCCGTAAGCTTCGCGTCGAGCATGCACGAGGCAGCTCTGCCTGCGCACGCCGCTGGGCACCGTATCCGACAGGGCGTCGTAGCCCGCATAGCCGTCGGCCACAAGCGCATCCATCGTGAGCTGGAGGCTTTCAAGGAGCTCGCCGATGTCCTCCGCCTTTCTCGATCCGAGAGCGGAAAACCAAACAAAAGGCGTCGAGCTGTTCGTCTTCGTGCCCACGGAAAGAACGTAGGTCTGAGAGCTCGTCTTCTCCTTCTCCGCGTAAGCGCCGCGGGCTTCGCCCTCGAGAATGTCGTAGCGCGTTTCGTCTGCAAGGAATACGCGGTCGCCGGCGGTATGTTATATTTTGAAAATGATTATTCAGAAGGGGCACATGATAAAGTTTTAGAAGCATTAATAAAAACTAATTATGAGAAACTTTCTGGATATGGAAGTGATGAATATTGTGAAAAAGCAAAAGAAAAAATGGAAGTATCTAAAGCACGGTATGAGGCTGATCTTAAAAGATTTAAAGCTGCTGAGGCAGCAAAGACAGAATCCGAGAATCTGGAAATTGTACGGATTATCCGTGCGATGGACATGACAATTCCAGAACTGGAAGAATTCCGGAAAAGAATGAAAAATGCGTTGCCAGGACTGGCAGATAATCAGAAGGAGGATAAGCAATCAGATGATAAATTTGGAGAAAATGAAGCAACTCAGAATGAAGAAGGGGCACAGGCAGATAGCCGGTTATAAAAAAGTGCTGGTTACAGCTGCTACTATTCTGAGTATTACTACAGCTCTTTACCCTGCCACATACATTTATGCAGCGGAGCAGGCAGGGAGTGCAATCACGATTGAAAAGCCGGATGGCTGGAAACAGGGAGATGCCAACGTTACTGTTTCGGTAGACACCAGTCAGATGGGGGAAGGTTTTCAAATCGCAAAAATAGAAGCGAAAGTCGGTAAAGACGGAAGCTGGCAGGATATTACAGAATCAAAAAGTGTGACGATCAAAGGCAATGAGACGGTATATGTACGTGTGACAGATCAGAACGGAACGGTTTATGAACAGAATCGGTCCATTCGCTGTTACGACACAGAGAAGCCTACACTTTCAGCATCCCTGACAGATGGCATACTCACCATACAGGGCAATGACTCGGTATCCGGGATTTCGGCAATCACGGTCAACGGAACAACTTATACAGAACTGCAGGATGGCAAACTGAAGATCCAGTTGACTCAGAAAGATTTCACAACGAAACAGATTGAGATTACGGTTACGGATGGCGCCGGAAATATTTCTGATAAGTATACGTTACAGAATCCCTATTATGAATGGGCGGTAAAACAGTCTCAAAAAGCAGATACGGATTCCATGAGTACTACCAGTACCACAGGAACTGAAACTGCCGAGAACACAGAAACTTCACCGCTCCCGCAGGATGCTCAGGCATCAGAACCTACAGAGGCAAGGGGAACTGTGGAAGAGAGGACGGTTACCGGAATCGAAGAAGAACTTGCGCAATCAGGGGAAAGTGCGGAAAGTGTTACCCAGACAGCATCAGACGGTACAAAAGAATTTTACACGATTTCTACCAAGAGTGGAAAAATCTTCTATCTGGTTGTAGATAATTCAAAATCTCAGGATAATGTGTATTTCCTGACGGAAGTCAGTGATAAAGATCTTATGAACTTTACGCTTTCTGATACTGTCACATTGCCAGAAGTTGACACCGTCTATGCAGAAGCAGAGAAGGAGGAGCCAACGCCAGAACCGAAGCCAGAAACAGAGGAAGAGGAGTCAAAAGAAACAGAAGTTGAAATGCCGGAGGATAAATCACCGATAGGATCCTATCTGTTGATTGGTGTAGTTGCTGCGGGTGTTTTAGGGGCTGGCTATTATTTCAAAATCTATAAACCAAAGCATGAGTATGACAATGAGGATGAATATGAGGAGGATGAGACTGAAGAACACGAAAAAGAAACGGAATCAGATGATGAAGAAGATAAATCCTCTGAGGAAGAGTATTCCGAAGATGTTTTAGAAGATGAGGAGGAATAACAACGAAATGTTTTTAGTAATTGCAGAGAAACCGTCCGTAGCAATGGCACTGGCAAAGGTGATCGGAGCCGGGGAGCGGAAAGAGGGATATGTAAAAGGAAATGGATACCTGGTTTCCTGGTGTATCGGTCATCTGGTGACATTTTGCGATGCCTCGGAATATGATGAGCGTTACCGGAAATGGCAGTATGAAGATCTTCCCATTATTCCGAAAGAATGGAAACGGAAAGTTTTAGATGGCACCAAGAAACAGTTTCAAATTTTGAAAAAGCTGATGAATAGCAAAGAAGTGGAGTATATCATCTGTGCTACCGATGCCGGAAGGGAAGGAGAATTGATTTTTCGTCTGGTCTATGAGCAGGCACAATGTAGAAAACCTATCAAGCGGCTTTGGATTTCTTCTATGGAGGAAACGGCAATAAAAGAAGGATTTGCGTCACTGAAGGACGGTTCGTGTTATGAAGACCTTTATCAGTCAGCCTTATGCAGGGCAAAAGCAGACTGGCTGGTAGGGATCAATGCGAGCCGCCTTTTTTCTGTTCTGTATAATCGGAATCTGAAAATTGGAAGAGTACAGACTCCAACGCTTGCCATGATCGTGGATCGCAATCAAAGAATAAAAGAGTTTAAAAAGGAAAAATATTTTGTAACACATCTTAAGTTTGGCGAATTTGATGCGGTTTCAGAGCATCTTCAGAAAAGAGAGGATGCAGAAAAAAAAGCGGAAGACTGCAGTGAGCGGATGTGTCAGGTGGAGAAGGAAGAGGTGCAGAAAAAGACGGTAAAACCTCCGAAATTGTATGATCTGACATCACTCCAGAGAGATGGGAACCGTTATTTCGGGTATACCGCACAGCAGACTCTGGACCTCGTCCAGTCCATGTATGAAAAGAAGTTAGTGACTTACCCACGAACAGACAGTCAGTATCTGACCAATGAGATGGGGGAAAGCACAAAACAGCTGATCGGCCATCTTTTATCACAACTGCCTTTTGCCAAAGAAGTTATGTATGAACCGGATGTGACAAAAGTGCTGAATTCTAAAAAAGTTACAGACCACCATGCTATTATTCCTACCGCAGAAGCCGGCAGCGCAGACCTTAAAAACCTTAATGAAAAGGAGCGGAATATTTTTTGCCTGATCAGCACAAGAGTTCTGGCAGCAACCGCTGATCCATATGTGTATGAGACGCATAAGTGTCAGCTTACTTGTAATCATCATACTTTTTTCTTCACCGGCAAGAAGACTAAACAGCAGGGATTTCGGGAAATTGAAAGAGCGATGAAGCAGATGCTTGGTGTAAAAGAAAAAGAGGAGGAAGTGGAGTTTGATATCTGGCTTGGCAAGAGTATCGGGCCATGCACTTCCAGCGTGTCGGAAAACTTTACTCAACCGCCTCGGCAGTATACCGAAGATACGCTTCTTGCAGCTATGGAGAGAGCCGGTAACGGAGAACTGACGGAAGAAACCGAAAAGAAAGGACTGGGGACACCTGCAACAAGAGCTGCGATTATAGAAAAACTGATCCAATCCGGATTTGTGAGACGAGAAAAGAAAAACCTGGTACCAACAGATGCAGGCAATGCATTGATAACGATCCTTCCGGAAGAAATCCGATCACCGAAGATGACTGCTGAGTGGGAAATGGCTTTGACGCATATTGCTCAGGGAAAGGAGAGCGCAGACGATTTTCTTCAAGGAATCTGTTCTATGATGGATACTCTGGTATCCCGCTATCACGCAATAAGTGATGAGAGAGGCAGCTTTCCGAGGACAATGGGGAAAAAAGTAATAGGGAAATGTCCGGTTTGCGGCAGTGATGTTTGTGATACGCAGAAATCTTATCAATGTACCGGAGAGCATTGCCATTTTGTGTTATGGAAAAACGATCATTTTTTAGCAAGTCAGGGAAAGAAGATGGATCTGGCAACGGCAAAGAAGTTTATGGCGAAAGGAAAGGTACGCTATAAAGATTTGAAATCACAAAGAACGGGAAGCGTTTATGAGGCGACCATAGAAATGGTCACAGACAAAGAAGGAAAAGTGCAGTTTCAACTGCATTTTCCGAAATCCAGGTAAAAAACAGGCGGCTGGCAGCTGTCTGTTTTTATAATTAAGAAAGAGAGGACGAAACAATGAGAAAAACAGGTAATTTAAGAAAATTGGTATCTGCTTTTCTGGCAGGAATGACACTTTTATCTGCAGTATTATCGCCGATGCCTGCATACGCAGCTGAGCCAGAAAAAAACACAATCCCACCATGTTTAGAAGAAATCCAAGATCAGTTGGACGAGGATGAAGTGGTTCGAGCCAGTGATTTTGAAATGATTGTTGGAACTACTTTTGATGTGAAAGTGGATTTTTCCGGATTGGAGATCAAAGACGACAAGAAAGTCAAAGTTAGTTTTGTTGAAGCAAAAAATGAGGAAGGACAGGATTTTACCACGGATCACGCGGACAGTTACAAGGCTGTTTACTATGTGGAACCTGCCAATACATCACATCCCATCTATCAGATCAGCAGAAATCTGATTGTAAAAGAAGCATCTGTGTCTGTACAGACAGAAGAAACTACTGGTTTTGTATCATCTGGTGATGGGGAAAGCCAAGATGCCGGAGAGGAAGAATCGGACGGAGAGGATGGTGAATCCGATATACAGGTTGTCACGGATCCGGAACGCTTTGATGCAATGGCAGAAGAGATCATGAACCAGGATACTTACGATGAAGAATCCGGGCTGGAATTGCATGATGTTCTGGAACAGGCTGAAGAAAAGGATTTAGAATTGTCAGCCATGGAAGCAGGAGAATCCATGACATTTGCGGCTGCACCGAAACTGGCTTCGGCAACAGGTTCTCAGAATGTAACGATCACAAAAGGAACGAAATATTATTATTCGGATTATGGTTTAGGAACGTATCTAACGGAGCCTTATTATATTTCCTATGGTAATGTAAATGCTACTGCTTACTGTATCCAACCAGCAAAACCGGGACCAGGATCCGGAACCTATACTATTACTAAGATTGCTGATAATCAGGCGTTGGCAAAGGTTTGCTACTATGGTACAGATGCAGCCGGTTCTGAGAGCTATTTTGCAAAACATCATACGGATTTTTCTGCTGGAAAACGATTCATTATCACCCATATGGCAGCAGCGTATGCCTATGGGGATGGAAGTGCCTTTTATGGCACAAACAGCACCGGACAGTCCCTGGCGATGGATTTATATAATTATTGTACTGGAAAACCGGCTATTCCGAGTGTAGCGATGTCTTTCAGCAATGGAAATGTAAAGGCATACATTGATGGCAACGGGCAGAGAACTGAGGAAATTACTTTTCATGCCGACAGTCAGCAGTCCATTACGATGCAGCTGCCTAGTGGAGTAAAACTCCACAATATTACTACTGGAACAACCAGTGCTGCTGGAGCAAATGTGAAGATTACCGGAGGAACCAAGTTTTATCTGAGTGCACCGCTTACCCAGGCAGAAGATGTGAAAGGCTCCTGGTCAGCGACCATGCAGGGAAGTATCACAAAAGATTACTCTGCCTATAAACTGACCACAGGAGGAGATGTTCAGGACCTGGCTTTCGTGTTTGGAGAAGGCGTTGAGGATGAGCAGTATGTGGATTTCAATGTGGAATGGGTAAAAATGGCCACTATAGAGATTGTAAAAAAAGATGCCGGAAGTCATGCCAATGTTGCCGGTGCTGTTTATGGTATTTACAGTGATGAAGCTGGACAGCACCTGATTGCGAAAATGCCGGCAACCGATAAAAATGGTGCGTCTAGTATTACCATTGAAAAAACACAGGATACCGTATATCTGAAGGAGATTTCCGTACCGAATGGATATGTGCTTGATGCGAAATCCTATGGAATCAATCTTGTGATTGGAGGTACGACCAAAAAAGATGTTACTAATAAGGAACAGTTTGCAGACCTCACAGTGTATAAAGAAGGGGAAGTGCTTACCGGGGCTAGCATAACGGATTCCGGTGTTATCTTCGAGTATACGAAACAGAAGCTGAAAGGCGCTGTTTATAGTGTCTATGCCGGCGCAGATATCAAAGCTGCAGATGGAACAGTTGTCTTCAAAAAGGGTGATCTCGTGAAAGAAGGTCTGACTACCGGAGACGATGGAAGTGCAGTATTAAAAAATCTGCATCTTGGAACGTATGTAGTGACTGAGACGCAAGCCCCGGCGAACTACGTATGTAAAGGGGAGTCCAAAACGGTTACCTTAAGTTATGCAGGGCAGAATGTGGAAGTGGCTGTAGGAAATGTGACATTTGAAAATGACCGCCAGAAAGCGCGAGTAACTGTTGAAAAACTGGACGATACTACCAAGAATCCACTGGATGGAGGAATATTTGGATTGTATGCAGCAGAAGACATTGCGGATGCTTCCGGCCATGTTGTTGTGAACCAGGATACATTGCTTGCAAAAGCAACCACAGGTGAAGATGGAAGTGCAACGTTTGAGACAGATCTTCCGATCAATCACAAATATTATGTGAAAGAATTACAGGCACCGGAGAATTATTACCGGAATACAGAAGATTTTTTCACATTTGAATTCAAATATACGAACGATCAGCAGACTTCGGTAGCTTTTACGCATATGTTTGAAAATGAGCGAGTAGATGCTACGATCCATTTGGTGAAAAAGGATAAAGAAACCGGAAGTATACCTCAGGGTGATGCCACATTTGAAGGAGCCGTTTACGGATTATATGCAAGAGAGGATATCGTACATCCCGATGGAAAAACCGGCGTACTTTATCCGGCTGGCAGCCAGGTAGCATCATTGACCACAGACGAAAAAGGAAATGCATCCGTTGAGAATCTTTATCTTGGAAAATATTATATAAAAGAGATTACTCCACCGACTGGTTATCTGCTGGATGAGAACGAGTATGATCTTGACTGCAGCTATGAAGGAGATCTTGTAAAGACAGTAGAGAGAAGTACGGAATCACAGGAACAGGTCATGAAACAGCCCTTCCAAGTGATCAAAGCAGCAAACAATGGAAATACGGATGCAGAACTTCTGAAAGGCGCCGGATTTACGGCATACTTAAAGAGCAGCCTGAAAACAAATCCAGATGGCAGCTATGATTTTGCTTCTGCCAAGCCGGTTGTATTGACCGAAGATGGGAAAACAGAGATGTTTACGGACGAGAAAGGATACGCCTGCAGTATCCCGCTTCCATATGGTACCTATATTGTGAGGGAAACCACAACTCCTCATAACTATAAGCCTGTGAAAGATTTTATCGTAACAATCAGTGAAAACCATCCGGATGAACCCCAGATCTGGCGGATTCTTTTGGATGAAGAATTCAAGGCAAAACTGAAGATCATTAAGAAAGATGATGAGACAAAGAAAACGGTACTTATCGCAGGAACAGAGTTTAAAATCTATGATCTGGACAATCAGAAATATGTAGAGCAGATAACCACCTATCCCGTTACTACGGTTCACAAGTCATATTTTACGGATAGCCAGGGATATCTGATCCTTCCTAACAATCTGCCGATTGGACACTATAGGATCGAAGAAGTGACTGCACCGGATGGTTATGTGCTGAATCCAAATTATGTGGAAGTAACAGTGGATTCCAATACCGCTTATCATGTGGATTCTGTCAGCCAGGATGTGGTGATCGAGGTAGAATACGAAAATCATCCGGTTAAAGGAAAACTGACGGTATACAAAAAAGGCGAAGTTCTTACTGACTTCAAGAAAGATTTCATCTATGAAGAGCAGTATCTGGAAGGCGCTGTTTTTGAAGTCTACGCTGCAGAAGATATTTATACGCCGGATTTCCAGAAGGATGCAGATGGTAACCGAATGGTAGTATATGCGAAAGATACTCTGGTTACTACCATCACGACAGATGAAGAAGGCAAGGCAACTGCCGAAGATCTTCCTTTAGGAACTTACCGTGTGGTTGAAAAAATTGCACCGAATGGATTTACCTTGAATAAGGAACCGGAAGAGGCCACATTTGTCTATCTTGATCAGGAAACTCCGATTGTCGAACAGGAAATCACAATGAAAAATGAACGGCAGAAAGTGCAGATCATGGTAGAAAAACAGGATGCAGAGACAGGAGCTGTTGTGGAAGGTGCTGTTTTTGGTATCTACAATAAAGAAGATATCAAGGCAGAAGGAAAAACACTTGTAAAAGCGGATACACTTCTGCAGGAAATGACATCAGATGAAAATGGTCTGGCGTCTTGTAGTTTAGATCTTCCACTGGGAAGCTATTATGTAAAAGAGCTGCAGGCTCCGGATGGTTTTATCTCTTCCGATGAAGTGCTGTCTTTTGATGCTTCCTATCAGGGACAGGAAGTTGAGAAAGTTTCTCTGAAATCTGTGAAAAAGAATCAGCCTACAACTGTGGAGATAACAAAATCTGATCTGACAACAGGAGAAGAACTGGATGGAGCCAGTTTAAAAGTGCTGGATCGGGACGGAAACGTTGTCGATGAATGGACTTCCGTGAAAGGAGAACCTCATGTGATCAAACGTCTGGTCGTTGGAGAGACGTATATCCTTCGGGAAGAATTTGCGCCATACGGATATTTGAAAACAACCGATGTAGAATTTACCATTGAGGATACCGGCGAGGTTCAGAGAGTGGAAATGAAGGATGATGTGACAAAAGTGCAGATTTCTAAGACCGATATTTCTGGTAAGGAGCTGCCAGGAGCGAAACTGACGATCCTTGATAAAGATGGAAAGACCGTGGAAAGCTGGACATCTGAAGAAAAGCCACACTACATTGAGATGCTTCCAATCGGGGAATATACCCTCCGTGAAGAAACTGCACCGGACGGTTATCTGGTTGCAGAGGATGTAAAGTTTACGGTCAAAGATACTGGAGAAATCCAGAAAGTTGTGATGAAGGATGAGGCGAAACCGGAGGAAACTCCAACAGAGACACCGACGGAAACACCAGAAACCACACCAACATCGGAGACGAAAACCACAGAAGAAACAAAGAAATCGACTGCACCAAAGACAGGAGATAATACGCCGATTCTGTTCTGGATTCTGCTTGCAGGGGCTGGAATGGCTGGTCTTGGTGGCACAGTGATTCTTCGCAAAAAGAAAAAATAAGAGATCATAGGATTTTTCAGTAATGGATGAGGGCATTTATGGACACAGGATTCATAGATGCCCTTTTGAAAAATTTCAAGAGATGTGAAGGGAGAAAAGAAGATGACAAAAACAGTATTGATCGTTGCTGTAGCTGCAGTATTTCTGGTATATGGATTTGTCCTTTGGTGCTGTATCAAAGTGGGGGCGGAATCAGAAAAAGAATATATGAAACTGGCAGAAAAGAGAGGAAAGGAGCAGCAATGTGATAAATGAGGATAAGACAGCAGTGAGAGAAGAAAGGGCGTGGTGTGATTGCAGGATGAAGTGAATGAGAAAACAGTCTCACTTTGTATCCGCTGTGGTAAGGTCACTGCCAACCTGCTGAAGGCTGCCATGGTAAAGGCTCTTGCAAAGATGGAGCAGGAGAAAAAACAGCAGGGACAGAAAACAAGCCAGAAGCAGCCCCAGAAGGAAAAGGAGGATAAGACCTACAAGGGAAAACAGAGCCTTGATAAGCTGATGAAGCAGAATGTACAGCTGTCCAACATTGAGATCACAGATGGAAACATCAAGTCTTTTGAACGGGTAGCAAAGAAGTACAGCATTGATTTCAGCCTGAAAAAAGATGTGACTGCGGACCCGCCAAGATACTATGTGTTCTTTAAGGCAAGGGATGCTGATGTGATGACTGCCGCTTTTAAGGAATACACGGGCAAGTCTCTGAATAAGGACAAAAAACCATCCGTGAGGAAGAAGTTACAGCAGGCAATCACCAAATCGCTTGCAAAGCACAGAGAGTTGGAGAAAACAAAAGGAAAGGAGAAGGAGCCGTCATTATGAGCAGATTACAGAAGTTGCTTGGTGTAGGAAAAGGATACCTGGAGAGATTACCGCCGGTGGATGTACATAAGCTGCTTCGGATTGTTCTGATGAATCTTCCGTATATCGTGATCTTTTATGTGGGAAATAAGCTGGCATGGTTATACCAATACTGTGTAGGTGATTCCATGATAGAAAGATTGATGGTGCTAATCTTAAATTTCCAGATGGCATTTAGCAGGATTCTCCCAAGTATGCATAAAAATGAATTGCTGGTTGGGATTACTGGAGCCGTGGCAGTGAAGCTCATGGTCTACATGAAAGGGAAAAATGCCAAAAAGTTCCGGCAGGGAGTGGAGTATGGTTCGGCAAGATGGGGGACGGCAAAAGACATTGCACCCTTTATCGACCCGGTATTTGAGAACAATATCCTGCTGACCATGACGGAACGGCTGACCATGAATGGCAGACCAAAGAATCCGAAATTTGCGAGGAACAAGAACGTGATCGTGATTGGCGGATCTGGCTCAGGAAAGACACGTTTTTATGTAAAACCCAATTTGATGCAGATGGGAAAATACATCAGTTATGTGGTCACGGACCCGAAAGGGACGATCATCATTGAGTGCGGAAAGATGCTGGTACGGCATGGATATAAAGTAAAAGTATTGAATACGATCAATTTTTCCAAGAGTATGCACTATAACCCCTTCCACTATATCCATTCAGAAAAGGATATTTTGAAACTGGTAAATACGATCATGGTGAACACGAAAGGAGAAGGCGAGAAGTCCAGTGAGGATTTCTGGACGAAAGCAGAGAGACTTCTGTACTGTGCCCTGATCGGCTATATCTGGTATGAAGCACCGGAAGAAGAACAGAACTTTGCGACCCTGCTTGAGTTTATCAACGCTTCGGAAACAAGGGAAGATGATGAGACATTTAAAAATGCAGTAGATATGCTGTTTGAGGAACTGGAAAAGGAAGAACCGGAGCATTTTGCAGTACGTCAGTATAAGAAATATAAGCTGGCGGCAGGAAAGACAGCAAAGAGTATTTTGATTTCCTGTGGTGCAAGGCTTGCACCGTTCGACATTGCAGAGCTTCGTGAGATCATGAGCTATGATGAGATGGAACTGGATATGGTAGGTGACCAGAGGACAGCACTGTTTATTATCATTTCCGATACGGATGATACCTTTAACTTTGTTGTGGCGATGATGTACAGCCAGTTATTCAACCTGTTATGTGACAGGGCGGACGATGTACACCATGGCAGATTGCCATATCATGTCAGAATCCTCTGTGACGAGTTCGCAAATATCGGTCAGATTCCAAAGTTTGACAAGCTGATCGCCACCATTCGTAGCCGTGAAATCTCTGCATCCATTATCCTCCAGTCGCAGTCCCAGTTAAAGACAATCTACAAAGATGCAGCTGAGACAATCCTAGGAAACTGCGACACGATGTTATTCCTTGGCGGTAAGGAAAGTTCGACTCTAAAGGAGATTTCCGAGACGCTGGGAAAAGAAACGATTGATTTATATAACACTTCGGACACCCGTGGACAGAGCCGTTCTTACGGGATGAACTATCAGAAAACAGGAAAGGAATTGATGAGCCGGGACGAACTTGCGGTCATGGATGGCAGCAAATGTATCTTGCAGCTTCGGGGGGTAAGACCATTTTTCAGTGACAAGTTCGATATTACCAGACACAAACGGTATAAGGAGCTGTCAGACTACGATAAGAAAAATGAGTTTGATGTGGAAGCGTATATGCGGCATCGGATGGAAGTGAAACTGACGAGGACACAGGAATTTGACCTGTATGAGTTTTCGGAAGAGAGTCTGGCAGAAGAATTAAATACAGAAAACAAGGAAGCAGAGCATGTGAAAGATTCGGACACATAGCTCTTTTTCTTTGCCCTTTTGGGAGGTGATGGATTTGAGAGATCATGAAAGGCCGCCCGTAAGGGCAGAGCCGGAAAAGACTTCTTAAAGATAGAAACCAGAGAAATACAGAGATTTGAAAGGAGACAACGAATATGGCGTTTTTTAATCAGGCAATCAATATTTTACAGACACTTGTGGTGGCAATCGGAGCCGGACTTGCAGTATGGGGTGTTATTAACCTGTTGGAAGGATATGGAAACGATAACCCAGGTGCAAAGTCCCAGGGAATCAAGCAGCTGATGGCAGGAGGTGGTGTCGTTCTGATCGGCACCCAGCTGGTACCGTTACTGTCCGGATTGTTCAGCTGAGAGAAGCAGGAGGGAGATGACTCATGGATCGGATATTTGAAGCGATTGAAGAATGGATGAGGAATCTTCTGACAGGCATGGTAAGTTCCAACCTGACAACAATGTATACCGATGTCAATGAAAAGACCGGTCAGATTGCTGCTCAGGTTGGGCAGACACCGCAGGGCTGGAATGGCAGCATTTACAGCATGATACAGAATCTTTCCGAGTCGGTCATTGTACCGATTGCCGGTATGATTATCACATTTGTACTTTGTTATGAGCTGATCTCCATGTTGACGGAAAAGAACAACATGCATGACATCGACACCTGGATGTTCTTTAAATACTTTTTCAAGATGTGGGTGGCAGTCTGGATCGTCAGCCATACCTTTACGATCACGATGGCGGTATTTGATGTCGGGCAGTCCGTAGTCAGCCGGGCAGCTGGGGTTATCAGTTCTGATACAGCGATCAATATAGATACGATGATCACCACGATGGAAACGGCAATGGAATCTATGGAAATCGGTGAACTTGTCATACTGGCACTGGAAACGATGCTTGTAAGCCTGTGTATGAAGATTATCTCAGTCTTTATTACAGTGATTTTGTATGGACGTATGATTGAAATTTATCTCTATTCGTCCGTTGGAGCTATTCCATTTGCAACTATGTCTAACCGGGAATGGGGGCAGATTGGGAACAACTATCTTCGTGGATTGTTTGCACTGGCATTCCAGGGATTTTTTATGATGGTCTGCGTGGGAATCTATGCGGTCCTGGTTGCAAACATCCAGATGTCAGATAACATACATTCTGCATTGTTCGGCGTGATGGCATACACGGTGATCCTGTGTTTCAGTCTGATGAAAACAGGAAACTTTGCCCGCAGTATCTTTAACGCCCATTAAGAAAGGAGGAACTGGCAATGGCATTTGTATCTGTGCCTAAAGACTTAACCAAGGTCAAGAATAAGATCATTTTCAACCTGACGAAACGGCAGCTGATCTGTTTTGGGATTGCGGCGGCAGTAGGGCTTCCGTTTTATTTCTTAAGCAGGGGAATCATTGGTTCCAGTAACGCAGCGACCGGGATGTGCCTTCTGATGCTTCCGGCATTTTTATTTGCCATGTATGAGAAAGATGGACTTCCGTTAGAAAAGGTCTTAAAAAATATGATCACCGTAAAATTTATCCGTCCTCCGGTACGCAAGTACCAGATGGAAAATATGTATGAGAAAAAATATACCGTGGTCAGAAAGAAGAAAGGGGGAACGAAGGGTGTTAAAAAGAAAAAACGATAGACAGCCGCAGAGCATGGAAGAATTGTATCCGGATGATTACTGGCTGGATGAGGAGGATGGAGAAGAAGAACTTTCAGACCCCGCAATGAAAAAGAAATCAGTAAGCGGCAGACTGCACGATGAGCCAATGGTGACAGGGTATGAAGCACTGGAACGCCAAAGAGGTGTCCGCAGACCGAACCGGAAACTGACACGCAGGGAAAAGAAAGCCCTCAAAAGGGCACAGAAATATGAAGAAAAACTGCATAAGGAACATGAAAAAGCGGATAAGAAAAATGCAAAAAGGGAAGCAAAGCTGGCAGCCAGGGCAGAAAAGCAGGCAGTGCGTGACGCAAAGAAAAACGCAAAAAAGAAAAAGAGCAGACCTGCCGCAGCACCGCCGGGGCAGCGTCCGGCAGGAAAAGCGGTTTCCGGAACGAGAAGCAGCGGGACAGGAAAGAAAACACCGGATAGTGCCAGAGATAAGAGGATTACTGCACAGCAGTCGATTCCATACCATGAGATGGGAAGGGATGGTATCTGCCGGGTGCAGGACAAGTTTTATTCCAAGACGATCCGTTTTTATGACATCAACTATCAGCTGGCACAGAATGAAGATAAGAACGCCATCTTTGAAAACTGGTGTGATTTCCTGAATTACTTTGACAGCACAATTCATTTTCAGCTGTCCTTTATCAACCAGCACAGCAACATGGCAGAGTATGAGAAGGTCATCCATATCAATCCGCAGGAGGATGAATTTGATGACCTGCGTATGGAGTTTGCCCAAATGCTCAATAACCAGCTGGCAAAAGGAAACAACGGGCTGGTGCGTACCAAATATATCACATTCGGGATTGAAGCGGAGAATATCCGGGAAGCACGACCAAAACTGGAACGTATCGAGTCGGATATTCTGAATAACTTTAAGATTCTTGGGGTATCTGCCTATCCGCTGAATGGGGAGGAACGGTTACAGATCATGTATGAAACCTTTAACCAGGACAGCAAAGTTCCGTTCCATTTCTCTTATGACGATGTACTTCGGACAGGGCTTAGCACCAAGGATTATGTCGCACCGACCAGTTTTGTTTTTAAAAATGGAAAAGATTTTGAGATGGGAGGTACGATGGGAGCTGTTTCCTATTTACAGATCCTTGCACCGGAACTTACCGACAAGATGCTGGCAGAGTTTCTGGAGATGGACAGCAACCTGATGGTGAATTTCCATATCCAGTCTATCGACCAGATGAAGGCGATCAAACTGGTAAAAAGCAAGGTGACGGATATTAACCGTATGAAGATTGAGGAACAGAAAAAAGCGGTCCGGGCAGGCTATGACATGGATATTATCCCTTCGGACTTAAATACATACGGTGGGGAAGCAAAAAGGCTTCTGGAAGATTTACAGTCCAGAAATGAGAGAATGTTCCTTGTGACGGTATTGTTTTTAAATACTGCAAAAAATAAACAGGAACTGGAAAATGTGGTATTTCAGACCGCAGGTATTGCACAGAAATATAATTGTGCATTAAAGAGGCTTGATTATCAGCAGGAACCGGGACTTATGAGCAGTCTGCCACTTGGAAAAAACTGGATTCCTATTAAAAGAGCATTAACGACAACTTCAACAGCGATTTTTGTTCCGTTCACGACACAGGAATTATTTATGGGTGGAGAATCCATTTACTACGGTCTGAATGCCTTGTCTAACAACCTGATTATGGCTGACAGGAAGAA
>ERZ1106976.2671-NODE-2671-length-15499-cov-6.571355_pt1 | contig 15499 bp, 11 predicted proteins | sample MGYA00403687_ERZ1106976 | MGnify/ENA primary metagenome ERZ1106976 (study PRJEB35170, sample SAMEA104062446) | human gut metagenome | biome: human gut; feature: human-associated habitat; material: faeces | place: Denmark | collected 2013-02-22 ... | reverse complement strand
TCGGAGCAGGGCGGCGTGCGCCCGGTACTGATCGTGCAGAACGAGATCGGCAACCGGCACAGCCCTACCGTGATCGCTGCGGCCATTACATCCCGGCTGGACAAAGCCCGCCTGCCCACCCACATCAATATCCGGGCAGCGGATACCGGCCTTGCCAAGGACAGCGTGGTGCTGCTGGAGCAGATCCGCACGCTGGATAAGCACCGCCTGCGGGAGCGGGCCGGGCAGATCACGCCGGAAGATCAGAAACGTGTGGATCAGGCTTTGGATGTAAGCCTGGGGCTTACTTCATATTAAGGGGCCGTTGCAAAACAGCTTTCTGAAAAGATCATGCACAAAACCCGGAACCTTTTTTCGGCCAAAACGGCTCAAAAAGGCTCCGGGTTTCTGATTTTACGCTGTTTCTTTGTGCAAACTGCGATCATTTTTTCATTTTCCAGCTTAATTTTTTTTGAAAAGGCGCGCGAAGGCTGGTTATTCCCGCCAGAAAATGCTATACTTTTCTGCAGAATGATTGTGCTGTCGTGTGCAGCATATGCAGGTTTTATGATGATATCGGAGGGCTGATTATATGATCATCCAGAGCAAAAAAGTATGGATCGCCGACCAGTTCATTTCTGCCGCAGTCGAGCTGGAGCAGGGCAAGATCACCGGCATCTTCCCCTATGGTGAAAAGCAGGCCGATGTGGACTATGGCTCCAAGCGCATCGTGCCCGGTTTTATGGATATCCACTGCCATGGTGCCTACGAGTTCGACACCAACGACGCAAAGCCGGAGGGCCTGCGCTACTGGGCAAAGCATATCGTCTCTGAGGGTGTGACCAGCTTTCTGGCCACTACCGTCACCCAGAGCGTGGAGGTGCTGACCAACGCCGTGGCCAATGTGGCCGACGTGATGGAGGGCAGCTACGAAGGTGCCGAGATCCTTGGCATCCACTTTGAAGGCCCCTACCTCGATATGAAGTACAAGGGCGCACAGCCTCCGGAGTACATCGCAAAGCCCAGCGTGGAGCAGTTCAAGCACTACCAGCAGGCAGCACGCGGCCACATCCGCTATGTGACCCTTGCACCGGAACACGACGAAGGGTTTGCACTGACCCATTACCTGACCGGGCACGGCGTGGTGGTCAGCATCGGCCATAGTGCCGCCACCTATGAGCAGGCCGTGATGGCCTATGCCAACGGTGCCCGCTCCATGACCCACGTGTACAACGGCATGTCCCCCTTCGCCCACCGCGCCAACGGTCTGGTGGGCGCAGCCTACCGCATCCGCACCATGTACGGCGAGATCATCTGCGACGGCTGCCACTCCACCCCTGCTGCCCTGAACAACTACTTCATGAGCAAAGGCCCGGATTACGCCATCATGATCTCGGATGCACTGATGGCCAAGGGCACCCCCATTGGCAGCGAGTACATCTTTGGCGGCAACCATATCACCATCTACCCGGACGGCAGTGCCCATCTGGACAACGGCACGCTGGCCGGTTCCACTTTGAACATCAACAAGGGCCTGCGCATTCTGGTGGAGGAGGCCATGGTGCCCTTCAACTATGCACTGAACGCCTGCACCATCAACCCGGCGCGCTGCCTGCATCTGGACGACCGCAAGGGTTCCATCCAGATCGGCAAGGATGCCGACCTTGTGGTGCTGGACGACAACTACGATGTGCTGCAGACCTACTGCATGGGCAAGGCCCAGCTGTAATTTCTGGCTGACGCGAACAAAGGATGTGTTAAACCCGTTATGATCCAGATCGCCTTCTGCGACGATGACCAGACAGTTCTGGACCAGCTCTCTGCCCTGCTGGAAAAATATCGCGCCCAGCGCTGTGTCCAGATCCAGTGCACAGCCTTTCACAGCCCGCTGGATCTGCTGGCCGAGATCGAAAAGGGCACCCGGTACGATATCCTGTTTCTGGATGTCATCATGCCGGCCGAAAACGGCATTACCGCCGCCAAGGAGATCCGGCAGTACGATAACGTCGTCAAAATCATCTTTCTCACTTCTTCCGCCGAGTTTGCAGTGGAATCCTATGTGGTGGGTGCCTATTTCTACCAGCTCAAGCCCATCTGGGAGGACAGCTTTTTCCGTCTGACGGATTCGGTGATCGCCGAGTGCCGCCGCGCCGACCAGCGCAGCCTGATCCTGCGCTGCAAGACCGGCATCTCCCGCATCGATCTGGACCAGCTGCTCTACTGTGAAGTGCTGGGCCGCACTGCTGGTCATTGCGCTGTTCCCGACAGGCGGCACCGCGCTGCAGGATGCCACTGAGCTGGTCGTCACCCTGCCGCTGCTGCTGGCACTGGTGCACTGGATCGCGCCTTCGGTGCGCGCGCTGTCGCACTCTTCGCTCAAGCTGCAGCTGCAGTTCGGCGTGGACGGCAGCGCAGGTTTTTACCGCATTGAAAAGTCCGGCACTTTGCTCCGCCTGAAGGCCGAATAAAATCACAGTGCGCATTCGTTCCACCCTTAATACGCAAAACACCCCTCGGCTTCCGCAGCAGGAAACCGAGGGGTGTTTGTTATGCTTTATTTGTGTCGGGTCAAGCCCTTACGCCATTACTTGCGGGGATTCTTGATCGCAGCCTGGGCGGGCGATAAAATTGCAGAGTTCTCCTTTCCAGAAATATCATTTCACTTTCCGTTGCGCCCGTGGTTCTTTTTTGTAAGCCCCGCGTATGCGGGGAAAAGCGCCTTTGCGCACCGCCCATAGCATCAGCCGTAGGATCACCCCCGCGTATGCGGGGAAAAGTAGTCGCCCACTGCGTCCGCCAGAATGCCGTAAGGATCACCCCCGCGTATGCGGGGAAAAGCAAAAGAAGAGCCCTACCGGCCTTGTCACCCGGGGATCACCCCCGCATGTGCGGGGAAAAGGAGCCGACGAACAGGGCGTAGGTGGAGTAGCCGGGATCACCCCCGCGTATGCGGGGAAAAGGGTACGATGTAGTCAGCAGGCTTTGCCGTGTACGGATCACCCCCGCATGTGCGGGGAAAAGAGACAAGACAGGCTGGACTACTACGTGCCCCAGGGATCACCCCCGCATGTGCGGGGAAAAGTAATCTCTTTGTTTTCAGGAGAATAGAACCTAAGGATCACCCCCGCGTATGCGGGGAAAAGTTATACACGCCTTGTGTTATTGCGCCCAATGTGGGATCACCCCCGCGTATGCGGGGAAAAGGCTGCAATCTTGCGCGCGGTGTGCGTCCCGATAGGATCACCCCCGCGTATGCGGGGAAAAGCCGGCCCTAATTCTGCGCATAACGCGGCCTCAGGGATCACCCCCGCGTATGCGGGGAAAAGCGAATATCGGTCGTTCTTTCCTGCACGTCCGTGGGATCACCCCCGCGTATGCGGGGAAAAGAATGGAAACTATGACACGCAGGCATGCGGTGGGGGATCACCCCCGCGTATGCGGGGAAAAGGTGGACTTGGCCAGAATGCCCGCTTCAAAGCCAGGATCACCCCCGCGTATGCGGGGAAAAGTTACAGGCTGCTGAAGGTTTTCGTCTCTAAACCAGGATCACCCCCGCGTATGCGGGGAAAAGTTCTCTTTTGTCCATTGTCTTGCTTCCAGTTCAAGGATCACCCCCGCGTATGCGGGGAAAAGATTTCTGGCACTACGCTGATAACTACGCAACAGGGATCACCCCCGCGTATGCGGGGAAAAGCGCCCAGCTTGAGGGAGCGTCTCCATTGGCACAGGATCACCCCCGCGTATGCGGGGAAAAGCGGGATTTCTCCCGGCTTCCTCCTTTCTTACAGGGATCACCCCCGCGTATGCGGGGAAAAGGAGAGCGTAAACGACGGCACAGCAATCCGCGCGGGATCACCCCCGCGTATGCGGGGAAAAGCTCGGAGTTGTCAAGCTAATACCTCAGTTACCAGGATCACCCCCGCGTATGCGGGGAAAAGCAGGCGAGTACGGGAGCCAGACACACAGACCGCAGGATCACCCCCGCGTATGCGGGGAAAAGGGTTAAAATCTCGCTGAAATTTCGCGCGTCTGAGGATCACCCCCGCGTATGCGGGGAAAAGTTCCAACGTTCCATCCGCCTTCCGGTGCGGTCGGGATCACCCCCGCGTATGCGGGGAAAAGGCGTTTGTGCGTAGTTGCTGCGCATCTCGGACGGGATCACCCCCGCGTATGCGGGGAAAAGTGTGCACCTACAGCGCAACAGAACACGGCTACGGGATCACCCCCGCGTATGCGGGGAAAAGCCGGCCAGATCCAGAGCCAGACGCCGGAACTGGGGATCACCCCCGCGTATGCGGGGAAAAGCTGATTCCCCCTCTGCTCGGTTTCGGGTTCACAGGATCACCCCCGCGTATGCGGGGAAAAGACTAAAAAGATCCCGTAGCACCGTGTCTCCTGTTGCTATTGTACCGCTGTTTCCTTCAGTTTGCAATAAACCTGTTGTATCAGACGGCAGTCCGGCAGGGCGCGATGCTCCACTTTTTCTGCCAGCTGAAAATGCTGTGCCAGCGTCACCAGCTTATAATTTGCGATCCTTGTAAGGTTTCGGCGGGCAAGTTGTGCAAGGTCGATCTGGCGGTTGGTCGGTGCCGGAAAGCCATATCGTTTGCAGGTCATGCGCAGAAACTCCAGATCAAAGGCAATATTATGTCCCACCAGTGGGTCTTTGCCAATAAACAACAAAAAGCTATTCAGCGCTTCCCGTGGTTCTGTTCCCTGCTGCAATTCCGCAGCGCTGAGTCCTGTCAGGGCTGTGATCTCTGCCGGAACGTTTTCTTCCACGCAGACCAGCATGGTCAGCTCCTCCACCGGTACACCGTCCCGGACCCGCAGCGCTCCATATTCGATGATGGAATCGGACGCGGCTTTCAGGCCGGTGGTTTCCAGATCGATCACGGTGTAATTGCCTGTGCTCGGCTTTGTTCTGCCCGCTTTCCGCGCCATTTGCTGCTGTGCCGCTTTGCTGAACCCGGGTTTCAGGTCGATTTGGTTTTGTTCGGCCTGCGGCAGCGGTCGTCGCATCAGTTTGATCCCGTCAAAGTCCACGGTTTCCCATGCGGTATTGTGGGTGCGAAAATCCATCCGCTGCTCTCCCGCCGTGGTGAACACCAGTGTTGCCTGTCCGTTTTTCAGGTTCTGACACACCCGCTCCCACAAGGCATCCCGCACGCGGCTGCTCACATTGCCCACATAAACGCCCGTGTTAATCTCGCACAACCATTTGGACAGATCCCCGCGCAGTTTTGGCGGGCAGTTCGTCATGGTGAGAACTACGATGTTTCATCACCCTCTTCTTCAAAATAATTGATGCCGTTGGCCACAGTGCCCACTTTGTTGTCCCACAGATAAACAGCTTCCGGCTCCTGTTCCCGCTCATCCGCATTCAGGAGCAGATACCGGATATCGTGCACCATGCGCTCCAGAATATGATGCTCTACCATGGCATCCCGCACCCGGCGGCGCACTACGGCCGGCAGGTCGTCCGGAGCCTGTGCCGCCACTTCAAAGGCGATGGGAATGGTCACCTCGGCCTTGTACAGGTCGGCAATATCGTACACAAAGGAGCACTCGTGCCCCACATGAACAAAGCCAAGACCCGGGGCGCAGCCCAATGCCACGATCACCGCGTCCCCGCAGCTGCTGCATCGTCAGCCGGGAGATATCTTCGTCCGGGAAACGGAGCTGATACATCTTGCGTACCACATCCAGGTGCTTGCGGGTGTTGCTGACAAGCTCTGCCTGCCGCAGCAACAGCTGCGAGTGGGTGGTCAGGGGACGGCCATGGGCGTAATACCGCACACCGTGCTCACCTACCCAGACAGCACCCACGCCCGTGTCACCCATAAGTTCCATGGCACGGTGGGTCACCCGTGTACCCGGCCCCAGCAGCAGCACCGAGATGCCCGCCGCCGGGATCTGAACGATCCCTTTTTCGTCTGTAACGGTGATTGCGCCGTCCTGTCGGCCAAGGGTGCAGTGTTCCAGATACAGAAAAGTCATCCGGTCTTTCACCTGCGGCAGCGCCTGCAGGTCCGGCCGGATCATGCCCGGCATCTCGTCCATCTCAGTTTCCTCCGCGCATAACGGTCATCAGTCCAAGGCCATAGGCCTTGCCGCGCCCCATGCCCTGACACAGCAGTGCCCGGAACTGCTCTGCATCGGTCACCTGCAAAATGCCCTCATAGGTCACTGCTAACAGGGTCACCGGCCGGGTGCCGTGCTTTGCAAAGTGCTGCCACTGCACCCGGGTCACGGTAAATCCCTCCTCCCGCAGGGCAAAGCCGTGCTTTGCGGCGCGCTCCAACAGCCACTGCTTCTGGTACTGTGTCGTGCAATGTGCGGCTACAGTTCCCCGCGCTGCGGGGTTTTGGGGGTCTTTGCAGCTTTTGGTGGGGTTTGCAGTCAGCCGAAACTGCCAGCAACTGCCCGGCTCCACCCGCCGCAAAAGCGGGTCGTAGCTGCGGGTCTCCGCAGCCGGTCCGGTGCCAAACTGCTCCACCACGCCGGACAGCTCTGGCGCATCTTCGCTGAGCAGCAGCAGATACAACCGCTCTCCCAGACGATCCAACCGCCACAGTCTGCGGCGGCGCTCCCCTGCAAAAGCGCTTTCCACTGCGCCATGCAGTTTTTGCGGTGCCGACAGCGCAGCCATGGTGCTGCGGCGGGTGGGATCTAGTTCTACTCGTGATAAATACATTCTCTCGCCCCCTTTTTACAATTCCCGGAACGGATCGTGCTCCGTAGTCTCCGGGCTGTCCGGCACTTTCTGCCAAAGCTCCCGTACCGAGCGGTAGCCGTACTGCCGATGATGCGGGTCAAAGCTCACCGGCACATCCCGCTGCGGAGCCGTGCCCGGCTCCAGCGGGTCGGCATCCAACAAGATCCGGCTCTGCCGTCCCGGACACAGGGGCGGTTCCGCTTGCAGCACCTCCTGCAAGCTGCCCGGGCGTACTCCCAGACAGAGCGGCAGGGTAGGCGGGCAGCAGCGGCGGCCGAGATACAGCGGAAACACCGGGTGTAGCAGCGCCTGCTGCAGTTGCTGCAAAAGTGCAGTGTCGGTGCTTTCGATCCCGGCCAGAAACACGGCGTCCTGCAAATAATGGCGGTAGGTCACATAAGAGGTCTTTTCATCCTGCGTCTTTGCCGTGTGGTAGTCCACCAGCAGCTGCCCTTCCCGCTCCACGCGGACGCCGAACCGCAGCCCGGTCAATCGGAGCAGTGCTTCGCGCTCGTCCCGCCGCAGCCCAAGAGCTGCCGCCAAAAGGCCGATCACGCCGCTCTTGGTGGGTTCACGGCCCGTCTTGCGGGTCTCAAATTTAGAGTCCGCGCCCCACGCCTGCAAAGGCGCTGCCAGCCGAAGCAACAGCGTTGCCATTACCCCACCTCATTTCCGGCAAGTGCATCCCGGACAGCCTTTTCCAGTGCGTCCAGCATCGCCTTTGCCGTCTGCGCCGGAGCCAGTTCCTCCAGCCCGCTGCCCACGGTAAAGCTTTGAGCCGGGGCCTCGGCAAAGCTGCTGTACATCTGCTGCGCATACTGTGCCAGTGCCGCCTTGGAAGGCGCGGCATACCCCTGCGCACTGCGGGGCACGGCACGCTCGAATGCGCCGCACAGGTTCACCGGCTGATCCTCCCGCAGGGTCACATATACCGCATCCGGCAGAGTGCGGTTTGCAAAGGTGTTCTGCTTGCCGGTGGGCATGGAGAAGAGGAACGCCTCACCAAAGGCCCGCACCGTTTCCGCGACCTGCGCTGCGCCCAGCTGCCCGGCCAGCTCCATCACGTTCACTGTGGCATAGCGGTACAGGGTGGAGGAGTTGTACTCCACCGTGCCCAGATGGCCTGCACCGGCGTTGTCCTCTGCTTGACAGTCATCCACGGCGGTAAAGTAATCGTACTCGTTTTGCACGGCATGAGTGGAGATGCTGTGCGCCACCTGCGCAGCGGCGTCATAGTTCAGAGAAGGGTCATCTGCCACCATGCGGCCAAACAGCGCCATGTCCATCGAGGGCGCCGCTTTCAGGGCATCCCGATACTGCTTTTTATCCGCAGAGCCCTCCACAGCCAGCTCTGCCAATGCCTTTGCCTGCGCAGCGCTCATGAAGAACAGTGCCTTGGTGCCCTTATCGTCGCTCTTGATGCCCGCATTCTCCAGCGCTTTTTTTGCCAGCTTGTCCGCATCCAGTTCCGGGGCCAGTGGAAGGATCTGCTCCTTCACCAGATCGGCAACCTTTTTGGTGCGCTTGCCCACGTCCAGCTGAGCATTCTCCGCAAAGGCCGCACGCATGGCGTGCTTCCATGCCTGTGAGGAAACTCTGGCGCGGAGCACACCGCCGTACACTGCCGTTTTTGGGCTGCCGGTATCGTCCCGGTTGATGCAGCTGGGCGGGACGGTCTGCAAAATGTGGAAATCAACATACAGGCGCTTATTCATGATCAATTCTCCTTTTCTTTCTCATCCGGTGCAGGCTTCGGATCGCGGTACAGGTCCTGTCCCCACCGCAGACGGACGTTGGCGGGGATCTGCGCATATCGCGGGTCGGCGCATTGCAATTCATACAAGTCTGCCGCAAGCTGCGGATAGTCCAGCGGGATGCCGCCATCCTTTGCCGCGCTCAGCAGCTGGATCATGCCCCGCAGATGGTGGCTGATCTCGGTAATTTCTTCTGCGGTGGCCAGCGCGTTGAACCGCCGGAGCACGCTAGCCTCGGTCCAGTCCTGTCCGGCACTGTTCCGCTCTGCCAGCTGCCGCACCGCACGCCCCAGCGTGTTGCCGGGGCAGTTCATGGGGCGGTCGTTCCCCTGCTGATGCATAGCATACAGGGTCAGGGCAAGGTAGACCGCCCACTCTGCCGCCGAGGGGCCATTGCAGCCCTGAAAGCTTTCCGGCATTCCCAGCAAAAAACTTCCCCACAGTTCCGGCAGCTCGCCGGGTGCGTGGCCGATGCCCCGACGCAGCTTTGCCAGCTCAGCCCGCCGCTGGTTGTCCGGCAGAGACTGAAGCCTGTGCAGCTGCTGCGTCGCATATAGTTTGACGTCCTGTGTTTTCATACAATTTCCCCTTTATGGTTCTGTTTTGGGATAGATTTCCCAAAGTCTTGTGCGGAAACGATTATAGGCTTTTGGCGAGGTATACAGGATGGTGCGCTCGGTCTTTTTATCCTTATCCACCACAATGCGGTGTCCCTTCAAGGCGGCATTTCCGGCCTCCATCACCATCTGTTTTCCCAGCTTTTCCGCGATGTTTCGCGCCTGCGCCTGCCAGCGCAGCGCTGCCTCATCCGGGTCGTCCTGCTCCGGGTCGATCGCCTGCAGCCACTGCCGGAAAGGCTGATCCACTGCAAAGTAGAATTGTGCACGAACCGCGCCGCCTGCATTTTCATTCCGGTCACCGGCGGCAATTGCCAGTTCCTGCGCAAAATGTCCGATCAGCGCCGCTGTCTGTTCACAGCGCTCGATTTCTCTGACGATCCGCCTCTGCCATGGACGCCCTATCTCATCCAGAATCCCTGCCTGAAAGGTCAGGCTGTCGCTGAAAGAATCATTTACAAAGAAGTCCTTATCGCCATATTGGACACCGGAGATGCGGAAATGTACCTTTCTGCGGGGATTCAGAAGTTTCAATCTCTTTTCCTGCAACTTTTCGATCCAGCATACAACGCCCGGGCGATGCCCGCTGCCCTGACAAAAGACCGCCGGGAACTCCCGCCAGAATTGTTTAGCCGGGTCATGACGACAGGGCACAAACACCACCGGTTCATTTTTCTTGATTGGCATCGTGCGCCAGATGGTCATCTGTTCGGCAAAGACGTTTTCTCTGGGGAAGAAATCTCCTCCCAGCAGACAGAACCCATCCACATTCTCCCCTGTCCTGTGCAGCAACAGCCTTCTGGATTGCAGGGTGAGCAGCTGTGCCGGGTTGTCCGGGCAGCAAATTTCTGTCCGTTCCGCGCTCTTTGGTGCTTCCAATTCCCAACAGGGCTTGCTTTCGCCCCAGCATTCCCGGCTGTCGCGCAGCAGCGTCAGGTTCAGCATCAGGGTCTCGTACAGATTATCGCCCTGTGCCTGAATAAAACCGATTTTGCCCAGCCACCCGGCTCCTACTGACGGAAGTCCCTTTCCTTTTGGCTTCGCGGAGGTGTCATCATAGCCGTTCACGCACAGCAGCCACCGCGCCGCCTGCGGATAGCTCAGCTGCTCCTTGCTCTGCCCCGCATACAGTGGAAAGAGTCGGAGTTTATTGCTGCTTTCCGACATTTCACCGTTGAGTTTGGCCGCGCCGTATTCCGTGCCGATCTTTGCCTGCGGCACCTGCCAGAAGGGGTGTGTCGGGTGAAACAGCCAGAAGCGGTCCTTCCACTGCTCCAGGTAGTCCCGGACAGGCTCTGCCGGGAAATGCCCAAGCTGCCACAGCTCGCTCCAGCGCTCCAGTGCATCATCGCTCTGTGCCAGCGGTTGGGGTTTTCCCTTTGCATCCACCCGGGAGAACACGGTGAACAGCACCGCCAGCAACAGCCGCAGCACGGCGGCGTTCTGGGTGGGCATCTCGCCCGCAAGGTCCACATAATCCTGCGCCGACACCAGCGCCTCGGTCAGGGACACCTCCCGCACCGTGTTGTCCCGCAGCCGCACCCGTATCCACGGTTCGGTCAGCAGGTTGAATTCAATTTCCTTCATCCGTCTCCTCCTTTTGGTAATATAAGCCGTTTTCACGGTCATAACAAAGTTCCATGCCCGCAAGCCGGGCAGTCAGGTTTTCATCCAGCAGCAGGATCAGTTCTCCGTGCAGCAGCGGCGACAGCTGCCACGCCGCAAGGCGGCTGCGGTTATCCGCTTCCAACTCCCGGATGACCCTATCCACCTTCCACGCTTTGCCGAACACCGCCGGGAGCCGCAGCTTCTGCCGGGCAATCTTCAGTGCCGTTTCCGGCGGGGGCGGGCTGTCAGCAGCTACGGCGCTGCCACCCTCCTGCCACGGCAGAAAGTGGATGCTGCCGTCTGCCCGACACTGCATTACAAGCACCTCTACCGAGGGGTCGCCGTCCCGCACTGCTGCCCGCGCCGCCGGGTCGGAGCGGGCACCCTCGTTCTGCATCCAGTCGTCCAGCGTATTCAGCTGCGCCAGCCGGTGCGTTTCCGGCTGCGGCACAAGGTACGCCTCGGCGCGCGCTTTCTTTTTCTCCTGCGTCTGCTCATATACGCAGCGCATTTCCTCCCCCTGCGCTCCACCGGGAGCTTCCCGCTCCCAGCCGTAGACCTGCTGCACCAGCGGAGAGATTTCCTCCGGCAGCCGGATGCTCCGGGGCAGAAACTTCCGGGTGCGCCAGAGCAACCACTGTCCATATACCGCCTCGCTGCCCGCATCAAAGGCATCTTCCCCGGTGTCCAGCACCGCGCAGCAGGCCTGCTGCAATGGGGCGGGGCGGCTGCGGCGGTGACGGTGCAACCGTCCGATGCGCTGCAGCAGCAGATCCATGGGGCAAAGCTCTGTAACAAGAACATCCAGATCAATGTCCAGCGACTGCTCCATCACCTGCGTGCCCACCACGATCAGGTCGTTCCGGCGCTCCGGTGCAGAGCCCTTGCCAATGCGTGCCATCAGCTGGTTTTCCCGCGCTGCGCGGTCCGGCATCAGGAACTGCGCATGGAACAGCTGCACCTCTTTGTCCGGCAGGCTTTCCCGCAGCAGCTGCGCGATCTCCTGCGCTTTTTTGACCGTGTTGACGATCACTCCCGCGCAGCCGCCCTCTGCCAGCTTCCGGCGCAGCAGCGCGGGCAGCTCCGGCTCTGTGAGCGTGGTCAGCTGCACCGTTTTACCGGGTGCGTCTGGTGGGATGGCCGTCTGCTTTACCTCTGCGCCGTCCGTCCATGTCAACAGCGGATAACCGCAGCTGGTCTTCCATGGGGCGTCCGGGACAGCCTTTTTCTGCTGGTAAGCCTCGACCAGTTCCGCGCGCCGCCGGGCAGGCAGGGTGGCTGACAGCAGGATGACCGGCACCTTGTACCAGCCCAGCCATTCCAGTGCCCGGTCCAGGTAGCAGTTCATGTAGGTATCGTAGGCGTGGCACTCGTCAATAATGACCACCTTGCCCGCAAGCCCCAGATGCCGCAGCATAACGTGCTTCTGGGCAAGTGCCGCCAGCAGCAACTGATCCACTGTTCCAATCACAAAGTTTGCCAGCAGTGCCTGCTTGTTTCCCCGAAACCACTGGTGTACCTGCACCTGATGCGCTTCCTGCGCGTCCTCCTCCAACTGCACCCCGCGCCCCTGCAGCCGCAGATAGCACTCGTTCAGTTCTGCCATGCCGTGTGCCAGCTTTATAGCCTGCGGCAGCGTCTCCTCAGACTGTGTGTCTGCCCAGCCAAGCAGCCGGGGAAAGATGCCGTTTGCCGTGGCCTGTGTGGGCAGCCCGAAAAAGACACCACCCAGCCCGAACCGGCTGGCCATGACCTCCGCAGCGGCCAGCGCCGCCTCGGTTTTACCCACGCCCATCTGTGCTTCCAAAATCAGGATGCCCGGTTCCGCTGCGGTATCCACAGCCTCCAGAACAGCCCTCTGCACCGCATTGGGCGCAAAGCCGAACCGCACCGCAAACTCCTGCGGGTCTGCGATGCCCGGCTGTGCCTCCCACGGGAAGGGCAGCGCCAGCTTTTCCCAAGCCCTGTCCACCCGCGCCGGGTAATCCTCCATGCTGCCCAACTCCTCTACCGGGATCAGGGGAAAGTATTCCGTATTGCTGGCGATCCAGTCTGCCATGATCAGAAGTCCGGTCAGAAGCACTTCCTCCTGCGGATTCAGATCATCCAACTCCGCTGTGTCGTCAAAGCCACAGTCCTGCAAAACAGTCATGAGCAGTTCTGTCCAGAAGTTCTCCCAGACCTTTTTCTGTCCCTTGGGGTAGTAGTTGCTCTCCCAACCCTCTAACTGATCATCGACCGCCGCGCAGCTCTGTGGCTTGCCGTGGTGCGCCCCCACAATGGAGGCGATCCCGCCGGGGCAGTCATCCCACAGCAGGACTGCCTCGCCCGCCCGGGCATGCGGCGACTCCCGGCGGTTCTGTTCAGGACAGTCCAGTGGCGTCAACGTTTCCAGCCGCTGCCGCGCCTCCGGCAGGGTGCGCAGGATATTTGCCTGAAAGGCTACCGTAGCCTTGCCTATATCATGGATTCCACCCAAAAACCGGGCATGCGCGAGCAACGCTTCCTCGCGCTCAAAGCCCATGGCCCGTTTTACGCTTTCGGGGAGCCACTGCCGGACTAGCCGCTCCATGATGCCCGCCGTATCCCACAGATGCATCCAGAGCGGCAGCCACAGGCTGGTATTTTCCGGGTCCGTTTTACCGGCCAAAAACCTTGTTTTATTCAACGTCCTTCGCATTTTTGCTCCTTTTCCGGTGTGTGCCTTCCATGTACCGAGCATAACAGATAATGTGTACTATAATCCGTACTTTTTGTATTTTATCTCCGCAAATAAAAAAAGCGGCACACCGGGTCGTGCCTCATCAAAACGAAAGTGTCCTCGCAAGGTAAAGAAACCTGCTATTTATAGCCCGGTTCCGTTTTCTGTTTCAGAAATACGCTTCTGCCCTTCTGCTGTCAATGACTCTGCGCCAATTCATCAAAGCTACAAAAAACGATTTCTTTTTTGTATAAAAAGCCGCCCCGGCTTCCATTGCGGAAACCGGGGCGGTTCGTTTGTTTTATTGGTGCTTTTTCAAGCGCTCACGCAATCACTTGCGGGGATTCTTGATGGCAGCCTGAGCAGCAGCCAGACGTGCGATAGGCACACGGAAGGGAGAGCAGCTGACGTAGTCCAGACCGACATTGTGGCAGAACTCCACGCTCGTGGGGTCGCCGCCGTGCTCGCCGCAGATGCCCAGACCCAGATCGGGACGGGTCTCGCGGCCGTCGTGGGCAGCCATCTTGACCAGCTTGCCAACGCCGATCTGATCCAGATGCTGGAACGGATCGCTCTCGTAGATCTTGTTCTCGTAGTATGCGCCCAGGAACTTGGCAGCGTCATCACGGCTGAAGCCGAAGGTCATCTGGGTCAGGTCATTGGTGCCGAAGCTGAAGAACTCAGCCTCCTTGGCGATCTCGCCGGCAGTCAGGGCTGCACGGGGGATCTCGATCATGGTACCGACCTGATACTTCATATCAACGCCAGCAGCAGCGATCAGCTCATCAGCGACCTTGACAACAACGTCCTTGACGAACTTCAGCTCCTTGACCTCGCCGACCAGCGGGATCATGATATGCGGGGTGATCACGTAGCCGGTCTCAGCGGAGACGTTCAGGGCAGCCTTGATCACAGCGCGGGTCTGCATGGCAGCGATCTCGGGATAGGTGACAGCCAGACGGCAGCCGCGGTGACCCATCATGGGGTTGAACTCGTGCAGAGAAGCAACCACGTTCTTCAGGTCATCGAAGGTCATGCCCATATCGGCAGCCAGCTCCTTGATGTCCTCGTCCTTGGTGGGCAGGAACTCGTGCAGAGGGGGATCCAGGTAGCGGATGGTCATCGGGCGCTCACCCATGATGCGGTACATGGCCTCGAAGTCACCCTGCTGGAACGGCTCGACCTTGGCCAGAGCAGCTTCGCGCTCTTCCACGGTACGTGCGCAGATCATCTCACGGACAGCCTTGATGCGGTCCTCGGCGAAGAACATGTGCTCGGTACGGCACAGGCCGATGCCCTCAGCACCCAGGTCAACGGCCTGCTGTGCGTCGCGGGGGTTATCAGCGTTGGTCATAACCAGCAGCTGGCGGGCAGCATCAGCCCAGCCCATGAAGCGGTTGAAGTTCTTGTTGCCGGTAGCGGCCACGGTAGCGACCTGCTCGCCGTAGATGTTGCCGGTAGAACCATCGATGGAGATCCAGTCGCCCTCAACGAACTTGTGGCCGTTGATCTCGAAGGTCTTAGCCTCCTCATCGATCTTGACCTCGTTGTCGTTGCCGCAGCCGGAGACACAGCAGGTGCCCATACCACGGGCAACAACGGCTGCGTGGCTGGTCATGCCGCCGCGGACGGTCAGGATGCCCTGAGACACCTGCATGCCCACGATATCCTCGGGGCTGGTCTCCAGACGAACCAGAACGACCTTCTTCATCTTGCCGGACTTGACCATCTCCTCTGCTTCCTCAGCAGTAAAGACGATCTGGCCGCAGGCGGAACCGGGAGAAGCTGCCAGGCCCTTGCCGACAACTTCGGCAGCCTTCAGGGCAGCGGCGTCGAACTGGGGATGCAGCAGGGTATCCAGCTGCTTGGGCTCCACGCGCAGGACAGCTTCCTGCTCGGTGATCATGCCCTCGTCCACCAGATCACATGCGATCTGCAGAGCAGCCTGAGCGGTACGCTTGCCGTTACGGGTCTGCAGCATGTACAGGTGGCCGTCCTCAATGGTGAACTCCATATCCTGCATATCGCGGAAGTAGTTCTCCAGACGGGTTGCGATCTCAACGAACTGATCGTACACCTCAGGCATCTGATCCTTCAGGTGGCTGATGGGAGAAGGAGTGCG
>ERZ1106976.2666-NODE-2666-length-15513-cov-7.205007_pt1 | contig 15513 bp, 10 predicted proteins | sample MGYA00403687_ERZ1106976 | MGnify/ENA primary metagenome ERZ1106976 (study PRJEB35170, sample SAMEA104062446) | human gut metagenome | biome: human gut; feature: human-associated habitat; material: faeces | place: Denmark | collected 2013-02-22 ... | reverse complement strand
ACAACCGCAAGATCACCTTTGATGCCGCCTGCCGGAAGATGCTGTTCGAGATTGCGAAACGGCACGGGCTGGAACTGGAGGAAGAAGCGGAGTACGGCAACCGCAAGTATCTGGAAAAGCAGGACTTCATCCTTGCCAAGCAGAAGGAGCAGCTCGCCGCCCAGCAGACCAAGCTGGACGAATTGACCCTCAGGGTCAACGACATGGAAACGCTGATCGATGAAGTTTCGGCTGCGGCCTATGACAAGGCAGTGGAGGTCGTGACGGATGTAGTACGCACCGAGACCCGCAAGGAAGATATGCGGATGATCGAGGATACGAAAAGGTGGGTACTGTCCCCAGAGCGCAAAGCACCACAGGCTACACGGGAGTACACCGCCAAGCATCTGGATACCGTGCTGGACAAGTTCCTCAAGACCATGCAGACCACCGCTGCCCGCTTGCAGGAGAAACTCCTGAAGCCGGAGGCCCGGCAGAAAGGCAAGGAACAGGTCAAGGAGAAAGCACGGGATTCCGTTTTGCAACTGCTAAGCCGATTGCAGGCAGAGCAGACACAGCGGAAGCCGTCTGTCCCGCCTACCGCCGAAAAGTCAGAAACACGAGGTGATGTTTATTGAGCAGAGAAGTCAACGAAGAACGTACTCCCCGAACTGTTACCGATGTGAAGGAAATGCTGGCCAAGCACTCCAACGGAGAGATCCAGCGAACGATCCAAAACTGTATCACAATTTTGCAGAACGACCATGTGCTTGCCGATGCCATCCGGCTGAACTTGTTGAGTGAGCGCATCGACATCGTAAAGCCTGTGGGCTGGCCCCGCTCCGGCAAGCCCCTGAACGACACCGATATGAAGTATATCCTGCGGCGAATGGAGAAGTACGGCATCTCCAGCGAAAAGAAAATCGAATCTGCTATCCGCATCGTTGCCAACGAGAACCGCTACCACCCCATCCGGGACTACCTGAACGGCCTGAAATGGGATGGAACAAAGCGGATAGCCCACGTCTTGCACCACTTCCTCGGTGCTGCGGAGGACGAGTACACTTGCGAAGCTATGAAGATATTCCTGCTGGGAGCCATCAAGCGGGTGTTCCAGCCGGGGTGCAAATTTGAGACCATGCTCTGTCTGGTAGGCGGTCAAGGTGCAGGAAAGTCCACCTTCTTCCGGCTGCTGGCGGTCAAGGATGAATGGTTCTCGGATGACCTGCGGCGGCTGGACGATGACAACGTGTACCGCAAGCTGCAAGGTCACTGGATCATCGAAATGTCGGAGATGATCGCCACTGCCAATGCCAAGAGCATCGAGGAGATCAAGAGTTTTCTCAGCAAGCAGAAGGAAACCTATAAAGTTCCCTACGAGACCCATCCTGCCGACCGTCTGCGCCAGTGCGTCTTTGCTGGCACAACCAATCGGCAGGATTTTTTGCCCCGTGACCGCACAGGCAACCGCCGTTTTATCCCCGTCCCGGTGGATGCGGAACTGGCCGAAGCTCATATTCTGGACAACGAGGAAGATTCCCGTGCCTATATCGACCAGCTCTGGGCAGAAGCCATGACCATTTACAACAGCGGTAATTACAAGCTGGCATTCAGCCCTGCCATGCAGGAAACGCTGCAAGTCCATCAGCAGGACTTCATGCAGGAGGATGCACAGGCTGGCATGATCTACGCCTTTCTGGAGGACTACGCAGGTGACCGGGTGTGTTCCAAGCAGCTCTATGCGGAAGCACTGGGCAACACGAACATCCCGGCAGAGTGGGAGACCCGTGCTATCTGCGAGATCATGAACACCGGCATTTCGCGCGGCGATATCCAAGGCTGGCAGGCGCACAAGACCGCCAAGCGTTACCCGAAGTACGGCGTTCAGAAAGGCTGGGAGCACGTAACCAGCCCCGAAACCGGGGCTGAAGATTTCTCCGAAATAACGGATGCGGAAGCCAAACAACTGGGCTTTCCCTTTTGATGAACGGCGGTTACACGTCTGGTTACAGATTCGGTTACGCCGCAGTTGCACCGAAAAATCCGCATGACTCCTGCGTTTTCCTCTTTCTGTAACCATGTAACCTTAAAAAAAGAAGAAAAAGTATAAAGTCCACCGAATGTCCTGCGTACAGAAAAAGAGAGTTTTCCTGCCCGGTTACAGGCGTTCGGTTACAAGGAATTGGAGGTCTGCCTATGAAGGAAGTTCGCGTTTGCGAAGCAATGAAGTCCCCGGTGGGGACTTTAAGCGACGGAACGGTCTTGCATCAGCAAGATGGAGGGACCAAGTCCCGACAAGTTCCGATTTGGGAAAAGAGCAATTTAACGCTGGAGGAAGCTGCAGCTTACTCCGGCATTGGCATCAACAAACTGCGTGAAATTACGAATGAAGATAAATGCAAATTCGTCCTTTGGGTGGGAAACAAGCGTCTGATTAAACGTCGCCTGTTCGATTGCTTTGTCGAGCAAGCATATTCTATTTGAGAGGCTGCCAAAGGCTGCAAATGTGAAACCGTCCTTTTCTCATTCGCTGCGGGTGGAAATCGCATGGTTGATGTGTTATACTGACACTGACCTTATAGATGCGCTTTTCACAGAAAGGAGTTTCTAAATGTCTGAAAAGCGCAAAGATAGCAAGGGCCGTGTTTTGAAGGATGGCGAAAGCCAGAGAGCAAACGGCACCTACGACTATCGTTATACCGATATCCACAAGAAACGGCGTTGTATTTACGCTAAATCCCTGACAGAGCTGCGGAAAAAAGAGGAAGAACTGTGGCGCGATCTGGCAGACGGCATCGACTACGCCGCCGGAGAGATGACGGTGGCTGATCTGGTTGACCGCTATATGAACCTGAAACGTGGGTTGAAACCCAATTCACTTCGGTCGTACAACACAGCGGTCAAGCGGATTCATGCGGACCCTTTCGGGCAAAAAGCCATCAAAACGGTAAAATTGTCCGATGCGAAAGGCTGGTTCGTGTTTCTGCATGACAGCGGTTTCAAGCAAAACACCATAGGAATCCTGCAAAGCGTTGTCAGACCGGCGTTTGAGATGGCGGTAGAGGATGACATCATCCGCAAGAATCCATTCAAGTTCAAGCTGTCGGACGTTGTGCCAAAGGACGCTTATGTGCGCAATGCCCTGACCAGAGAACAGCAGGAGAAATATCTGCAATTCGTTCAAGACTATGGCGGCAACTATTATGATGATATCGTCATTCTTATGGGAACCGGCTTGCGTGTGAGAGAGCTGTACGGCCTGACACGAGCAGATATCGACTTTGAGCGGCACTGCATCCATGTGCGGCGGCAGCTTTGTCGGACGGCTGAAAAGCCCTACTTTGTTACACCGCCAAAGACCAAAAGCGGCATCCGCAATGTTCCCATGACAGATACTGTTTGTGCAGCGTTGCGGCGTGTAGTAAAAGCCAGAGCATCCACAAAGGTGGAAGCGCTGGTAGATGGTTGCAGCGGATTTCTCTTTCTGGACAAGTCCGGGATGCCGAAGGTGGCAATGCACTTGGAAAACTATATGCGTGGCGTGCAGGGAAAGTTTGAGAAGGCGTACGGCAAACCTGTTCCGCGCATTACACCTCATGTGCTGCGACACACCTTCTGCACCAATGTTCAGCAGGCCGGGCTGGATGTAAAAAGCCTGCAATACCTGATGGGACACTCCAATGCCAGTGTGACGTTGGATGTCTACACGCACAGCAGCTTTGAATCGGTTGAAAGAGCCTTTGAACAGATCGCCGGCAACCTGTGATTTTCGACGCATGAAGCGGAATTGCTTACGCCGAAACTTACACCGAAACTTACGCCAAAACTTACGCCAATCACCCGGTAAGTGGCGTAGATTTGCGTAGAAAAGCGTGGATCGTGCAAAAACGGAGAATCTGGAAAAATCGGCTTGTGGCCTTGATAATGCTACAAAAGTCTACGTTTCCCGATATTCGTGATTCGGCTCCAAAAGTGTGGTTTGGAAGGGCGGCATGTACTAAGCCGCATCGGCTCCCCATACCAATTCAATACGCCGCAGAAGGCAGAACTTCCCACCCGGGAGGTTCTGCCTTCTTTTTTGTTGACACCCTTTCCAAACAAGAGTACACTTAGAAAAATTGTTTTTGGGAAAGGAAACACCAATGAACACTGCCGCTTTTACCGCCTACCGCGAAAAAGTTGTGTCCAACTGTGCCCGCGTCATTGTGGGCAAGGAGGATGCTACCGAGAAAATTCTGGTCAGCTTCCTCTGCGGAGGCCATGTATTGCTGGAAGATAAGCCCGGCACCGGCAAAACCATGCTCCTGCGTGCATTTGCGCGCACGGTGGGCGGGGACTTTAAACGGGTGCAGTTCACGCCCGACCTGCTGCCCTCCGATCTGACCGGCATCAATTTCTACAACCAGAAGTCCGGTGAGTTCGAGTTCCGGCCCGGCCCGCTCTTCACCAACTTTGTGCTGGCGGACGAGATCAACCGCGCCACGCCCCGTACCCAGTCGGCCCTGCTGGAAGCCATGGAGGAAAGGCAGATTACCGTGGACGGCGTGACCAGCCGCCTGGCTGAGCCCTTTATGGTGCTGGCCACCCAGAATCCGCTGGAATCCTTTGGCACCTTCCCGTTGCCAGATGCCCAGATGGACCGCTTTTTCATGCGGCTGTCGCTGGGCTATATGACCCGGGAGCAGGAGCTGGAGGTGCTCTCCCGCCCCTCGGCCCAGACCGTGCTGAACGAGCTGCAGGCCGTCGTCACTCCCGAGGAGACTGCATACGTCCGCACGGCTTACCGGGAGGTCAAGGTCTCCGAGGAGGTCAAGCACTACCTTATGGACATCGTGGAAGCTACCCGCACACAGAGCGGCTTTGTCAGCGGTGTGTCTACCCGCGGTGCGCTGGCGCTCTATCAGGCTGCGCAGGCGTATGCCTCCTTGCAGGGCAGGGAATACGTCATCCCCGAGGACATCAAAGGGCTGGCCCCGGCGGTGCTTTCTCACCGCATTTCTTTGGGCAGCAGCATGAACGCCGAAGCCGCCGCTCTGCGGATGCGCAAGCTGTTGGCCGAGATCACTGTGCCGTTGGAGAGTGCGGAATGAGCGCCGTCATCTTCGCGCTGCTATTGGTGGCCACAGCCCTTGGGCTGGAGCGTTACAGCACAGTCCACAGCCTTGACGATGTGCAGGGGCGGCTGGAAGTGGAGGATCATCTCGTGGAAGCCGGGGAGCCCGCCATGATCCACCTCGTTGTCCGGAATAACGGCCCCCGTTGGAAGATGTTCCTGGCGGCAAAGCTCCACCTGAACAAGGAGTTTCTTCCCTGCGCGGAGCACCACATTGCGCAGGATCAGACAGGTTGGGGCCACACGGTGCGGTTCACCACCTGGCTGCGCCCGGGGCAGGAGGCAGATTTCTCCACCGCCCTCAGGCTGGAACGCCGGGGCCGCTATGTGCTGGAACCGATGCAGGTCATCGGCGGCGACTTTCTGGGTCTTGTGGAACAGTCCCGCACCGAGCGGGGCTTCCACGAGCTCATTGTTCCACCCAGGGAGTGCGCTCTGCCGGAACTGGAAGAGATGCTGGGCGGTTTTCTGGGCGAGCTTTCGGTGAACCGCTATCTCTACGAGGATCCTATTCTCACGGCGGGTTACCGCCCCTACACCAGTGGTGACCCCATGCGCTCCATCGCCTGGAAGCAGAGCGTCCGTGGGCAGGGGCTTATGGTCAAAAAGTGGGATTACACCACTGAGCCCCGGGCAGTGGTGCTAGTCCATGCGGATACCAAGGATTACGACCACCCGGAACCGGCGGAGCTCTGCTACTCCATGGCCCGCACAGTCTGCCGGAGGCTGGAAGAAAAGGCGGTGTCCTACCGCTTTGCGGCAAACGCTGCCTTTGATCTGCTGCTCAATGCGGCTCTCTCCGGTGAGGAGTGGAGAAAGCCGCTGGAAACCCCGCAGGGCTACGGCCCCGAACACTACCGCAGGGTGTTGGAAATTTTGGGCCGCGCCACCGGGCAGACCGCCCTTTCCTGCGCGCGGTTCTGCGCCGAATACTACCACCCGCAGGAGCAGGTCGGCTGCATCGTGGTGACAACGGAGCCGGAAGAAGCTGTGCGTGCTGCCGTGCAGCCCCTGCCTGGCATTCCGCTGCTGGTGCTCACTCCGGAAATGGCCGCAGAGACGGCCCAGACAGGGGAGGCGGGCGCATGATGTTCTTACATACCCTGCGCCTGGCAGGTGATCTGAGCTTTTACTATGCCTTTGCGGGCTTTTTTGCTGCCAGCTTCGGCGGGGCACCCATGCCGCTGGTGCTGGTCTGGCCTGCCCTCTGCTTTGGTCTGGCCTCCTGCTTTGAGGGCAGCCGCCCCCTCCGCACCACTCTTGCGGCCCTGAGCGCGGCGGCGCTGCTCTTCCTGCCTACAGGGGCGGACAAGCTCTGCTACTTCCCGGCGGCAGTCTACCCGGTGCTGCTGGCCTACACCGGCGATTTTGCCCTTTCGCCGATGCGGCAGGCCGAGCGCCTGCGCTGGCTCTGCCGGGTATGGCCCTTCTTTGCAGTGGCAATGCTGCTGTGGAACGCCAACGCGGTGCTTTCGGCGGCCCTGCCCTTTGCGACGGCGGCAGCGGTGCTTCTGGTGGGGTTCAACCGCACCACCCGGCAGGACCCGGAGATCTCCACCCGGCCGGGCTATCTGCTGCTTTCCGGCGGCGTGCTGGCGGCGGTGTGTGCAGGGCCGTTCCTGCTCAGCCGCAGTGTTGTGGTTGCCGGTGCAAAGGCGGCTGCGTCTGCCGTTTACTTTGGCGGGATCGTGCCGGTGCTGCAGCTGTTTTTGAACAACATTGTGGTGCAGGGTGTGACTTGGCTGTTCCACGGCATCCTGCAGTTCATCCACTGGCTCTTCACCCTCTTTCCGCCCAAACCGTTGGAGCGCACCGAGATCGTTTCTACCGATGAGGTCATTGCCAACGCCCAAAAGGCCGCCGAGGACGCAGAACCGCTCATCAACGGGATGTCGATGCTGACCGTGCTCGGTATCCTGCTGGCGGTCCTCTGTGCGGTGCTGGTGGTGCGGCATTTCCTGCGCCAGAAGTTCCGGCACACGGACACTGCCTGCACGGACACCACTGTGCGGCGTAGCACCCACAAGCGTGCCCGCCGCTGGCCCGGGCTCTTCCTCAGCCCGGTGGACAAGGTGCGGCGGGAGTATGCCATCTACCTGGACCACTGCCAGCGCCACGGCGTGACCATCCTGCGGGGCGATACCAGCCTTGACCTGACCGGCCGCGCTTTCGGTATGGACTTTGCCGCCGAGGCCGAGCTGCGCCAGATCTACCTCAAAGCCCGCTACAACGGCACCGCCACGGCCGAGGATGCCGCCCGCGCCGCTGAGCTCGTCCGAAAAATCTGCTCCTGAACGCATCAACGCCCCCTTTCCTGCCCATCCTAAGCGGGAGAGGGGGCGTTTTCATGTCCGGCAAACGGGTGCTGGCCCTATATGGGGCCTTGCTGTTTTGCTTTGCGGCGGTGGTCTGCCGCCTGTACTGGCTCTGCTCCGACACGGCCTATGGGGCCCGGGCGGCGGCGCAGAGCGTGGTCACTCTCCACCTGCCCGCCCGGCGGGGCAATTTTTATGATTACAGGGGCCAGCTCCTCACGGGGCAGACCACCCGCTGGATGGCCCTCTGCGTGCCCGGGGAGAGCAGCTATGCCCGCCTGTTTACCTACACCGATGCCGCCGGGCAGGCGACGCTCTACCAGAAGCGGAACGCCGCGTCCCCGTTCTTGCTGGAGGTGGACCGGGATGTTTCCGCGCTGGGCGTTTCCTGCTGGCCAGCGGCACGGCGAAGCTCTGCCGCCCCGCTGGCAGTGCAGCTGCTGGGGTATCTCGATGGCGAGGGCCATGGTGCTGCCGGGCTGGAAGCCGCCTTTGACGAACTGCTCACCGGCAGCGGGGCGGGGGATACCCTGGTCTGCACCGTCAACGCACAGGGAAAGCTGCGGGCCGAGCCCGTCCTCACCCCCGCCGACAGCGGGGCCGTGGGGGTGCAGCTGACCCTTTCCCGGGAGATCCAGCAGACCGCCGAGGCTGTGGCCAACGAGACGATGCAGAGCGGCTGCATCCTGGTGCTGGACACCGCCAACGCCAAGGTGCGGGCCTGCGTCAGCCGCCCCGGCTATGATCCGGAAAACATTTCGGCCAGCCTGAACGCCCCGGACAGCCCCCTGCTGGAACGGGCGTTCCAGTGCTATGCCGTGGGCTCGGTGTTCAAGCCGGTGGTGGCGGCAGCGGCGCTGGAGGCAGGGGAAAGCGGCTTTGTCTACACCTGCCCCGGCTGGTGCGCGGTGGATGGCCGGATCTTCCGCTGTGCGGGCGGCATTCCTCATGGTGAGGTGGATCTGGCCGGCGCGCTGGAAAAGAGCTGCAACGGCTACTTCATCCGGCTGGGGCAGGCGCTGGGGGCCGATGCCGTCCGCGCCATGGCAGAGCGGCTGGGCTTCGGGCAGGCGATCCCGCTCACCGATGCCCTGCACACGGCGGCTGGGGTCCTGCCGGAGCGGGAGGCTCTTGCGTCCAGCGGGGCCTACGCCAATTTCTGCTTTGGGCAGGGGGAGCTGCTGGCATCCCCCCTGCAGGTCGCCGCCATGATGAACACCATTGCCTGCGGGGGGATCTGCCGCACTCCGCTGCTGCTGGAGACCACTCTGGACGAGACCACCGGCGCGCCCCTCACGGCGCTTTCCCATGTCCGGAGCAGGCGGGTGCTTACAAAGCGCACCGCCGCCGCCCTGCAGGCCCTGTTGGCGGGTGTGGTGGCCGGGGGCACCGGCCATGAGGCCGCCCTGCCCGGCCAGACCGCGGCAGGCAAGACCGGCACGGCCCAGACCGGCCAGTTTTCCGGCGGTACAGAGCTGAAAAATTACTGGTTTGCGGGCTTTGTCCCGGCAGAGCAGCCCCGCTATACCATCGTGGTGCTGCAGGACACGCAGGCCGAGCCTGCCTTTTCCAGCGCGGCCATCTTTGCCCGGGTGGCGGCAGGGCTGGAAATTCTGGCCCCGTAGCCCACGGTTTTTCTTGCATTTCCCGGGTTTTTGTGCTATCATACACTTGTATTTGTATGCAGTCTCTATGAAACTAAAGATAAAAGGAGCGTTCCATCCATGTCTGTCATTGAAATCGTCGGCGGTGCCATCCTGCTGGTCGTCTCGGCCGTCATCATCCTCCTCACCCTGATGCAGCACACCCACGGTCAGGGTCTGGCCGGTGCCATCAACGGTGGTGTGGGCGGTGCCAACAATGCACGCCTGACCCCTGCGGATCAGATGCTGGCCAAGGTGACCCGCATTGCAGGCATCGTGTTCTTTGTGGTGGCTATCCTGGCCTGTGTGTTCGCCAGCCGTCTGGCTTGAGCACCCGTGTACAGCCCCGTGTAAGGCGGGGCTGTTTTTCTGTCTAAACCTCTCGTGGGAAAGAAGTTGTCCGGGTTCCGTTGGAGAATGCCGGAAAAGTGTTAAGGAGAAAAATATGTCATTACGCGATAAAATTGAACATGCCATCCAGAACCAGCCCTGCATGGTCAAGGACCTCAAGGCAAAGTTCGGCGGCGACCGTGCCGCGGACCGCAAGGTGATGGAGGCTCTGGACGAGCTGGTGCACGACGCTGTGGTCTGCCAGAAGTCCGGCGTGTTCTTCACTGCCCGCTCCGGCCGTGCCGAAAAGGCCCTGCCCTGCAAGGTGGTCAAGCTGGGCAAGAACTTTGCCTTTGTGATGCTGGAGGATGAATCCGGCGATATCTTCATCCCGGGCCGCTTTACCCGCGGTGCCATGCCCGGCGATTCCGTTCTGGTGGAAAAGTTTGCCCACCCCCGGGTGGAGGGCAGCGATGAGGGCGAGATCCTTGCCGTGCTCGAGCAGAAGAACGACATGGTGGGCACTGTCCGCCGCATCGAGGGCCGCCTGAAGTTCGTGCCCGATGACTGCCCGGCCATCTCCATGACCATCCAGCGTGACTGCGAGGGCGGCGCGAAGGACGGCGACAAGGTGGCTGTGGAGATCCTGCAGCGCGGGACCCGGCAGGAGGATCACCGCGTGGGGGTTTCCATGCGCTTTGGCAGCTGCGAGGAGGCCAAGCGCTGCGCCAAGGCCCTGCTCTATGCCAAGGACATCCACACCCGCTTCCCCGAGAAGGTGCGGGACGAGGCCAAGAAGTTCGAGGACATGACCGTGTCTGAGGAGGACTGCAAGGGCCGCATGGATCTGCGCGCTCTGCCCATCTTCACCATCGACAGCGCCGAGACCAAGGATATCGACGATGCCGTCAGCCTGACCCGGCTCCCCGGTGGCGGCTATGAGCTGGGCGTTCACATCGCCGATGTCTCCCACTACGTCAAGCCCGGCAGTGAGCTGAACGAGGAGGCCTTCAACCGCGCCACTTCGGTCTACTATGCGGATCAGGTCGTGCCCATGCTGCCCAAGAGCCTTTCCAACGGCATCTGCTCCCTGAACGAGAAGGAGCTGCGCCTGGCGTTCTCCTGCCTGATGCGTCTGGATCAGGACGGCAATCTGACCGACTACAAGTTCGTCAAATCCATCATCTGCAGCCGGGTCAAGGGCGTGTATTCTGAGATCAACGCCCTGCTGGCCGGCACTGCCGATGCCGAGACGCAGGCCAAGTACGCCGAGGTGCTGGATCAGCTGCCCGCCATGAAGGAGCTGTACGCCCACCGCGCCCGCCTGCGCAAGGAGCGTGGCTGCATCGATTTCGAGAGCGGGGAAGTCAAGCTCATTCTGGATGAGAACGGCCACTGCATCGATGTGAAAAAGCGCACCTCCGGCGAGAGCGAGGCCATGATCGAGGAGTTCATGCTGCTGGCCAACCAGTGCGCCGCCCACTTTGCCCGGGTCAAGCAGATCCCCTTTGTCTACCGTGTCCACGAGGAGCCCAACGGCGAGAAGCTGGAGCGCCTGCACAGCCTGCTGCAGGACTGCGGCATCAACGACCACTTTGCCAAGGAAGTGCCCACTCCCAAGGAGCTGAGCGCCATTCTGGAGGGCGTGCGCGGCACCCCGTTTGAGCAGATCGTCAACACCGGAATGCTCCGCTGCATGTCCAAGGCCTGCTATGAGGAAAAGCCCAAGGGCCACTATGGTCTGGTGCTCAAGGATTACGCCCACTTCACCAGCCCCATCCGCCGCTACCCGGATCTGGCCATCCACCGCATGATGACCGACCTGCTCAGCGGCACCGACAAGGAGACCATGATCGTCCGCTACACCGATTTCGCGGAGAAGGCCTCCAAACAGTCCAGCGAGCGGGAAGTGCTGGCCGTTCAGATCGAGCGCAAGGCCGAGGACTACTACAAGGCCGAGTACGCCCGCCGCCATCTGGGTGAGTGCTACGAGGGCATCATCTCCGGCGTGACCCAGCGCGGCATCTTTGTGGAGCTGGAAAACGGCGTGGAGGGCTTTGTGCCTGCTTCCAGCCTGACCGCCACCGGCACCACCCTCACCGAGGGGATCCGCCTTTCTGACCCCGCCTCCGGCAAGACCTGGAGCCTGGGCGACAGCATGATGATCACCATCGTCCGCGCCGATATCAACCTTGGCAAGGTCGATTTTGAGGTGGCACCCGAAACAAAATAACTGATAAAGAAACGCAAGCGTTCACCTTCCCTGGAGGGTGAGCGCTTTTTTTGTTGGACTAAACCCCTCAGGCGCTTTGCGCCAGCTCCCCTAGTAGGGGAGCCCTTGGCATAATGGTGCAGTCTGTGCGGAAAGGGGGACTTGCAAAGCTTTATGCAATGCCAAAGGCCCCCCTATTAGCGGGGGCTGTCACCGCAGGTGACTGGGGGGTGATACACAGTTTCGTCATATTTCCGACAATGGTTGTGTTTTGTATAAATTTTATACACTGTTCAGGATTTGTTTGTTGTTCTGAAAAAACCACTGGGGTATACTAGGCACAACGAAAGGGAAGACGACACAGAACCATGAACGCGGTCTTCCCAATACGATTTACAGGAGGTTCCCAGTATGTATTATTCCAGTGGCAACTACGAAGCATTTGCACACCCCAAAAAGCCTGAGGGCGTTGACAATAAATCTGCTTACCTCATCGGCTCTGGTCTGGCGGCCCTGACTGCCGCCTGCTACCTGGTCCGTGACGGCCAGATGCAGGGCGACCACATCCATGTGTTTGAGAAGGACCCGCTGCCCGGCGGTGCCTGCGACGGCTACAAGTACGATATCGGCTATGTCATGCGCGGCGGCCGTGAGATGGACAACCATTTTGAGGTCATGTGGGACCTGCTCCGCTCCATCCCCTCGCTGGAGACCGAGGGAGCCAGCGTGCTGGACGAGTATTACTGGCTGAATAAGGAGGACCCCAACAAGTCCCTCTGCCGTGCCACTGTCAACCGCGGCCAGGATGCCCACACCGACGGCAAGTTCGCCATCTCCGATCAGGGTGCCATGGAGATCATGAAGCTCTTCTTCACCCCGGACGAGCAGCTGCAGGACAAAAAGATCACCGATATCTTTGACGATGAGGTGTTCTCCTCCAACTTCTGGATGTACTGGCGCACCATGTTCGCCTTTGAGAACTGGCACAGCGCGCTGGAGATGAAGCTCTACCTCAAGCGCTATATCCACCACATCGGCGGTCTGCCCGATTTCACCGCCCTGCGCTTTACCCGCTACAACCAGTATGAATCCATCATCCTGCCCATGGTCACCTACCTGAAGGACCACGGCGTGGACTTCCAGTACGAGACCAAGGTCACCGATGTCCAGTTCCGGATCGAGGGCGGCAAAAAGCAGGCCAGCAGCGTGACCGTGGATCACAAGGGTGAGAGCAGGACCATCGACCTCACCGAGAACGACCTGCTCTTTATCACCAACGGCGGCTGCGTGGAGAGCTGCACCATCGGCGCTCAGGACAAGGCCGCAGGCTTTGATCCCACCATCAAGCCGGGCAACGGCTGGGACCTGTGGAAGAAGATCGCTGCACAGGACCCTGCATTCGGCAATCCTGAAAAGTTCTGCTCCGACCCCGAACATTCCAACTGGGAAAGCGCCACCATCACTACGCTGGACGACAAGATCCCGCAGTATATCCAGAAGATCTGCAAGCGTGACCCGTTCAGTGGCCACACCGTCACCGGCGGCATCGTCACCGTTAAGGACTCCAACTGGCTGCTCAGCTGGACGCTGAACCGTCAGCAGCAGTTCCGAAACCAGCCCAAGAACCAGCTGTGCGTCTGGGTCTACGGCCTGTTCAGTGATAAGCCCGGCAACTACGTCAAAAAGGCCATGCGTGACTGCACCGGCAAGGAACTGTGTATGGAATGGCTGTACCACATTGGTGTGCCCGAGGATCAGATCGAAGAGCTGGCCGAGCACAGTGCCAACACCATCCCGGTCATGATGCCGTATATCGATGCATTCTTTATGCCGCGTGCAATGGGCGACCGTCCTGATATCGTGCCGGAGGGTGCTGTCAACTTTGCCTTCCTGGGTCAGTTCGCCGAGACCGGCCGTGACACCATCTTCACCACAGAATACTCCATGCGCACCGGTATGGAAGCTGTGTACACCCTGCTGGACATCGACCGCGGTGTGCCCGAGGTCTGGGGCAGCACCTATGATGTACGTGCGCTGATCGATGCAACGGTCAAGCTGCGCGACGGCAAGAAGATCACCGACATGGATCTGCCGCTCATCCCGCGCCTTGCCATGAAGGAAGCTTTGAAAAAGATCGAGGGTACCGACCTTGAGAAATTCCTCAAGGAATACAATGCGATTTGAGCTCGTTGCTCTGATCCATTTTTGAATCCCCTTTGAAAACAGCCCGCTTTTGCAGTCAACGACTGGCTGCAGATGCGGGCTGCTTTTTGCCCTGAAAAGGAATAATGTTGCACAAAAAGTGTGACTTAGTGCCGTGAATTATGAACAAATTGTGCGATTCCGGGTTGTTCTTGGGTGTTTTGTGTGTTATGCTTAATATAACAAGTGTCGGGCTGGTTCTGTGCGCCCGATAAAAACAAAAGAGAGTTTTAAGAGGAGGTCGTTTTTCCATGAAACAGCTTATCTCCCGCCGCAGCTTCCTGAAGGCCGCAGGTGTCACCACGGCCGTTGCTGCCGCAAGTCTGGGCGCACCCGCTGCGTCTGCATGTTACCCCGGCAGCTTTAAGGACATTACGATCCTGTACACCAACGATGTTCATACTTATATCGACAAAAAATCGCCGGAACTGACCTATGCTGCCATCGCAGCTTTGAAAAAGAGCTATCAGGATGCAGGCAAAAATGTCCTGCTGGTAGATGCGGGCGACCATATTCAGGGTACCGCATATGGTTCCATGGACGAAGGTGCCTCTATCATCCAGCTGATGAATGCCGCAGGCTATGATGTTGCTACGCCCGGCAACCATGAATTCGACTACGGCATGGCCCGTGCAAAAGAGGTAATGGCTGAGGCAGATTTCCCGTACCTCTCCAGCAACTGGGTCAATCTGCCGCTGGGCAACCGCGTTCTGCCGGATGTCAAATACTTCACCATCGGCGGCCGCGTGATCGCATTTGTGGGCATCACCACACCCGAGACCTTCACCAAGTCTACTCCGGCTTACTTCATGGATAAGAGCCAGAGCCGCTATATCTATGATATTCTGGGCGGTGACGACGGCCAGAAGCTGTACAAGGCTGTGCAGAAGTCCATTGATAAGGCCAAGGTTCTGGCTGACTACGTGATCGGTCTGGGCCATCTGGGCGTTGATCCTTCCTCTTCGCCCTGGACCAGCAAGGAAGTCATCGAGCACACCTCCGGCTTCGATGCATTCATCGACGGCCATTCTCACACCAAGATGGAGTGTGAGTGGGTGAAGGATCTGTCCGGCAAGGCTGTCGCCCTGACCCAGACCGGCTCTTATTTTGCAAATGTTGGCGAAATGACCATCAAGGCTGACGGCTCCATTGCCACCCGTCTGATCTCCTCTTACGAAGGCTCCGACAGTGCCGTTGCCGATATCCAGAACGCATGGGTCGCTTCTGTGGACGACATGCTGGGTGAGAAGATCGCTGTTGCCGATACGAACTTCTACATCTCCGACCCCGAGACTGGCAAGCGCCGCATCCGCATGGCAGAGACGAATCTCGGCGACTTCGTGGCCGACGGCATTTACTCCTACTTCAATGAGGTGGAACAGCTGCATTGTGACATCGCTATCATGAACGGCGGCGGCATCCGCGCCGATGAGAAAGCCGGCTACTGGACCTTCAAGACCTGCAAGCAGGTCAGCCCCTTTGGCAACGTGGCCTGCCTGATGTCGGTGACCGGCAAGCAGATCCAGGACGCACTGGAGTTTGCAGCCCGCTTTGCAGGTGCAGAGGGCAAGGAGAACGGCGGTTTCCTGCAGGTGGCCGGTGCGACCTATGAGATCCACACCGACATCCCCAACACCGTGCAGACCGACGACAAGAACGTCTGGATCGGCAGTGCCACCGGCACGCCTCGTGTGCAGAACGTGAAGATCTACGATCGTC
>ERZ1106976.2661-NODE-2661-length-15523-cov-3.765193_pt1 | contig 15523 bp, 11 predicted proteins | sample MGYA00403687_ERZ1106976 | MGnify/ENA primary metagenome ERZ1106976 (study PRJEB35170, sample SAMEA104062446) | human gut metagenome | biome: human gut; feature: human-associated habitat; material: faeces | place: Denmark | collected 2013-02-22 ... | reverse complement strand
CCGACTGTTACCGTTCTGCGTAGACTTCCGTATGTTTTGAAGGACACAGACAGCAAAAAGCACCGCAGCCTGTATTCTGCGGTGCTCTTTCTTTTACTTGGTGAGAGAAGCAAATCTCTGCAGCATCGCCGCGCACTCCGCGCGGGTAGCCGTAGCCTTGGGAGCGAGTGTCGAGGACGTTTTACCGGTCAGGATACCGTTCTTGACGCACCACTGCACCGCCTTTTCCGCATCCCCGCAACGGTCGTAACCATCTCCTCCGTCCGAATCGGTCGGAAACAGGATCATCCGCCAAAATACCCCGACGAGGTTTCGTATCGACAGTCCTGCACGCTGCATGATGTCGGGCGATCCGAACGCCCGACAAACGAACCATAGGTATGGATAAGCGTTATCGAAAACGATCGTCCCGCAAAACGGCAGCAAGCGGAGCAGTCTTCGCAAAAGATTGCGCCAAACCGTTGTGCAACGAAAATCGAGTGCGGGAAAATCCTCCGGAAACAGGAGAAACGGGGACTTCCGCACAGATCCGTTTTTTTAAATTTTATTATTAATATAAATCGATCGTTTCTCATAATTTCATGATTTATAACGGAATAATTCAAGGAAACGATTTTTCAAAAAATTTAATTTCATTCGAAAGCGAAAAATATATTTTATTTGATTGTGAAATTTACAGTGAATTTTTATATTTGCACAAACGTTTGCGCAATACGGAATACACCAACTGGATACGCGACAGAAAGATCGCTATCAAAATCCGATGGAATAAAAACCGCATGAAATGAACGTTTTCGTTAAGCCGAGTACAATCGAGTTTACTCGAATTGCCGAGGCGAGAAATGGAGCATGAAAACAAACGAAAAAACTCGACCGTTATGAAAAGACCTTACGACGCTATGAAACCGCTCGGCCGCCTCCTGGGAGTCTTCGCATTGCTCCTGTCGACCAGCACGATCTGCCTCTGTTGCAGCTCCGATCCCGCTACGCCCGACGCTCCTGCCGAGGAGGGGGGGGGAATTTAGATCCCGACGAACCTGACAAGCTCCCCGATGTCGCCGCCTACAAGGTTCCGGATGTCGTGGAGATGGGCTTCGCCGACACTTTCCTGCTTCCGTGCAGCGGCGCCGGCACCGACGATTACCTGCTGCTGACCGCACGCAACGATGCCTCCGAAATCCACCGGATGCCGGTGACGGAGGTCGACCAAACGCAGGGGGCCTCCCTGCAAACGCCCGCCGGTTTCATCGGGGGCATGTACGACTTCACCTTCTATAAAAACGGGAAAGCCCTCGACCTGGGCACGGCCTTCGTCGACGTGGTCGACCGCACCGAGGTGCCGCAGGTACCCGGCAGCACCGTCTACGGCCGCGTGATCGACCATACGGGTAAACCGATCGCGGGCGTTTCGGTTTCGGACGGCGTCTTCGTGACCGCCACCGACGACGAGGGGCGTTACTACCTCTCTTCGCTCAAACAGCGAGGCTACGTCTTCATCACCGTCCCCGCCGGATACCGCGCAGCGGTCAACCGCACCATTCCCCAGTTCTTCCGGCGGCTGAGCGGTTCGCCCCAGACCTACGAACAGCGCAGTTTCGTACTGGCGCCCGAAACCAACGAACGGCACCGCATGATCGTCTTCACGGACACGCATCTGGCCAACCGCACCAACGACATCCACCAGTTCGAAAACGGCTTCAAAGCCGACCTCCGCAAACAGATCGCACAGGCGAAAGCCGAGGGCGTGAGCCTCTACGCCATGGCGCTCGGCGATCTGACGTGGGACGAATACTGGTACAAGAACAGCTACCAGCCGTCGCACTACGTGCGCCAAATGGCCGATCTCGACATTCCGATCTACAACATTCCGGGCAACCACGACAACGATCCCTACGTGGCCGACGATTTCGAATCCGAAAATCCGTGGCGCGAAAATCTGGGCCCTACCTACTACTCCTTCGACATCGGCGACATCCACTACATCCAGCTCGACAACACCCTCTTCACCAACACGGGCGGTGCACAGGGAACCGTCGGGAAACTCGACTATACGGAGGGACTGACGGCCGACCAGCTCCGGTGGCTCGAAGCCGACCTGCAACGGGTTCCGGCAGGGAAAACGGTCTTCGTGGGGATGCACATCCAGTTCACGAACCGCTACCGCATCGCCGACGGCAAACTCTCGTGGAGCTATGCCATGCCGGCCGACTGCCGCGCGAAGATGCTCGACCTGCTCGCTCCCTACACCGTCCATTTCGTGACGGGCCATACCCATATCAACTACGCCAACCGCATCACCGAGCGCATGACCGAACACAATATCGCCGCCGTATGCGCCACATGGTGGTGGACGGGCAACTACACCAACGGCCGCACCCAGATGTGCCGCGACGGCGCACCGGCCGGCTACGGACTCTTCGAGATCGGAACCGCCGGAGCGGACGACGTGCAATGGCATTATCAGGGTATCGGCAAGGCGGCCGACTATCAGTTCCGCGCCTACGACCTCAACCGCTGCCTCATCACGCGCGACAAATATTGCCCCAACATCAAGAACGATTTCGGGACGGTCAGCGCCGAATTCTTCTCACAGTACGCCAACGGCTACGACCGTCCGCGCTCGGACAACGCCGTGCTGATCAACGTCTTCAACTGGAACGAGAAATGGAAGGTGGAGGTGCGCGAAGTCGAGACCGGCAAACAACTCCCCGTCGAACAGGTCGACACCTACGACCCGCTGCATACGATCCATTTCAACATGAACCGCATGAACACCAATTCGACGGCCATGACCTTCCCGACGCTGCTCACGTCGCACATGTTCGAGGCGGTCTGCTCCTCGCCCACGACCACGCTCGAAATCACCGTGACCGACGAATTCGGCCGCAGCTATACCGAAACGATGTCGCGCCCGCGCGAACTCTACGATATGTCCGTCTCCCCGCAGTGGTAACGGCCGCCGTCCGGACGGAAGCGGAGCGAGGGGGAAGGCTCCGCTCCGACCGGCGGCCCTGCGCGGCGGCAGAGGGCGTCCGCATCCCGATTCATCTCTTCATCTAACCTAATAATTTATCTCACTATGAAAAAACTACTGACCATGTTCGCAATCGTATGCGCGTTCCTCGCGTCGTGCGATTCGGAAGGGGGCGACCTGAACCGCACGCCCCTGCTCAAAGTCGTCGGTCCCGACGGCTCCGATCCGTCGCAGCCGATCTCGATCGACGGCAAGAGCCAGGAGGTGGCCTTCACCGTCCTGGCCACGGCCGACTGGACGGCCGACATCGCGGGCGACGAGGGCTTCGCCCTCTCCGACCGCAGCGGCGCGACGGGCAACACCAAGGTGACCGTCGTAGCGGCCCGCAACCTCAGCGGCGCGACCCGCTCGGCTACCGTGTCGTTCCGTCTCGGCGGCGAGGAGCGTTACGCCTACACGATCTCGCAGACCGAGGAGCAGCCCTATCTCGACGTCGATCCCGCGACGATCTCGATCGTCGGCGACCGTACGGAGTTCACCGTCGCCGTCTCGACCAACCAGAGCCCGTGGAAGGTCGAGATCGACAGCCCCGACGGCGACGGCTGGCTCACCCAGCAGTCCAAAGAGAGCGCCTCGATCACCTTCCTGGCCGAAGAGAACACGACGGGCAGGAACCGCACGGCGACGCTCAAATTCGTCTCGGAGCTTCACCCCGAAGTCTTCAACTACGTCACCGTCACGCAGGGGTACGTGGTTCCGGCCCCGACAGCCGACCTGCTCGACGTGGTCTTCGCCGAAGACGGCACCGCCAAGGATGTCTCGGCCATGGGCATGACCGTCGAACTGCTTCCCGACCCGACCCTGTCGACCGTCTTCCTCGAAAAATACGACCGGTACGCCGCACGCTTCACGCGCGAACCGAGCGGTCCTTCGGCCGTGCTGGAAAGCGGATTCTACAAGGTGGAGTACAACGACAACGCCGCCTTCAAGAGCAAACTCGAAGACGGCTACGCAATGGAGGTGCTCCTGCGCCGTTACGACGATCCCCAAAAATTGCAGATCAAACCTTTCGCTTCGAGCGAAGGCGGCGGCGTCAGCATCTGTTTCTGGGCCGACGACTCGAACCAGATCGTCATGGAGACGGGCACGAAGAATGCCACGGGCGGCAACGTGTGGAAAACCGCCAAGAGCGGCGTCACCCCATTGAAGGATGTCTATTACCACATCGTCGCCGTATGGGACAAGGCCGCCGGCACGCAGAAAATCTATGTCGACGGCGAGTTGAAGGCCACCAACAATTCAGCCGGCGGCGAATTCCGCCACATGAACACCAACGTCGACAAACGCTGGTTCGGAATCGGCGCCGACCCCAATCCCAACGACAAGGGGCAGATATCATTCAACGGAGAGGTGGTCATCGCACGCATCTACGACGATCCGATCAACGCCGATCAGGTTCACGCCCTCTGGAAACTCGTGAAGTAACTAACCCAAATACGAACGCGATATGAAAAATCGAAAACAGATATTCGCAATCATGGCCGCAGGACTGCTCGCGCTTCCCTTCGGCACGGCTCACGCCGCAGAAACGCCGGTGTACGACACCTCGCAGGCCGCACTCGCCCAATCGCAGCTGCGCGACGTCACGGGGCGCGTCACCGACCGTGCGACCGGCGATCCGATCGTCGGCGTCACGGTGGCCAACAACTCGACCGGTTCCGGAACGGTGACCGATACCGCCGGAGCCTTCACCGTAAAGGCAGCCACGGGACAGCTGCTGACGATCTCCTGCGTGGGCTATACCTCGTGGACGGTCAAGGTGCCCGCCTCCGGCGCGATCGACGTGGAGCTGAGCGAAGACGCGCAGCAGCTCGACGACGTAGTGGTCGTGGGCTACACCACGCAGAAGAAGATCAACGTCACGGGCGCCGTCTCGTCGATCTCGGGCGAGGAGCTGGCCCAGCGGCCCGTGGTCTCGACCATGCAGGCGTTGCAGGGCATCGACCCCTCGCTCAACATCAGCATCGACTCGGGCAACCCCACGGCAGGCAACAGCCTCAACATCCGCGGCGTGCCCTCCATCAACGGCGGTTCGCCGCTGATACTGGTCGACGGCGTGCCGGGCGTCTCGCTGCGGCTGGTCAACGCCGCCGACATCGAGTCGATCTCGGTGCTCAAAGACGCTTCGGCCAGCGCCATCTACGGCGCCAAGGCTTCGGCCGGCGTGATCCTCGTCACCACCAAGAAGGGTGCGGCGGGCAAAGCCACGGTGAGCTACTCCAACAACATCGGCTGGACGCAGCCCACGACGCCCACCGACTTCATCACCAACGGCTACGACTACGCCACGATCGTCAACGACCTCTACTTCTCGCGTTACGCCTACAACGCCTTCAACTACACCGACGCCGACTGGGCGGCGCTCGAAGCGCGTCGTTACGACACCACCGAACACCCCGACCGGCCGTGGGTCGTGATCGGCGACGACGGCAAGTACCACTACTACGGCAACTTCGACTGGTACCACAGCATCTACAACACCAACCGCTTCCATCAGGAGCACAACCTCTCGCTCTCGGGCGGCGGCAAGGACGTCAACTACTACGTCAGCGGCCGCTACTACCAGCAGGACGGCGTGCTGGGCGGCAACATGATCCGGAACAAGGAGAACTACAAGAACTACTCGTTCCGCGCCAAGTTCGACGCACAGCTCTTCAAATGGGCCAAGTGGTCGACCAACGCCTCGCTCAACGCCGTGAACCAGAAGTATCCGGGGCCGCTCAACGAGGCGCAGACCATCGCCGCGCTCGAAGAGAACGTCGCACCGATGTTCGTCCCCTACAACCCCGACGGTTCGATCGTGATGTATCCCGCCGACCTGCGCAACGTGGCGCTGGGCAAGGGACGCACGGCGGCACTGGCCGACCCCACGAACAAGCACACGATCGAGAACCTCTCGCTGACGCTCTCGAACAGCCTGCAACTCAAACTCCACAAGGATCTGACCTTCGACGCCAGCTACAACATCAACAATTACCGCCGCCTCTACAAGGATCGCACGGCGGCGAACATCTACTCCGACGCCGTGGGCGTGACCAAGACCACGACCCACTACCAGAAGGACACCTACCGCGAACGCCCCTACGAATACACCTACCACAACGTCGACGCCTACTTCACCTACGAACACAGCTGGAACAAGGAGCACAACTTCAAGGCGGTCGCGGGTATGAACTACGAAAAATACCGACTCGTGGACAACATCGTCGAGCAGTTCGGACTGGGCAGCGACCAGATCGATTCGTTCAACTCGGTCAACGACGACACCTACTGGCTCGTACAGCAGGATATCTCGGCCTACAAGACGCTCGGGTTCTTCGCCCGCATCAACTACGACTACAAGGGCAAGTATCTCTTCGAAGCCTCGATGCGCGCCGACGGCACGTCGCGCTTCGCCAAAAAGGATCGCTGGGGCTACTTCCCCTCGGTGTCGGCCGGCTGGCGCTTCACCGAAGAGCGGTTCATGGAGGGCGTCCGCCACTGGTGGGACAACGGTAAGATCCGCCTGTCGTACGGTGCGCTGGGCAACCAGCAGGTGAGCAACTACCTCTACCTGCAAACGATCGGCACCGGCACGCTCAACTACCTCTTCGACGACAGCGGCAAAGCCAGCTATGCATCGGTATCCGATCCCATGTCGTCGAACCTCACGTGGGAGACGGTCTATACCTACAACCTCGGCCTCGACCTGAGCTTCCTGCAAAACCGCCTTTCGTTCACGGGCGATTTCTTCATCCGCGACACGAAGGACATGCTCACGCAGTCGCTGACGCTGCCTTCGGTCTACGGCGCGGCGACGCCGACCGAGAACTGCGCCGACCTGCGCACCAAAGGGTGGGAGCTCTCGATCACGTGGCGCGACCAGTTCAAGCTGGGCGGCAAACCCTTCCACTACGCCCTGACGGGTCAGATCGGCGACTACCAGACCGAAATCACGAAGTACAACAACCCCACGAAGCTCTTCGACAGCTACTACGAAGGCAAAAAGCTGGGCGAAATCTGGGGCTACCACGTGCCGAAACTCTTCGACACCGACGAGGAGGCCGCCGCCTACCAGGTGGCGATCAACAACAGTTCGAACGTCTACCAGCGCGTCTACAACATGCAGAACAACCTGGGCAGGCTGATGGCCGGCGACGTGATGTTCGAGGACCGCGACGGCAGCGGCTCGATCGGCACGGGCGCGGGGACGGTCGACGATCCGGGCGACATGATGATCATCGGCAACACCACGCCGCGTTACAGCTACTCGTTCCGCATCGAAGCGAGCTGGAACGGATTCGACATCTCGGCCTTCTTCCAGGGCGTCGGCAAGCGCGACTGGTATCCGACGGCCAACAAGGACGATATCTACGGCGCCAACCAGTTCTGGCAGCTCTACGGCTACACCATTCCGTCGTTCATCACCTACGACTTCATGGACGACGTGTGGAGCGAACAGAATCTGGGCGGCTACTTCCCCCGCCTGCGGCCGATCCAGAGCTACAACGGCGGCCCGCTGGGACAGAACAACGACCGCTACCTACAAAGCGTGGCCTACCTGCGCTTCAAGAACCTTACGATCGGCTACACGCTGCCGGTGCTGAAAAAGTACCTCTCGAAGCTGCGCATCTACGTCTCGGGCGAGAACCTCTGCTACTGGTCGCCGCTCAAAAAGCACTGCAAGCTCATCGATCCCGAGCTGGCGATTTCCAGCGGCACCTACAAGGGCGGAACGGGAACGGGCTACACCATGCCCCGCACCTTCTCGTTCGGCGTCGACATCACCTTCTAACAACTTCAAGCCGGAAAGAATATGAAAATCATCTGTAAAATCTTAGCTTTCGGAACCATCGCACTGAGCGTCGGCGGCTGCGACCTGACGATGCTCCCCGAACACGAGCTTTCGCCCGAACAATATTTCCAGAACGAGTCCGATCTCACCCTGTGGAGCAACCAGTTCTACAACGACAACCTCGAATCGGCCGACATCGGCATCAACGACGCCGACGACAAGATCGACAACGGACTGAGCGACTACATCACCGGCAGCCGCAACGCCGCCTCGCAGACCTGGTCGTTCAGCGCACTGCGCAAGATCAACTACCTGCTCGAACACCTCGACCAGTGTCCCGACCGAGCGCTGGCCACCAAATACGAGGCCGTGGCCCGGTTCTTCCGCGCCTACTTCTACTTCCTCAAAGTGCGCACCTACGGCGACGTGCCCTATTACGACCACGTGCTCGGCTCGACCGACGCCGACGTCTACAAGGCGCGCGACGACCGCGGCTACGTGATGGACCGCGTGCTGGAAGATTTCGACTTCGCGGCCCGAAACCTTCCGGGCACGTGGGAGAGCGGCAACACCCGCGTGACGAAATGGGCCGCGCTGGCCTACGCCAGCCGCGCAGCGCTCTACGAGGGGACGTTCCGCAAATATCACGGCATGGCCGACGCCGACAAATACCTCCGGCAGGCGGCCGCCACGGCCAAGGAGTTCATCACCGACTCGCCCTTCTATCTCTACGAGGAGGGAGCGGAACCCTACCGCGAACTTTTCTACTCGGAGAACGCCAAGACCTGCGAGGTGGTGCTCTGCCGCCGCTACGACAAAGCCTTCGGCATCTCGCACTCGGTGCCCTACAACATCAAGTTCGGCCGCACGAGCCTCACGCGCCGCTTCATGAACCACTACCTCATGGCCGACGGCTCGCGCTTCACCGACAAGGAGGGCTGGGAGACGATGCCGTACAGCGAGGAGACGCAGGGCCGCGATCCGCGCATGGCGCAGACCGTCCTCTGTCCGGGCTACAAGCAGGTGGAGGCCACGACCGTCACGCGCAACACCCTCTCGTCGCACACCGGCTACGAACCGATCAAGTTCGTCGGCACGGCCGCCAACTCGACCACGTCGGGTGCCGCGAGCAGCGACTGGATCCTGATGCGTGCCGCCGAAGTCTACCTCAACTACGCCGAGGCGGTGGCCGAATTGGGAACGATCACGCAGAACGACCTCGAAATCTCGGTCAACCTGATCCGCAAACGCGCGAAGATGACCGGCATCGATCTCACGAAGGCCGACGCTTCGCCCGATCCCTACCTGCTCGAATGCTATCCCAACGTGACGAAGAGCGCCCACACGGGCGTCATCCTCGAAATCCGCCGCGAGCGCACCGTCGAACTGGTCATGGAGCCCCCCTACTGTTCGTGGGATCTCTTCCGCTGGAACGAGTGCAAGCAGGCGCTCAACCACTACCGGCCCTACTACGGCTGCTACATCGCCGGTGCGGGAACCTACGACATGGACAACGACGGCACGCCCGATCTGGAACTCTACATCGACGAGGCGACCTCCTCCTGCCCGACGAAATTGCAGATCGGCAAGGAGGTGATTCTCAGCGAGGAGACCAAAGGCTACATCGTCGGCTACCCGGGCGTCGTCCACGGCCGGAACTGGGACGACGCGCGCGACTACCTCTGGCCCATTCCCGCCGCACAGCGCACGCTGAACCCTGCGCTGACGCAGAACCCCGGCTGGGACGACGGCCTGAACTTCTGACGCAACGACCGTCGGGAGACGATTCACCCGAAGGAGGAAACCGCGACGGTTTCCTCCTTTTTTCGTCGCGGCGATCTCCCTCCGGGAACCGGCGGCGGAGCAACAAAAACGGTCGAAACCGCCGTCAACTCGCTTTTTTTTTACTATTTTCGCACGACAGCCCTCCCGACCCGTGCGGGGTACGCCGGGGCGAAAAACGACTGTCGAATACAAACGCATGAAACCGCTCCCTCTCCTTCTCGCCGTCCTGCTCTTCGGCATCGGTACGAGTTGTACCGACCGTACCGATCGCCATCAGAAGACGCTCGAAGAGCTCGACCGTATCATCGAACGACGCGACGCATACGGCCGCACGAAGAATCTCCGCATCGCAGCGCGGCGTGACGAACTCGCCGCAGCGAAAGACCCGCGCAAACGGATCGCCCTGGCGGAGGAGATCTACAAGGAGTACTACAACTACGACATCGACTCGGCCTACCACTACGCCCGCAGAATGCTCGCCCTGGCCCAAAGCTACGGCGACGGCACGCGGATCAACTGTGCACGGGTCTATCTGGCCAAAACCGTTCTCAACGGCGGCATGTACGGCGAAGCCTTCCGCATCCTGCATCAGGTCGACACGACCCGTCTGGCGCCGGAAAACAAGAGCGAATACTACAACGTCTACCGCTCCTACCTCTCCAAACAGCTCTCCGGCGCCGATCCCGCGCTCAAAGCCCGTTACCGCGATTCGCTGCAATTCTACAACGTGCTGCGCATCCGCAATCTGCCGGAAGGCTCCGTCCCGCGCAAGGAGCTCGAAGCCATGATGTACTGCAAGGCGGGGGAAGCCCGCAAGGCGCTGGATCTGCTCCTGCCCGAATACGAAGCCGGCATCGAAGACACGCACCTGCGGGCGATGGTCGCCTACCGGCTGGCGCTCATCTACGAACAGCTGGGCGACGCCGACCGCCGCAAGGAGTACCTGATCCGTGCGACGGCCGACGACCTGCGCACCCCCGTGCGCGAGGGCATGGCACTCTATACGCTGGCAGGGCTGCTGCTCGAAGAGGGCGACGTGGAGCGCGCCAACCGCTATATCAACTGCTCGATGGAGGATGCCCTCTACTGCAACTACCGTTCGCGGATGCAGCAGTCGTCCGAGATGGTGCAGCAGATCGCAGGCGCCTACATCGACTCGCTCGACGCCAAACGCCGCGCGATGGGCTATGTCACGATCGTCGTCAGCCTGCTGGTCGTCGTGCTGCTGGGAAGTTTCTTCACGATCCTGGTCTACTACCGCAAAATCCGGCAGATCAGCGCCGCACGGCTCGAAATGAACCGCCAGCTTCGGGAGCTGAACGAACATATCCGCAGCATCAACGGCGAACTGCGCGACGCCAACAACATCAAGGACGAATACGTCGGCCACTACCTCTCCCTCTGCTCCCGCTACATCGTCCGCATCAACGACTACCGCAAACTGTTGTTGAAGGTCTACAAGGACGGCGACTGCGACGCCCTGATACGGGAGTTGCGCACCAAGAACCCCGCCGACGCCGAGTACAAGGAGTTTCTGGCGATCTTCGACGAGACCTTCCTGCACCTCTTCCCCGATTTCGTGGCGCACGTCAACCGGCTGATGACCGACGCGGAGCGCTTTTCGCCGCGTCAGCCCCGGACGCTGAATACCGAGCTGCGCATCCTGGCACTGATCCGGCTGGGAGTGACCCACAGCGCCAAGATCGCCGCGATCCTCAACTGTTCGGTCGCCACGATCCACACCTACCGCGCGCAGCTGCGCAACGCCGCGATCGGCGACCGCAACGCCTTCGACGACGCGATCCGCCGCATCGACATCGCCGGTGCGGAACCGTCGCAGACGGCCTGACGGCGGCACGATGCCCCCTCTGCTCGGCACACTCGTGCGGCACGCCCCTTCCCCGTTCGGCTCCCTGCGCGGCACACGGCGGAAAATCGCGCGACGATTTTTCGTCGCGCAACCGGCTGCGGATCAGGATTCGTTACCCGAAGGTAAGTTGCTTACCCGAAGGTAAGTACTTGTTTTTTACGATTCCCCGCCCTATCTTTACATCATGCGGGTCCGTCGGGGCCCGTGCAGTCAACGTTTTCGTTAAGCCGAGCGCAGAGCCGAACGCAGTTCGGGCTATGCCGAGGCGAGAAATGGAGCATGAAAATGAACGTTTTCGCCAAGCCGAGGGCAGAGCCGAACTTATTCAGGCTATGCCGAGGCGGGAAAACGACTGTTGAAAACAAACGAACCTTTAAAATCGCACAATCATGGCAAAGAAAGCAGCTGTTCTGGTCGTCGATCCGGTCAACGGAGCGGGACTGTTCCACTATCTGGAAGCATTTTTCGAGAACGGGATTCCATTCCGCACGTTCGCGGTGGCCGAGACGCCGCAGGTGACGACCAACTCGGGCGTCGCCCTCCGCCTCGACGACACGGTGTCCCGTCTCGCGGGCCGCGAGGAGGAGTACGATGCGCTGGTCTTCGCCTGCGGCGACGCCATGCCCAAATTCGCCGAGAACGCCGACAAGCCCTTCAACCGGGAGATGCTCCGCATCATGAAACGCTTCGCCGAGCAGGGTAAACCGATGATCGGCCACTGCGCCGCAGCGCTTCTCTACGACAACCTGGGCATCGCCCGGGGACGACGCGTAGCACTGCATCCCTTCCTCAAAACGGTGGTGCGGGAGTGCATCCCCACCGACGACAAGGCGGTCGTCGACGGGAATTTCTACACCGCTCAGACCGAGAACGCCCTCTCCGAGCTGATGCCCCAGGTGTTGCAGGCGCTCAAATAGTCCTGCCCCTCAAACCGTTCCGCCCCTGTCGCAACGATCTGCGGCAGGGGCGGAACCTGTTCGGGGCGGCCGGCGTCACTCGGCCATCGCGTGCGAGAAGCCCTCGACCTTGCGCCATGCGCCGCGCGTGAAGTCGGGCATCGCGACAGGCATCGAGCCGTTGCGCACCGACGCTTCGGTCAGCTCCGCCAGCGACGACCACTCGGCCGCGTCGTAGACGTCCTGATCGAGCGGCAGGCCGTGGCGCAGGCAGTAGACCAGCCGGTAGTCCATGATGAAATCCATGCCGCCGTGGCCGCCCACCTCGCGCGCCTTCTCGCCGATTTCGCGCGTAATGGGATGCTCATAGCGGCGCAGCATCTGGTCGAGCTGCTCGTCCGAGAGCCGGTGGTGGGCGTCGGGATCGAACGCCAGACTGCGGATCGGGTATTTCTGTGCGAAGCCCTTCGTTCCCGAGATCGTATGGAGCCGGTTGTAGGGCCGCGGAGAGGTGATGTCGTGCTGGATGAGGATGCTCTTGCCCCTGGCCGTGCGGATCAGCGTCGTATTCATGTCGCCCAACGCATAGGGCCTCTCGGCCTCCGCCGACTCCGCGCCGTACTTCGCCGTGGCGTAGGCGCTCATGCCGAACTGGTCGGACGAGAGCGAGACGAGCCGCTCCATGCGGTCGCCGCGGTGGATGTCGAGCAGCTGGCACAACGGACCTAGGCCGTGCGTAGGATAGGGATTGCCCGTATGCAGCGCATTATGTTCGAGCCGCCACATGTCGACGTAGCCGTGCCGGCGGTCGAACTGCAATTCGCGCAGGTCGTGGATATAGGCCCCCTCGACATGGACGATCTCGCCGAACAGCCCCTCGCGCGCCATGTTGAGCGTAGTCATCTCGAAGAAGTCGTAACAGCAGTTCTCGAGCATCATGCAGTGGCGGCGCGTCCGTTCGGCCGCGTCGACCAGCGCCCAGCAGTCGGCGACGGTCAGCGCCGCAGGCACCTCGACGGCCACGTGCTTGCCCCGCTCCATGGCGTAGAGCGCAATGGGGACGTGCATCTGCCAGTCGGTGCAGTTGTAGATCAGATCGACACCCTCCAACTCGCAGACGCGGCGCCAGTCGTCGGCGCCCGTGAACTCCTGCGCCGCCGGCAGGCCGTGTACCGAAAGCGTCCGCTGCGCCCGCTCGACGTGGGCGGGCACCTTGTCGCAGAGGGCGACGATCTCCACGCCGTCGAGCTGCGTGAAACGCTCGACGGCCGTGCTGCCGCGCATACCCAGGCCGATGAAGGCCACGCGCACGACGGGAATCGGATCGCAGCGCAGTTGCAGCACGTCGCACTGCCCCTCGGCACGTGCGGGTTCCGCGAAGACGATCGTCCCCTCCTCGATCCGGTAAGGCGCGTCCGAGGCGGGGTGCGGCGTGCAGGCGAAGAGCGGAAAACCGCAGACGAGAAGAAGTGCTGTACGAAAGAGCGTTTTCATGGGAAAGAGGTTTTTCAGGGTTCTGTTCACAAAGTTAGAAAAAATTCATTACCTTTATCCTACCGGACGGGAAAACCGAAGGCGGAGTCCGCGACTTCTCCGCAATTCCCGGATACGGTTGCCCAAACCCTCTACCGCATGAAACGAATAGCCGAACAATTCCGTCTCGACGGCGCCGTGCAGTCGGTCGCCACGCTGGGCGAAGGATTCATCAACGACACCTACATCGTCACGACCGAACGTGCGCGGTACGTCCTCCAACGCAAAAACCGCAACGTCTTCACCGACATCCCCGCCATGATGCGCAACATCGAGGGCGTAACCTCCTTTCTCAGGGAGAAGGTACGCCGCGCCGGCGGCGATCCGCGGCGCGAAGTGATGACCGTCATCCCCACGCACGACGGAGCGCTCTATTACGAGGATGCGGCGGGCGACTATTGGGCCGCGACGCTCTTCATCGAGGATTCGGTGACCTGCCAGTCCGCCTCGACCCCCGAACTGGCCCGCTGCGGCGGCGAAGGCATCGGCCGCTTCCAGCGGATGCTGGCCGACTACGGCGAACCGCTGGCCGACATTCTGCCCGGCTTCCACGACATCCGCTTCCGCTTCCGGCAATGGGACGATGCCCTCGCGCGCGACGCCGCGGGACGCCGTGCGTCGGTGGCACGCGAAATCGAATGGATCGAATGCCGCCGCGACGAGATGCTCCGCTTCTGGCAGCGGGTCGAAACGGGCGAGATCCCGCGCCGCGTGACGCACAACGACACGAAGATCAACAACATCCTCTTCGACCGCCAGGGGCGGGTGCTCTGCGTGATCGATCTGGACACGGTACTGCGCAGCCCCTGCTTCAACGACTTCGGCGACGCGATCCGCACCTACGCCAACCACGGCCGCGAAGACGACGAAAACCTCGACGACGTATGGCTCGACATGACCATGTTCCGCGGCTTCGCCGAGGGCTACCTCTCGGAGGCGCGCGCCTTCCTCACGCCGGCCGAAACCGACGCACTCGCCTTCTCGGTACGCTACATCACCTACGAACAGGTGCTGCGCTTCCTGATGGACTATCTCGACGGCGACCGACAAAACCGACAGCGACCGGCGCAGACGGATCGCCTCCGATCGCAAACCCGTCCGCACACATCCACCGTCATCCGCCGCCCATCCACCGTCATCTGCCGCCCATCTGCCGCCCATCCGCCGGACCGTGCCTGTTCCACAACATAAAAAATCCCGGTCTCCAATTGCGGAAACCGGGATTCATCTATTTGCAGCGGCTCAAGCCGCAGGGAATTACTTTACCTTCGGGCCTGCGGTTACGAGCTTCTTGCCCTCCTCGTTGCCCGTGAACTTCACGAAGTTCTTCACGAAGCGGTTGGCCAGATCCTCTGCCTTAACCTCCCAATCCTTGGCGCTCTTGTAGGTGTCGCGCGGATCGAGGATAGCGGGGTCTACGCCCGGCAGGGCGGTCGGAACCACGAAATCGAAGATAGGCATGGTCTTGGTCGGAGCCTTGTCGATCGAACCGTCGAGGATCGCGTCGATGATGCCGCGCGTGTCCTTGATCGAGATACGCTTGCCGGTTCCGTTCCAGCCCGTGTTCACGAGGTAGGCCTTGGCGCCCGACTTCTGCATCTTCTTCACCAGCTCCTCGCCGTACTTGGTGG
>ERZ1106976.2654-NODE-2654-length-15555-cov-4.604323_pt1 | contig 15555 bp, 13 predicted proteins | sample MGYA00403687_ERZ1106976 | MGnify/ENA primary metagenome ERZ1106976 (study PRJEB35170, sample SAMEA104062446) | human gut metagenome | biome: human gut; feature: human-associated habitat; material: faeces | place: Denmark | collected 2013-02-22 ... | reverse complement strand
GCGCAGCTCACGCAGAAGGTAGGCTCGGCGGCCAACGTCGAGTTCCATGCCAAGATCATCGCCCAGAAATACGTGCAGCGCGAGCTGATACGCTCGGCGACCGAGATACAGAAACGCTCGTACGACGAATCGACCGACGTGACGGAGCTGATCGGGTATGCCGAAGGCGAGATCTTCAAGGTCGCCGAGGGGCATGTGAAGCGTTCGGTGCAGGTGTCGAAGGATATCCTGGCGCGGGCGCTGATGCAGATCGAGGAGGCGTCGAAGAATACGAGCGCCTTCAACGGCGTTCCGTCGGGTTTCATGGCCATAGACCGTGTGACGCTGGGCTGGCAGCTCTCCGATTTGATCATCATCGCAGCCCGCCCTTCGATGGGTAAGACGGCCTTCGTGCTCTCTATGGCGCGCAATATGGCCGTAGACCACGAGCAGGGCGTGGCGTTTTTCTCGCTCGAAATGTCCTCGGTGCAGCTGATGATGCGTCTGATCATCGCCGAGACGGGGCTCAACGGCAACGACGTGAAATCGGGCCGCCTGACGCCCGAGCAATGGCGCCACCTGGAGTCGGCGACCAAACCGCTGGGTGCGGCGCCTCTGTTCATCGACGATACGCCGGCGCTCTCGGTCTTCGAGTTCCGTTCGAAGGCGCGCCGCCTGAAGATACACAACGACATCAAGATCATCATCATCGACTACCTGCAGCTGATGACCGGCAACCAAGATTCGAAGGGGAACCGCGAGCAGGAGGTGGCCTTCATTTCGCGTACGCTCAAGGCCATCGCCAAGGAGCTGAACGTGCCGGTGATCGCCCTGTCGCAGCTGAGCCGTGCCACGGAGATGCGCGGCGGGTCGAAGCGCCCCCAGCTCTCCGACCTGCGTGAGTCGGGCGCCATCGAGCAGGACGCCGACATCGTGGCGTTCATCCACCGTCCGGAATATTACGGCATCAACCAGGACGAGAACGGAATGCCCACGGCCGGCATGGCCGAAATCATCATCGCCAAGCACCGTAACGGCGCTGTGTGCGACGTGAACCTGCGCTTCCTGAAGGAACAGGCGCGTTTCGCCGACATGGACGACTCGATGCTGCCGCCCGCGCAGGCTTCGGACAGTCAGCAGGCCTACGACGATTACGCCAGCGGTTCGAACGGCGCCACGGGGGCATCCGCCGCGCTGGGTTCGGGGATTGGCGGCGGGGAGTTCGATCTGACGCCCCGGGCGCTGGACGAAGAGGCGCCGTTCTGAGTGGCGGCGCGATGCGGCCGAAAGGGAGCCCCTGCCACGCCGGAAGACGGGCGGGGATTATGTGAAACGAACTGATAAATTTCCGATATATGTTTGTCCGGACTTATGCGGGTGCGATCGTGGGGATCGACGCCGTGGCGGTGACCGTCGAGGTCAACATCGCCGGCGGCGGTCTGGGCATGTACCTCGTGGGACTGCCCGACAATGCCGTGAAGGAGAGCGAACAGCGCATCCGGGCGGCGTTCGAGAACTCGGGCGAGCGGATGTCGGGCAAGAAGGTGGTCGTGAGCCTCGCTCCGGCCGACCTGCGCAAGGAGGGGTCGGGTTTCGACCTGCCGATCGCCGTGGGAATCCTCGCGGCGATGGGCCGCATCGACGCCGGGGCGGTCGCCGGGACGATGTTCGTCGGCGAACTGTCGCTCGACGGCTCGCTCAAACCCGTGCGGGGCGTGCTGCCCGTTGCGGTCCGGGCGCGTTCGGAGGGGCTGCGGCGGGTGGTGCTGCCGGTGGAAAACGCGGCGGAGGCCGCGGTTGTCGACGGCATCGAGGTGATCGGCGCCACGACCTTGCGCCAGGTCGTCGGATACCTGAACGGCGAGGCGGAGATTGCGCCTGCCGTGCCGGCCGACGACGAACCGTTCGCCGCGGCGGCGACGCACTATGCGGAGGATTTCGCCGACGTGCGGGGCCAGACGCATGTGAAACGTGCGCTGGAGATCGCCGCGGCGGGAGGGCACAACGTCATCATGGTCGGTGCGCCGGGTTCGGGCAAGACGATGCTCGCACGGCGTCTGCCGACGATCCTGCCGCCGCTTTCGCGCGAAGAGGCGCTCGAAACGACCAAGATACACTCCGTGGCGGGCAAGGCGGGCGTGACGGGCGGGCTGATGACCCGGCGGCCGTTTCGCGCTCCGCATCATACGGCTTCGCAGGTTGCCGTGATCGGCGGCGGGCAGTCGCCCCGGCCGGGCGAGGTGTCGCTGGCCCACAACGGCGTGCTGTTCCTCGATGAGCTGCCCGAATTCGGGCGCAGCGTGCTCGAAGTGCTGCGGCAGCCGCTGGAGGAGAAGAAGATCGTGGTTTCGCGGGCCAGATACAGCGTCGAATACCCGGCGAATTTTACGCTCGTGGCGGCGATGAATCCCTGCCCGTGCGGCTATTACAACCACCCGACGAAGGAGTGCACCTGTTCTCCGGGGTCGGTGCACCGCTATATGGGGCGCATTTCGGGTCCGCTGATGGACCGCATCGACCTGCATGTGGAGGTGACGCCCGTGACTCCGCAGGAGTTGTCGGCGGCTGCGCCGGGCGAGGCGAGCGCTGCGGTTCGCGAACGGGTCATCCGGGCGCGGGCGGTGCAGGAGGCGCGCTTCGGCGGTGTCGAGGGGGTTCATACCAACTCGATGATGAACAGCGCGATGCTGCGCGAATACTGCCGCCTCGATGCGGCTTCGGCCGCGCTGCTGGAGCGGGCCATGGAGCGGTTGTCGCTCTCGGCGCGGGCCTACGACCGTATCCTGAAGGCGGCGCGCACGATCGCCGACCTGGCGGGACGCGCCGACATCGTTCAGGCGGACATCGCCGAGGCGATCAACTACCGGTCGCTGGACCGGGGGAACTGGGGGCGATGATTCTGCCGCCCCGGCGGCAGAATCAATTAAAAATTAAGAATTAAAAATTAGATACGATGAAACGCATCATTCTTTCCGGAGGTGGAACCGGAGGCCATATCTACCCGGCCGTGGCTGTTGCCGAGGCCTTGAAACGGCGTTTCGGCGACGGGGTGGAGATTCTCTTCGTCGGGGCCGAGGGCAAGATGGAGATGGAGAAGGTCCCGGCGCTGGGCTACCGCATCGTGGGCTTGCCGATCGCGGGCCTTCAGCGGCGGCTGGACTGGCGCAACCTGGCGGTGCCGTTCAAGGCGGTGAAGAGCATCCGGATGGCGAAGAGGATCATCCGCGACTTCGGGGCCGACGCCGTGGTGGGCTTCGGCGGCTATGCCAGCGCTCCGGTGCTGTGGGCCGCGCAGCGGATGGGCGTGCCGACCGTGATTCAGGAGCAGAACTCCTATGCGGGCGTGACGAATAAAATCCTCGCGAAGGGCGCGCGGCGCATCTGCACGGCTTACGAAGGCATGGAACGCTTCTTCCCGGCGGCGAAGATCGTCCTGACGGGCAATCCCCTGCGGGGCCGCTTTTCGAAGGAGGGCGCCGACCGCGCCGAGGCGTTGGAATATTACGGGCTGACGCCTGATCTTCCGGTGATCCTGGTGGTTGGCGGGTCGCTCGGCACGCGGTCGCTGAACGAGATGATGAAGGCATGGATCGTCGGGACGGACGGCAAGGCCCCCGTGCAGGTGATCTGGCAGACGGGCAAGTACTACGAGCGCGAAATGCAGGCCTTTCTGGCCGCGCACCCCGCCGCGCACGTCTGGCAGGGGGCTTTCATCGACCGCATGGACTACGCCTACGCCGCGGCCGATCTGGTCGTCTCGCGCAGCGGGGCCGGGACGGTCTCCGAGTTGTGCCTCGTTGCCAAGCCGGTGCTGTTCGTTCCGTCGCCCAACGTGGCCGAGGACCATCAGACCAAAAACGCCCGGGCGCTGGAGACGAAGGGCGCGGCGGTGGTCGTTCCGGACACCGAGTGCCGGACGAAGGCGATGCCGCGGGCCGTGGAGCTGCTGGCGGATCGGGAGACGCTGGCGGCGATGAGCCGCAATCTGGAGGCGCTGGCCAGGCCCGACGCCGCGGAAGATATTGTCAATGAGATTGTAAAGGTAATGAAGTGATGGAATACAAGAACGTCTATTTTCTGGGTATCGGCGGCATCGGCATGAGTGCCCTGGCGCGCTATTTTCTGCACGGGGGGTATGCCGTCGCGGGCTATGACCGCACGCCTTCGCACCTGACCGGCGAACTCGAAGCGGAGGGCGCGGCGGTCCACTATGAGGACGACGTGCGGCTGATCCCCGAAGGATTTCTCGACCCGAAGAAGACGATGGTCGTCTACACCCCGGCCGTGCCGCAGGATCACGGCGAATACCGCTATTTTCGCGAACACGGTTTCTGCGTCGAGAAGCGTTCGCAGATGCTGGGGCATCTTGCGGAGGGCAAATACGTGATGGCCGTGGCGGGCACGCACGGCAAGACCACCACTTCGACGATGGTGGCATGGCTCAACCGCGCGCTGACGGGCGGCGGCTCGGCTTTTCTGGGGGGCATTTCGAAGAATTTCGGCGGCAATCTGGTGCTGGGCGACGGCGGGAGACTGGCTGTCGAGGCCGACGAGTTCGACCGGTCGTTCCTGCGGCTGTATCCCGACGTGGCGGTGGTCACCTCGGCCGACGCCGACCACCTCGACATCTACGGGACGCACGAGGCGGTGAAGGAGGCCTTCTCGCAGTTCGTGCGGCAGATCCGGCCGGGCGGCTCGCTCATCATCAAGCGGGGCGTCGACATCGTGATCGACAACCCCGGGATCGCCGTATACCGTTATTCCTACGACGAGCCGTGCGATTTCTACGCCCGCAACGTGCAGCTGCTCGAAGGGGGGCATTACCGTTACGACCTGGTGACACCCTCGGGCGCGTTCGAGGGGTGCACGCTGGGCGTTCCGGGGTGGGTCAACATCGAAAACGCGGTCGCGGCCGTCGCTTCGGTGTGGTGCGCCGCGAAGGCCGGAGGAACTCCGCTGGATGCCGATAAGCTGCGCGGCGCGCTGGCCTCGTTCTCGGGGGTGAAACGGCGTTTCGAGTTCTATGTCAACACCCCGAAGCAGGTCTATATGGACGACTACGCCCATCATCCGCGCGAGCTGGCCGCAACGCTCACCTCCGTGCGGAAGATGTTCCCCGGGCGGCGGATCACGGCGCTGTTCCAGCCCCACCTCTACACCCGTACGCGCGACCTCCATGCGGAGTTCGCCGAGGCGTTGTCGCATGCCGACGAAGTGGTGCTGCTGCCCATCTACCCGGCGCGCGAGGAGCCGATTCCGGGCATCACCTCGGAGATCATCGCCCGACGGGTCGCCGCGCCGTGCCGTATCGTCGACCGCGACCATTTGGCCGACGAGGTGGCCGCGATGGACACCGACGTTGTGATCAGCTTCGGCGCCGGCAATATCGACGCCTGCTGCCCCGCATTGGCGGAGCGATTAAAAATGAAAAGCTAAATATTAAAAATACAGGCATCTGTTTTTGGCATTTTCGTTTCCGGCTGGAGTTGATGAGGTCTCTTTTGCTTGACAAAAACGACTTCTTGCGTGGCTTGGAATCTGCCTGAATGATTTTTCATAATTTTTAATAGTGATGTCCCGCTACCTCCGATACACGCTTCTGACCCTGCTGTGGGTCGCCGTGGCCGCATACATCGTCTTTGCGGCCTCGGCGGTGCGGCGCGTGCGCAGGACGGGTACGGTCGGAAGGCTGGAGATCGAGGTGGTGGACAGCTCTTCGCAGGGACATCTGGTCTCGGCGGCGATGGTCCGCCAGTGGATTTCACATGCCGGAATCAAGACACTCGGCACGGCAGTTGATGCGGTGGACCTGACGGGTATCGAACGACTGATCGCCCGCAACGGATTCGTGGATAAAACGGTTGCCTATGTCTCCTACGGGGGAACGCTGCACATCGAGATCAGCCAGCGCAAGCCGCTGGTGCGCCTGCTTACCGACGGCATGAACGCCTACGTGACCGCCGACGGCTATGTCTTCGCCGCGCCGCGCGCCTCGTCGCTCTACGTGCCGGTGGTCACCGGCAGTTACCGTCCTCCCTTCCCTGCGTCGTACGTCGGGAGCGTGCGGGAGCATATCGACCTGCGTCTCGGCGAGATTGACGAACGCATCGCCGAACTCGAACGCGAGAAATACCCTCTCTACCGGCGTGAGATGGAGAACGACCGCAACATTTCGGCCCTGCGCCGCATGCGCATCAAGCGGCAGTGGTGGCGGCTGGAAGGTTCGCGGGAGTTCGATGCGCGGGTCGACGCGCTGCGCGAGAAAAAAGCCGGCCTGCGCCGCACCTACCGCTACCGGGCGGGCGTGATCCGCGAGGAGATCGAGCGTATCGCCGGGTTGCAGGAGGCCGAGCGGCGGAAACAAAAAAAGTTGGAGAAAAGCTACGAAGATTTCATGAAACTCCTTACCTTTGTAGAAACTGTCGAAGACGATGATTTCTGGAGGTCGGAAGTGGTGCAGATCACCGCGAAAACGACCCCCAGCGGAGCATTGGAGGTGGAACTTACGCCCCGCAGCGGCCGCTTCGCCGTGCTTTTCGGCCGGCTGGAGGACGTGGAGCGCAAGTTCGACAAACTGTTGCGGTTTTACCGCAGCGGCCTCTCGTCGATCGGCTGGAGCGAATACCGCACTATTGACATCAGATATAACGACCAGGTGGTTTGCAAGAAGTAAAAGGATTATACCGTGGAAAAAAAGAATTATACCGTTGCCGTCGATTTGGGCTGCTCGTCGGTCGTGGTGGCCGTCGGGGAGAAGACGCCCGAAGGCCTGCTTGACGTGGCGTGTGTCGTCACGAAGCCCGTCGAGGGAGTCAATGCGGGCCGGATCGAGAATATCGAACTGGTGAGCCGCGCCATCCGCGAGGCCGTGTCGGAGGCCGAGCAGCAGCTCGGAATCCGCATCACGGAGGCGTATGCCGGTATCTCGGGCGACTTCGTGCGCTGTGCGCGCCATACCGACCATGTCTTCGTCTACGATCCCCAGAACGGCGTCAACCAGAAGGACGTCGATGCGCTGTTCGACCGCATGCGCAACGTGCAGGCCCCCGACGACGAGACCATTATGGAGCGCGTGCCCCAGAACTACATGGTCGACGACAACCAGGAGGTGCGCAATCCCGTGGGTTCGTTCGGCAAGAAACTTTCGTCGACGTTCAACTTCATCCTTTGCCTCAAAACCCCGATGCAGCGTCTCGATATGGCCCTGAAACGCCTCGGCATCAAGATGCTGGGCGTCATGTCCGACGCGCTGGCGACGCCCGAAGCGGTGCTGCTGCCCGATGAGAAGGAGGAGGGCGTGGCCGTGGTCGACGTCGGCGGCGGCGTCACCGACGTGACGGTCTATTACCGCAACGTGGTGCGTTACGTCGCTTCGATCCCGATGGGCGCATCGGCCATCAACCGCGACATCCGCACGATGAGCGTTCCCGAGAAACACGTTGAGAGCCTCAAGCAGAAATACGGTTCGGCGGTCGCCGAACTGGCTCCCGAGGACAAGCTGATCCGCGTCAACGGCCGTACGGCCCGCGAGGCGAAGGACATTCTGCTGCGCAACCTGGCCACGGTGATCGAGGCCCGCGCCACGGACATCGCGGAGTTCGTGCAACAGGAGATCAAGGATTCGGGATACGCCGGGAAACTGGCCTACGGCATCGTGCTGACGGGCGGTTCGGCCAAATTGAAGGACCTCGACGAACTGTTCCGCCGCGTGACGGGCATGGACGTGCGTGTCGCTGTGCCCGAGACGGGAATCACCGGGGAGTCGAAGGAGAAGGTTGCGGACGCCGCTTTCTCGACCGCCGTGGGCATCCTGCTCAAGGGGGCCGAACTGGGCGGCTGCGCCGTCATCGAGCACCCCGCGGCTCCTCGTTCCGAGCCGCACCGGCCTTTCACGCCGCCGCAGCCCGCAGCGGGCGGGTTCAAGGCTCCGCAGCCGCGTGCTGCCCAGCCCTATACGCCTCCCGTGCCGGCTTCGGAACCCGATTCCGGGGTGCCGGCCGGAGCCGAAGCGGCCGGACGGCCGGACGAAGAGCGTGCCGACGAGCCGCCGGTGATCGAACCGAAGCGCAGCCGCAACTGGGGCGCGATCTTCCAGAAGACCTTCGACAAGATCAACAAGAGTTTCACGGCCGCCGAGGACGAAGAGATTTAGACATACCGGGGAATACGGAAGGCGATGGACGAATTGATGGCAGAGATACAGGTTCCGCGGGACGAATCCTCGTTGATTATGGTGATCGGCGTGGGCGGCGCAGGCTGCAATGCCGTGTCTAACATGTGGCATGCGGGAGTGAAAGGCGTCACCTATCTGGCCTGCAATACAGACCGGAAATCTTTGAATATCAATCCCGTCAGCAATAAGGTCCGCCTCGGGACCGAAGGCCTTGGGGCCGGAAACCGTCCCGAACGGGGGCGGGATGCGGCGATCGCTTCGTTGGAGGACATCCGCCGTTATCTGATGGAATCGGGTTGCCGGATGGTGTTCATTACCGCCGGCATGGGCGGAGGAACCGGAACCGGAGCGGCTCCGGTCATCGCCAAACTGGCCAAGGAGATGGAAATGCTGACGGTAGGTATTGTCACTTCGCCGCTGGTGAGCGAGGGAAAACGGCGTTGGAAACAGGCCATGGAGGCTATCGCCCAGTTGGAGCAGAATGTCGATGCGCTGTTGGTGATCGACAATGACAACGTGGTGCGGGCTTATGACGATCTTCCGCTGCATGAGGCTTTCAGCCGCGCCGACGATGTGTTGAGCACAGCTACGCGGGGAATTGCCGAGATCGTGACCCGGGAAAGCGACTTGGTGGGCGTTGACTTCGCCGATGTGGCCGAAGTGATGCGCAATTGCGGCCGGGCGCATATGAGCGTGACTTCGGCATGCGGTGAAAACCGGGTCGACAAGGTTCTGAAAGCGTCGCTTTGCTCCCCGTTATTGGGTCATCAGGAGATTACCGGGGCGAAAAATATCCTGTTGAATTTTTCGGTTCCGGACTCCGATGAACTGAAAACCCGGGAGGTGAAGCAGGTGCTGGACCTTATTCAGCGTTATGCCAATGGCGATCGGAAGAATGTGGGATTGAGTGAAACCAATATCATTTGGGGGACGAGTATCAATCCGCAGATGGAGTCGGGTACTTTGGAACTGGTGATTATAGCTACGGGATTCGAGGTCCCGGATACGAATCCCGGCGTTGCCGGATGGGAGGATGGTCCGTCACGGACGAGGGCGCATGTTTTTGCCGTGTCGGAAAATCCCGAACGCCCGGAAATCCCGGAAAAAGGGCGGGAAGAGCCTGTGATGGCCGGCGACGGTGAGACTTTGCAGGGCGTATGGGGTGAACTGTCCCGAAAGGTTTCGGGTTGGGTTGGCCGGGTTTTCGAGGGAGAGGACACCCCCATGGAGTGACGGAATTCCGGAATAAATTGAGTTAAGGAGATAAAGAATCAAAGGATATGACAGACGAATTGATGTCGGAAATCAAGGTCCCGCGCACGGACGGCTCGATCATTACGGTGGTCGGCGTCGGCGGCGCAGGGGGCAATGCCGTAAACCATATGTGGAACCTCGGGATCAGGGGCGTTACGTTCATGGTCTGCAACACCGACCAGCAGGCGCTCGACAAAAGCCCCGTTGAGCGGAAGATCCGCCTCGGCTCCGAAGGTCTCGGAGCCGGGAACGATCCGGAGAACGGCCGCCGCGCGGCCGTCGAGTCGCTGCCCGAAATCCGTCAGGTGCTCGAAGAGGCCGGTACGAAGATGCTCTTCATCACCGCCGGCATGGGCGGCGGAACGGGCACGGGAGCATCGCCCGTCATCGCCAAGCTGGCCAAGGAGATGGGGCTGCTGACCGTGGCCATCGTCACCTCGCCGCTGGCCGTCGAGGGCAAGATCCGTTACGAACAGGCGTTCCGCGGTATCGAGGAGCTGCGCCAGAACACCGATTCGCTGCTGATCATCAACAACGAAAACATTCTGGAAATCTACGGCCGCCTCTCGCTGAAGCAGGCTTTCGGCAAGGCCGACGACATTCTGGCCTCTGCGGCCAAGGGTATCGCGGAGATCATCACCGTCGAGAGCGATCTGGTGAACGTCGACTTCGCCGATGTCTCGAAGGTGATGCGCAACAGCGGCCGGGCGCATATGGCCGTGGCTACGGCCGACGGCGACAAGCGCGCCGAGGCGGTGGCCGAAGCGTCGCTGCGCTCCCCGCTGCTGGATCACAACCTGATTTCGGGCGCCAAGAACATCCTGCTGAATATTTCGGTGTCGGACGCCGACGCCCTGATGTACGAGGAGGTGGTGCAGATTCTGGAGTATATTCAGGCCCACGCCAGCGTGCAGGACGACAACGGGGTGATCCACAACGCCAACATCATTTGGGGTACGAGCGAGAAGCCGCAGCTGGGCAATTTCATCGAGCTGGTGGTCGTGGCCACGGGATTCGAAGGCGACGCGCAGCCCGGCGTGATGAAGCAGATCATTCCCCCGGTCCGCACCGTCGAACCGGCCGTCAAGGAGACGTCCGCCGCGGCACCCGTGCTGGAGCCGATCAAACCCCTGCCCCCCAAACCCGCCCAGCGTCAGCCCGAACTGGTGATGCTCGGCGCCAAGCCGACCCGTTACAGCAACATCGACACCCTGCTGGCCAAACCCGCCTACCAGTCGCGCAACTCGAAGTTCATCGTGCGCGTCCCCGGCAGCCGCAAGGAGGTGCTGAAGGACGATACGACCGATGCCCAGGCGCAGAAAGAGGAGTCGCAGGGCGGCTCGCTATTCGATTAACTAACCGATTTTCAATTTGGAAGACGCGCATTCCTGGATTACGTTCAACGGGTTTTCACCCCATATCGCCGTGCTTTGCGCGGTGACGCTCTGCTTGTTGTGTGTTTCGGCGCTCGTTTCGGGGGCCGAGACTTCTTTTTTCTCCCTCTCGCACAATGATATACGTCATTTGCAGAGCCGCAGAAGCGCATCGGCCGCCGCCATGCTGCGGCTGCTGGCGAACGTCGACCTGCTGCTGGCCACGATCCTGGTGGTCAACAATCTGGTGAATATCTGCATCGTCATCCTCACGGCCGGGATCATCGACTCGGTCTTCACTTTCCTGCGGTTCGAGTTCCTGTTCAAGACCGTGCTGGTGACTTTCCTGCTGCTGCTTTTCGGCGAGATACTGCCCAAAGTGCTGGCGCAGACGATTCCCCTGCGCTTCGCCTCGATGGTGGCCCGTCCGCTGCTGGTGCTGCGGTGGGTTTTCTATCCGCTCTCCTATGCGCTGGTCCGCACGAGCAGCCGCATCAGCGAAAAGGCCGCGCACAAGAGCGAGATTTCGCTCGACGAACTGGCCGACGCCGTCGACATGACGCAGAGTTCCAGCCCCGAGGAGCACGTGATGCTTTCGGGCATCGTCAACTTCGTCAATACCGAAGTGCAGGAGATTATGAAACCCCGTGTGGACATCACGGCGCTCTCCATGACGGCCGATTACGAGACGGTCAAGAGGACGATCATCGAATCGGGCTTCTCGCGCATCCCGGTCTACGAGGAGGATGTGGACAATATCCGCGGGACGCTCTACGTCAAGGACCTGCTGCCCTACATCAACAACGGCGGCGATTTCGCGTGGCAGCAGCTGATCCGCAAACCCTATTTCGTCCCCGAGCACAAAAAGATCAACGACCTGCTGGCCGACTTCCAGTCGAACAAGGTCCACATGGCCATCGTCGTCGACGAGTACGGTTCGACGCTGGGGCTGGTGTCGCTCGAAGACATCATCGAAGAGATCGTCGGCGAGATTTCCGACGAGAGCGACAACGACGAGTGCTTCTACACGCGGCTCGACGCCAAGAGCTATATTTTCGAGGGAAAGACCCACCTCGGGGATTTCGAGCGTATCCTCGACATCGGCGAGGACGTTTTCGCCGACGTCCGGGGCGAGGCCGAAACCCTTGCCGGGCTGATGCTCGAACTCAAACGCGACTTTCCGCGCAAAGGCGACGTCTTCACTTCGCACGACCTGCGTTTCACGGTGCAGGAGATGGACGGCCACCGGGTCGATAAAATCCGCGTCGACCTTCAATGATTCCGGCCCTGTGGACATCGCCGCCGCTGACGGCCGAAGAGTCCGCCCGGTGGACGACTTCCGAAGAACGTGCCGCGGCAGCCGGGTTCGTGTCGGAACGCCGCCGGGCCGAGTTCCTTACGTGGCGGGCTGTGGTGCGCCGCGAACTGGGGGACGACGTCGGGATCGCCTACGATGCGCTGGGCGCCCCGGTGCTGACGAACCGGGCCGTCCATATCTCCGTCGCCCATTGCGCCGGCCGCATCGCGGTCTGCGCCTCCCCGGAGCGTTGCGCCGTGGACATCGAACCCGCAACGCGCGATTTCAGACGCGCCGCGAGCCGCTACCTGACGCCTGAAGAGGAGGCCCTTTCCGACGACCCGCTTCTGCCGGGGATCGTCTGGTGTGCAAAAGAGACGCTCTACAAGTATGCCGGACGCCGGGAGCTGGATTTCCGGAGGGATCTGCACGTCGTGCGGCTCGACCTTGCTGCCGGGACGCTGGCGGGACGGATCGGAAACGGAGAGCCGGTCAGGCTCTCCGTCTCTCTGGACGAAGGTTTTATCCTCGTATATATTCTTTAGAATGCTTCCGAAGCGGTGAACAGGAACGCCGAGGATCGCTTGCGGTCCCACGGCAGATTCTGGTTGCCGAAATTGCCCCAGCCGTAATCGAGGCGGATGTTCATGCGGTTCTTGAATTCGAAGCGGTAGCCGCAGCCGAAACTGCAAAGCGTGTTTCCCCAGCGGAATTTCTCCGTGCCCCAGACCTGCCCGCCGCCGATCCATCCCACGATGCCGTGGCGGCGGTAGATTTTCTGCCGCAGTTCGATCTGCGTTTCCACCAGTTTTTTGTCGCGGTAGCGTCCCTCGTAGTAACCGCGCATGCGTTCCATGCCGCCCATTTTGGCGTACATGTGCCACGAGGGGGTTCCGGTCGTGGCGTCGGCGTAGAGGTCGCAGGCCAGCACGGCCCCTTTCCAGAGTTTCTGGTAGAAGTCGAAGGTCAGCGTGAAGCGTCCGAACGTGCGGCGCGTGTTTCCCAGCCATTCGGGATACCATTTGGCCTCGGCCTTGATGAAGATGCCCTTCGAGGCGTTGAACGTCACGTCGCGCGTGTCGTACTGGGCGAAAAGCCCGACATTGGCGTTGAAGGCGTTGGGCTTGTCGCCCGTCGTGGCGATGTAATTCGAGAACGGGTCCTGTTTCGCAGGGTCGTAGCGTCCCTCCTGCCAGAGGTTGTAAAGCTCGCCCATCTTGCCGCCCGGAACCGGTTTTCCGGCTGCTACGTCAGCTTCGATCCGCTGCATGTATTCCACCATGCCGGAACTCTTGTACTTGGCTCCGGAGTAGTCGATGCCGCCGCTGACGCCGATGTAGAAGCGGCCCACGAGCGAGGTGCAGTAGGAGATGCGGAAGGCGCCCATCGTCGTAGTGAGGTCCTGGGCGTAACCCTCCTTGCCGGCGTTGTAACCCACGCCGTAGAAGGCGCCGGGGAAGTAGACGAATGCGCCCGAGTAGCTCAGCCGCTGTTTGTTGTGGTTGTAGATGTTGTCGCCCGAAAAGCGCAGCAGCACGAATTTCTCGGTCGTGAAGTTGCCGTAAATCGAAATGTTCGACGGTGCGGTGACCGAGTCGGTGCGGTCGAGCCGGTAGAGTCCCGCCAACAGGAATCCGATGCCGAAACCTACGTCCGAGGAGTAGTTGGGTCCCGGGGCGATGCTCCAGTCGATCTTCTTTTCGAAGGTGCGGTCCACGTTCGAACGGCTGTAATAGTCGATGATGCGGCGGATCAGCCCCGGACGTTTCACCGGAGCGGCGAGGGCTGAAGTGTCGGCCATCCGGACGTGCCTGGCGTTCGGGTGCGCCTCGGCCTGTCCGATCTGTGAAAGCGTAGTTTCGGTCGAAGGGAAATTCTCCTTCGAGGTGTCCGTGTTCTGGGCCGACGCGCGCAGCGCGGCTGTCGTCAGCAAAACGGTGAGGAGAAGGAAACAGGTCTTTTTCATGAATTTGGAGCTCGGAGTCGACAGCAAAGATAACCAATATTTCCGGTTGCGCAAAATGAACAATCCCAACCCCCGGAAGTAGTAACGAAACGGGTAAAAATTCCTACCTTTGGGGCAATTCAAACAATTGCCGCCCATGGAAATCGCCGCACCGCAACTGCTCCGGGAGTCAGCAGCGTCCGCTGATCCCGTTCGGATGACCCGTGACGAGGAGATCGCCGACGCTTCGTTCCGCGCTGCGGACTTCGCATCGCTCGACCGCGAGCACCTTTCGGTGCAGGGATGCCTCTTCACGGGCTGTCTCTTCGCGGGGTGCGTGCTTGCCCGTTCGCAGTTTTCGGACGTGGTTTTCCGCAACTGCGATTTCTCGAACGCCGACCTGCTGGGGTGCAGTCTCCACCGCGTACGGTTCGCCGACTGCAAACTTTCGGGAACGAATTTCGCCGAAACCACGCTCAACCACCTGCTGTTCGAACGCTGCAAGGGCGAGTTCGCCAATTTCGCCTTTTCGCGGCTGCGCACGGTGCGTTTTGCGGGCTGTCCGATGCATGGCGCCGCTTTCGGGGACTGCCGTTTCGAACGTGTCGAGTTTGCGCAGTGCGACCTGACACAGGCCGAATTCTTCGGCACCCGCCTGCGCGGACTTTCTTTCGCCGATTCGGACATCCGCGGCATTCGCGTTCGCGAGATCGGATCGTTTGAATTGAAAGGATTGAAAATTAGTCCATTGCAGGCTGTTGAGCTGGCCCGTCTGCTGGGCGTCGAGATCGAAGAATAGAGATTTATTCAAAAAAATTACAAATTTTATAAAAAATCTTAATAAAATATTTGGAAGTTTGGTTTCCGCGCACTACTTTTGTCCTGTCTTAAATGATAAAATATTTTAAGAATTATTTAAAATTATTTAGTATGAAAGCAAGGATCAATGAGTGGTTACGCACCGCCCTGATTATGTTGGGAGAGAGCATCAAACTGCGCGAGATGTAATATCTCCCTTTTATTTTCGGAAAAGAGTTAAAACTTCGATATACGAAAGCGGCCCGACTGTCAAAGTCAGGCCGCTTTTCGTTTCGGACTCCCCGCCGCTTGGCGGCAGGGGCTTCTCCGGGGCTGTTGTCGTTGCGCCCGGGTTATTTGATGCCCAGCTTCCTGGCGATCTCTTTGGGCAGGGCGTGCTTACGGATGCCGAAATTGGCGATCTGCTTGTAAGAGGCCAGGAGCTTGTAAAGTGGTACAAGGACCTTGAGGAATATGCCCTCGGCACTATTCTCAAAGGCGGTACAATTCCCGGCTGGAAAGCCGTTGCAGGCAGGAGCAACCGCACCTTTACGGACACGGAGGCCGCCCTTAATGCTGCTGTTGCCGCCGGGTATGATAAATCACTCTTGTATGACCTCAAGCCCAAAACACTTACGGAGCTTGAGAAACTTATGGGCAAAACCGAATTTGCGGACAAGCTCGGCAGCTTTGTGGTAAAGCACTCCTTGTTTGCCCACACGTCCTGATCCCGCTC
>ERZ1106976.2638-NODE-2638-length-15600-cov-4.921132_pt1 | contig 15600 bp, 8 predicted proteins | sample MGYA00403687_ERZ1106976 | MGnify/ENA primary metagenome ERZ1106976 (study PRJEB35170, sample SAMEA104062446) | human gut metagenome | biome: human gut; feature: human-associated habitat; material: faeces | place: Denmark | collected 2013-02-22 ... | reverse complement strand
CCCCTTGTAACTTTCTTTGCGAGCGTTTCTTTCTTTATAGAAAGAAATGCGGAAAAAGTTCCCACTCTTTCAAGAGTAATCTAAATTATTATTTACCTCCTGAAACGTTAACCGAATTACGGCACAGTAATATTTTAAAGAACAGGATAATATAAAATGAATGAACACATAACAAACAAAATGGCATCCGTTTCGGTAAAAAAGCTTATGCTTTCGATGGGAATCCCCATGGTGATATCACTTATGCTTCAGGCTCTGTACAACATCGTTGACAGTCTATTCATAGCCAACATCCAGGAAAATGCCGAAGCGGCACTTAATGCGCTTACCCTTGCCTTTCCTCTTCAGATTCTTATGGTTGCGACCGCCATCGGAACAGGCGTTGGAGCAAACGCTCTGCTTTCAAGAAGTCTCGGACAGGGAGACCGAGATAAGGCAAGCCTCACAGCGGGGAATGCGGTTTTTCTCGGCATACTGATTTCTGTTATCTTCGCTATATTCGGCGTTTTCGGAACAGAGCTTTACGCCGGATCTCAGACAAGCGATCCTCTCGTTTGTTCAATGGCATCGGATTATCTTAGGATTTGCTGTATTTTCTCATTTGGGAACGTGTTGTTTGCCATATTTGAAAAACTTCTCCAGGCAGGAGCTCACCCGATATGCTCTACCATATCGCTTATATCGGGTGCTGCCGCAAATATAATCCTTGACCCGATTATGATATACGGACTTTGGGGCTGTGATGAAATGGGTATAAAAGGAGCGGCATGGGCGACGGTTATCGGTCAGATTGTCTCTTTTGCCGTTGCATGTCTCCTGCATTTATGCTTCAATTCCGAGCTATCAAAAAACATAAAAAATATGAAGCCTTCCTTCCGTATTATCAGTGAGATCTATAAAATAGGCGTTCCGGCGATCATATCCCAGGCGCTGATTTCGGTAATGACTTACGGTTTGAATATTATTCTCGGAGCACTGTCCGACGTCATGGTAACCGTCTACGGTCTTTTCTATAAAATTCAGCAATTTGTTCTTTTCGCCGCCTTTGGCTTCCGCGACGCAATAACCCCCATCGTTTCTTTTAATTACGGTAAAAAAGATTCTGCAAGAGTGGAGGAAGGAATCCGCTGCGGACTTCTGTATACCATTCTGCTCATGGCAATAGGAACGACTGCGGCAGAGATGTTTGCAAATCCGATTTCAACTCTGTTCTCTCTTTCGGGAGAGGCGAACTCTTTGTTTACGGGAGCAGTTCGGATTATATCCGTCAGCTTTGTTTTTGCTGGTGCGAATATTGCCTTCCAAGGCATCTTTCAGGCGCTGAACCGCGGAGCCGAATCGCTTGTCATTTCATTCCTTCGTCAGCTTGTCCTGATTTTCCCGATTGTAATCCTCTTCGTGTCAATATCCAAAGTAAACCCGGAAATGAAATGGATCGTGTGGACCGCATTTCCGATAACGGAGCTTCTTTCCCTCTCGGTTACCATGCTTATGTTTCGACGGGTACAAAGAAAAATCAGATAGCGCCGGATGGATAAATCCTTTTGTATTCCCGACGTATGCGTTACTTGACAACAGGGAACTGAAATGATATAATAATAAAAATTATTTTACGTCCTAAACAGGATTGAAATGCCTCTCTGGAGCCGACGGAAAAAGAAAGGATTTTGTATGAATAAAATAACGTTCAAAATTTTGGCGGTTATACTGGCATTGTCTCTGACAGGTATCTTTTCCGGCTGTGCAGAGAAAAACAGCGATAAGCTCCCGGCGGTTGTGACTAAGGGAATCCCCGAGGAGAATGTAAAATCTTCGGTTGTTTCAAACGGATTCACAATTGATATTCATATTACATATGCTGAAATAAAGAGCTACAGCGGAAAGGAAACGGCTGTAACCATTCCGGAATCTGCTGCCGGCGTTCCCGTTAAGCTTATCGGAGAGGAAGCCTTTAAAAATAACACCAAGCTCGAAAAAATCGTCCTACCCTCATCGCTGATATCAATAGACAGATATGCCTTTGAGGGCTGTTCGGCGCTCAGCGAAGTGTCGTTCAACGAAGGGCTTGAGACAATAGCCGATTATGCCTTCAGAAATTCCGGTCTTACTGTTCTTAAGCTCCCTGATTCGGTATCGGGAATCGGGAAATACAGCTTCTACAACACTAAAATCACATCGCTCAAAATACCTGCCAATGTTTCTAAAATGGGAAAGTATGCCTTTTACGGCTGCACCGAGCTCTCATCAATAGAGTTCTGCCCCCGTCTTTCCGAGATAGGAGAGCGCGTATTCTATAACTGCACCTCTCTGACCGAAATTATCGTTCCGAAGACCGTGCTGAAAATCGGTGATTATGCTTTCAGCTCCTGTACCGCTCTGACTAAAATCGTTATTCCCTCCGAAACCGTAACCATCGGGGAAGGGGTTTTCGTCGGCTGCAATAACCTGACCGTATACGCGCCTTCCGGCTCTGCTGCAGAAAAAAACGCCAATCGCAACAAATATAAATTTGAAGCCTGCGATTACGACGCCATGACAGGCGCCGGGAAAGGCTGATATGACCGATTTCAAAAAACCGGAGCTGCTCTGTCCTGCCGGCAATCCCGAAAAACTCCGTTCGGCACTTCTTTACGGTGCCGACGCGGTATATCTTGCGGGGCATCGGTTCGGTATGCGCTCCGCGGCGGATAATTTCAGTATTGAAGAAATAAAAGAAGCGGTTAAACTCGCCTCACGCTATAACGCAAAAATTTATCTGACCGTTAATGTCCTGCCGCACGGGTACGAATATCCGGCGCTGAAAGAATATCTTTATTCCCTGACAGATGCCGGCCTTCACGGAATCATTGCCGCCGATCTCGGCGTGATTGCGCTCATTCGGGAGATTCTTCCGGAAACCGAAATTCATGTCTCTACACAAGCGAGTATTGTCTCCGCAGCGGCAGCCGAACAGTACCGACGGCTCGGCTGCCGCCGTGCCGTTCTGGCAAGAGAGCTTTCTCTCGAAGAAATTAAGACAATCAGAAAAAATACCACAAAAGAAATGGAGCTGGAAGCCTTTATACACGGTTCCATGTGCGTATCCTGGAGCGGCAGATGCCTTCTCTCCAATCATTTTACCGGACGCGACGCGAACCGAGGCGCCTGTACACAGCCCTGTAGGTGGAACTATACTCTCTACGAAATTGCAGAAGAAAAACGCCGGAATCAGCCGATTCCGGTTATCGAAACCGATCTCGGCACCTTTATTATGAGCAGCCGCGATATGTGCATGATCGAACACATTCCGGAACTGATGGAAAGCGGAATCGACAGCTTTAAAATCGAGGGACGCATGAAAAGCGCCTATTATACCGCCGTTACCGCCAATACCTACCGGATGGCGATTGACCGATATCTTGCCGAACCCGCCGCTTATCGGTTCGATCCTATCTGGAAAACCGAGCTTGAAAGCGTAAGCCACCGCGACTACTGCACCGGATATTATTTTGATGATCCGATGAAAAATGCACAGACTGTGGAAAATGCCGGCTATGTCCGCGAAAAAGCTTATATCGGCGTCGTGGAAGCTTTCGATCCTATCACCCGCCGGGCTTCTGTTATCCAGCGTAATAAAATCTCCGCCGGAGAAATTGCCGAGCTGATCAGCCCCGGCTTTCCCGGAAAGCCCTTTACTGTTCAGAATCTCAGAGATGAAGCCGGAAAGCCGATTTCCTCAGCGCCTCATCCGCTTATGCATTTTTCCCTCCCGCTCCCCTTTGAGGCGAAAGCAGGAGATATTATAAGAAAGTAACATACTTTAAGACATCACTGCCTTTAAGACATCACCGCAGAATTAACGGCTTGCGCCCTGACGGCATATCTGCCTGCCCATTTCCCGTCGTCACACTTCACAAATTTCGTCAGCAGAGGAGTCGCTTCTGCCTCCTTAATTGATTTCGTTTAACGAAAAATACGAGTACACATCTGTACTGTCAGAACCCGTCAGCCTTGCCTTCCTATTTCAAGATATTTTAACGATGCCGGGCAATCCATCTGCCCGAAAGCTCCGTTGATGATTGATTCAGGGAATCTCTAATAATTCAGTGTACATAGACGGTAAAGAGATTTTTTCGTCAGTCTAAACAAAAATTCCACAGGCAGAGTATACATCTGTCAAGGATTTTTGTGACGAATGACGGAAAACAGATCGAGCCGAATTTGGGCAGTGAATTTTTAGAGGTGCCCTTCAGTTAATTTCTTAAGGCAATACTGTCGGGTGCACAGGCTAACGCCTTTATTGCGCATTTGCTTGTATCTTTTCCGTCATACTTCAGAAGTTTCGTCGGCATTGTCTCCTCAATTTGTATTGTCCAACGAAAAATCTGGCGGCGCAGCGGCACAACAATCATTGTGCGGTATTACCTTAGCTCCTTCCCTCGGTGTGCGGTCCCGCTTTACCCGTTTAAAAGATGTTTTTTCATCGATGAATCCGCTGAAAAACGAAATGCAATGTAATTTGCTGACCTTGACAAACGGATAAAGCTAAATTATATATAAAGGAAAAACATATTATGAAAATCACCGTATTAACCGGAGGTCTCAGCCCCGAACGAGACGTTTCCCTCACCTCCGGAAGCCTGATTGCGAATGCTCTTCGCCGAAAAGGACATAAAGTTGCCCTTATTGACGTCTATCTTGGCGCCGAAATCCCCGAAAATACAGAGGAACTCTATACCGAAATCCCTTCGGAGCCTTACACGGTAAAGGAAGCCGCCCCCGATCTTAAGAAAATCAAGTCGGAAAGCGGAAACGGAGAGGCGCTTATCGGAAAAAACGTTATCGAAATATGCCGCCGCGCCGACATCGTGTTTCTTGCGCTTCACGGAGCAATGGGAGAAAACGGTCAGCTTCAGGCTGCTCTCGATTGCTATGGCATAAAGTATACCGGCACCGGTTATATCGGAAGTCTTCTTGCCATGGATAAGGATATAACCAAAAAGCTGCTTCTTGCCGGTGGAATTGCTGCTCCGGAAAGCATTACGGTCACAAAGCAGAGCTATGACGAAGCCTATCTGACGGAAAAAATCGGGCTTCCTTGTGTCATAAAGCCCTGTTCCTGCGGTTCGTCGGTCGGTGTTTCCATCGTATCTACTCGTGAAGAGCTTGCTTCTGCAATGAAAAGCGCCTTTACTTTTGAGGACAGGATATTGATCGAAAAGAAAATTACCGGGCGTGAAATGACAGTGGGAATTCTCCGGGGAAAACCGCTTCCTCCTGTTGAAATTATTCCGAAAAGCGGATTTTATGACTATAAAAACAAATATCAGCCGGGTATGACTGAGGAAATCTGTCCGCCCGATCTTACCGAAGAGGAAAACCGTATGCTTTCCGACGCCGCGCTCAAAACCGCAAAGCTTCTCCGGCTCGGCACCTATTGCCGCATCGATTTTATCCTCTCAAACGGCGTTCCCTATTGCCTTGAAGCAAATACGCTTCCCGGAATGACTCCGCTGAGCCTTCTGCCCAGAGAAGCCGCAGCCGCAGGAATCTCTTATGACGATCTTTGCGAAATTATTGCCATGGGATAAAGCTCTTCCGAATACAAAACCCTCGCTTCCCGCGCTTTCTCTTATCCCGGCAATCCTGACAGCGCGATTTTACAGAAACATAACCAAAAAGGTTCCCGCAGCACTTTTGAAGTGATTTGCGGGAACCTTCTTGCTTTTCATAATTTAAGGCAATACCGCCGGGGGCACGGCTAACGTCTTTGTTGCGCATTTGCTTGCATCTTTCCCGTCACACTTCAGAAGTTTCGTCGGCAAAGAAGACGCTTTTGCCTCCTCAATTGGTATCGTGTACATCTGTACCGTCAGAATCCGCCGATATCGTCTTAATCCCCGCTGATCTCAAATGAAAGCTCCCCATCCTCAAGACATCTTCCGTATGCTCTCAGAACCAATCCAGCAGAATCCCTGTTTGCTCTTACAAGAACGGTGCAAAGCCCTTCGAAAAGGTTTCTTTCCGGCTCGGCGTCTATCTCGTGGCTGACAGGATTTCCGTTTCCGCAGCCGAGAATTTTACCCCCTTCCGCCCTGAAGCAAATGTGATTGTCGGCGGTAAGCACCGGGTTTCCCTCGGCGTCACGAAGACTGACCGTGACAGCAACAGTATCGGCTCCATCGTTTTTTATCCGGCTTCTTTCGGAGGAAAGACAGATTCCGACAGGAGCGGAAAAGGTTTTAACGCTTTCTTCGGCAGCCTTTTCTCCGTTCCGATAGGAAACGGCGCTCAGCTCTCCCGGCTCGTACGGAATCAGCCACTCAAGCTGCGTATAAATATCATTTTTTCTTTTACCGAGCGTTTTTCCGTTCAAAAGTAATTCGAGCTCATCACAATTTGAAACCGTAACAACCCGAACAAGCTCGCCGGTCTTATGATTCCAATGCTGGTTAATATGGACAAAGGGCTTCTTATCGGTAAAAGCACGGTAAAACCAATATCCTCCCTTCGGAAAGCCGCAAATATCCATCATGCCGTATTGAGCTATGACAGCCGGCCAGCCGGGAATACTGATTCCCTCGGGAAGATTGTTCAGATGTGCCTCCCCTCTGTAATCAAAGGCGCTCCAAATGAATACACCGCTAATGTAACGGGATTTATTGACTGTTTCAAGCGCTTCTCTGATCGTGGTAAAGCCGAGCTTGTGACAGGTATCGTCGCATATTACCATTCGCTTTTCATAATCCGATACATACTGCCCCCTTGTACTGAAGGGAGCCGCGTCCTCTATCCCCATAACCGGCTGGTTCGGATATAGCCCGTGAAATTTCGGAAAGCCGTCGAGACAGTAGTTAAAGCCGGTAACGTCGAGACAGGTTCCGACTCCTTCCTCTCCGAACACTGTCCCGTTATTCATCGCTCCGGTAAGAAGTCTCGTATTATCAAGCTTTTTTATGACGGAGGCAAGCCTTTTATAAATCTTTCTGCCCTCTTTCAGCTCCGCCGTCGGCTCCTCGTTGAATACCGCATAAAAAATGACGGAAGGATGCGTCCGATCGCGTTTTATCTGCTCCTTGAGACAGGCTATATACTCGTCACCCGTCTCAAAGCTGCGGTTTTCCGAGATAACCACAATACCGTTCCTGTCGCAGTAATCAAGCAGCTCGCGGTTCTGCATATTATGAGAGCTTCTGAAGGCGTTACAGCCCATTTCTTTGATTTTATTCATACGAAATTCAATAATGGAATCCGGCACCGCGACACCGACTCCCGCATGGTCCTGATGAGCACAAACGCCATAGAGCTTAAGCTCTCTGCCGTTCAGAATAAAGCCTTTCCCCGGATCCGCCCGGAAGCTTCTGAACCCGAGGGAGCAGAAATCGGAGTCGGATAAATCCTCCGAAACCACCTCCGCACAGACACGGTACAGTATCGGATTTTCAACGTCCCAAAGCGCGGGAGAAGCTATCGGTAAGCGCATTTTGACGATGCTTTCGGAATCCGATTCCGTATGCCCGGATTCCGATTTTTCAGCGATAAGCGCTCCGTGACGGTCGTATATCCTGAAAAACAGCGTAAAATCTCTCTCTTCAAAACCGGAATTTTCAACTGTAATATCTGCAAAAACATTCCATTTCTCCGCGTCCTCCCGAATCGCCCTGCACCATATTCCGTTTTCGGCAATATGAAGCCTGTCTTTCATAATCAGACGGACATGACGGTAAATTCCCGCGCCCTCGTACGCCCATTTTTCAATATCGCTTCTGTCAATGAAAACAGCAACCGCGTTAGGCGTTTCTCCGTAATAAGCCCTGTCGGTAATATCCACTGTTATTTCATTGAAGCTGCTGAAATTTCTTTTGAGCAAAGAGCCGTTCACATATATCTCGGAGTTTCCGGCAATCCCCTCGAAGCGAAGTAGAATCTGTTTTCCCTCACATTCGGGATCCAGCAAAAATTCTTTTCTGTACCAGCCTGTGCCGCGCTTCATTCCCCCCTGAAACTGAAGCTCATTTTCGTCAAACGGCATCTCGATAAGCCAGTCATGAGGAAGGTCCAACTCCCGCCAAGAAACGTCACGAAAGCCCGCTTTTGCCTGAGGACAGCGGTTTCCCGTTCGGGTAGCGGCATAGGAATTGAATTTTCCCCGATATCTTGCCTGAAGAGGTGGCTCAGTACGGCTGAACTTCCATGAAAAATCAAAATTTCCAATCCGGTTGTTTATAAAAGCTTCCATCATTATCCGCCCCGCCTATAAAATAAACGGGGCATTCCTCCTGTTTATCTGTCTGTGACTGCCGAAACAAAACGGCAAATATTCTTTTTGTTATGGAATCACGGATTAAAATCGGCTATGCAGATTTCCGAAATGATTTTTTGAACGGCAAGGAAAAAACGCGGCAACAGATGCATATTTCAAGCTTTTTTAAGGCAACACCGCACAATGATTGTTGCGCAATTGCACCGCCGTATTTTTCGTCAGACAATACTAATGAGGAGGCATGAGCGACTCCTCTGCCGTCGAAATTTGTGAAGTATGACGGAAAAGACGCAGGCAAATGCCACCCAATAAAGGCGTTAGCTGTGCACCCTGCGGTATTGCCTTCATGACGCCGGGCAATCCATCTGCCGGAAAGCGCCGCCAGCGATTGCTTCCGCGCTTCCTTAATCCGCCCAGCTATTTATTGCCGACATGGCAAAATCCATATCGTAGAGCGAATAATAAATCGCAAAATACCGCTCGCCTTCCGCTGTTTTCAGTTCAAGAAGCCTTGCCGCGTCCTCTATCGCAATGCAGAGCCTGCCGTCAACCATCTTAGCTTTATTCTTCATCTGAACCGATTCATACGTCTCGCAGATATTCGAATCCGCGCTGAAGCTCCATCTGATTTTTCCGAGCGTAACGGCCGCCTCTGTCCCGTCTGCCGAAAAGCTTCCGCTTATAAGCTCCGCGATGCTTTCCAGCGACACATAGGTTTCTCCGCCCTTATACTCGTTCCCGGTACGCCATTCTCCGGCAAGATATTCGGAGCCGCCTGACACAATTAAGGAATTCTCTAATACGCTGTCATAATATTCGGATTTAAAATTTCCGGAAACAAGCGTATGCAGCGCCGTGAATCTTTCAAGCGCGGTAACCTTATTCTTTTCGAGTCTGACAACATAATTCCGGTTCTCTGTTCCTCCGGAAACGGGAACCGCTTTTATAACCGTGACAAAAATATACTCCGAGGTAATATTGATACCGATATTCCAATGGAAAGCGCCGGTTCCCGTGCTGTAATCGTCTATATCGGCAACATATCGGTAGCTTTCTCCGTTATCGGTGCTTACAGCAAGCCCGACTCTTGTTCTCGGATACTGAACCGTACCGTTGTCGTTTTCACAGTTATATTCCCACGCAAGCCAAATATAGCCTGTGTCAGGATCTCTTTCCACGTTGAACGCCGAACAAACCGAAGCGAACTGCGTAGGCTTAAAATCAAGATCCCATGTCTCTCCGTTATCGGTAGAATCGGAATAGTACAGGAAGCCCATATCGGATCGTACATAGAGTCTCAGCGTTCCGTTTCCGAGATCAACCACGCACCCTTCCTGGAGATTCATTCCCGTCGTCATGTAATTGATTTCTGTCTTTGGCTTTTTCCATGTCATTCCGTCGTTATCGGAATAATAAATTCCTGTCCTTGCAGAATGTTCCACCGCATGACCGGTTTCTCCGGTTACAAAAAATACTCTGCCGCTTGAAGCCTGTGTGAGCTTACAGTTCATAGCGATACGATAGCTCTTTTTCCCCTGAATCTGAAAGGGACCGCTGAAGGTTTTCCCGCCGTCGGAGGAGATATAGGCAAGATCCATCGACGTCTTTGCTCCGGATGCGGAGGAGCGTTTCACGCAGAGGAGCTTTCCCGACTGCAAAACAATCGCGTTCTTTCCGAAGTAAGAGGTATCATATCCGGAAGCGGATTTCCATGTCGTACCGCCGTCGTCTGAAAGCATACCCGTCCCTTCGTCAGCCATGAGAAGCGTTCCGTCCTCAAGCTCGACAATATCGGGATATTTCCCGTTGCTGTCGAGCCACACATACTGTGACGCCTGTACATAACCGTCTCCGCAATATGAAATCCTTCTGACCGAAGCCTTTCCGCCGTCGCTCATGATTCCAGAGTTGGCATATCCCTTTATGCTTGTCTTTCCCGAAAGAATCTCATTTCCGTTTACATAAAGCGTAACCGTATCCCCGTTGACAGTAAGCCGAAATTCGGTTTCCCCCTTCGGCGCGTCGGCATACAGGGTTTTATTTACCGAGCTGTTGCTCCGGATTTCATATCTTCCCGAATCAAAATTATATCCCGCATAAATTCCGGAATATTCGTTTGTATATCTTGCAAGCAGATAAAATACACCGGAAGTCTTTCCGCTGAAATCCGCCGTTACCGCGTAATCGGATTTTCCTGCAAAATTTTCTGTTGTGACAGTATACGGGCCTTCTCCCGCGCCGAGCACCAGCGAACCGGCGGAAACGCTTAAAACACCGCTCTCGGAGGCAGTGAGATAATCTTTCCAAGAATCGTTTTCAAAGTCAAGCTCAAGATAATACCTGTCCTCATAGGAACGCAGTTCAAAGGAAACAGTTCCCCGAATGCTCAGATGTCTTCCCGCAGTGCTGGCAGGAAGTCTCAGAGAGCCTGCCCATTTTCCGTCAATATATAGAAGAGCGATTCCTCCGGAAACCCGGAGCTCAGCACAGTGCTTTCCGTCCGAAAGCGTGGTAAGAGGCGTCTCCTCCGGCATCAGCTTCGGGGCGGTCAGTCCGTAAACGGTTCCTGACTCGATTCTAAGCGCGGCTTTATAGTTCCCGTCAAAAAGCGTAATTTCCGCATCCTTTCCGGAATCAAAAATAAACTCCGCCGCATAGGTATTTCCGAAATCGTCAAGCTCCGTGAACAGACTCTCCGATACGTCAAACCGATAAAACGTCCTGTTGAAGCCAGTTACTTTTATGTCCGATATTTCTCCTTCTGAGGTAATTCCCTCATAGGTAAAATCTGCCGGCATGGTAAAGCTGAAAAGAAGCCGGCTGTTAAGATACAGCCATGCCGTACTTCCGTCGGCAAGCAGACAGTAGTCCCCCGCTCCTCCCGTAACGGTCTTTTCTCCGTCTTTTGTAAGCACGGTAATATTCTCTCCGGAGTAAGAAAGACTGAGCTTATGGCTTCCGTTCCGGACAGTAAGCCTTGAACTTCCGGTCTTTGATATCTTATATGTAAGCTCATAGCTTCCAAGCAGCTTGCCGGCAGTGCTTACCTCGCTCTCCGCTTTTTTTACAGAGCTGTTTTCCGTATCCGCTTCACCGAAGAGAACCTTCATTCCCACGGACTCATAGTTTCCGTAACAGGCGGTTATGATATAGGAGCCCGGCTTAATGTTCTCCCAATCAAAAAGATACCCAAGATTTTTCTTGTTCGATGATCCGATTCGAACGCCGTTCGCACGGTATATCACCTCGTCGGCTTCTCCGGAGATGTCGGAATCCACTCTGACGCTGAGAGAAAGCCGGCTTGTGTTCGTATACTGAGCTCCGTTTATCACATCGATAAGCGTGATTTTGGATTCCAAAGGCTTGTATGAAATATAATCTATATCAAACCTGAGATCCCGTCCGTCTATCGCAGCACCGAAAATCGTAAATCCTCCTGTATAGCTGCCGGTCTGCGGTTCAAAGGATATTACATATTTACCGTCAAAATAAAAATGCGCCGTTTCTCCGTCGACAATGATCTTATAGATATGCCAATCGTTCAGAATGGTAAGATTGATATCGTCAAGATCGGTTTTGGCGCCGCGGAATTGAACCGCGTCGGGATACACCAGCATATATATCCTCGCACCGTTATAATCAAATCGAAAACCGACACGCCTGCCTTCCGAAGTAACTCTGAGCCGAAATTCAAGCTCAAACCTCTCCGCTGTCTTTATACTTCCTTTTCGTCTGAGAATTCTGTCGTCTCCATATTCTTTCATTGTTACCTGAAGCATTCCGTCCTTCGCGACAGCGGAGGTATTCTCACTTTTCACCGTCCATTTGTCGGATCCGTCGGGAAAGGCGTCATAAAAAGCTCCGTTCTCTGAATCGGAGTCGGTATCCAAAGCCAGATCGTCGGTCGGATCGATTTCTTGCGGTTCTGTGTTCAACGTTTCTGTATTCACTGTCGTAATATCTCCTCCCGATAATATTTCGGTATCACCGCCTTTTCCTCCTCCTGAACAGGAAGAAAGCGCCATACAAGCCGAAAGCGCAAACAGCAATATACGAAAGCATTTTTTCAATTTATTTTCCTCCCGAAAAAAGACGGGAAGTCCCTGTTGAAAATGCATTGTCTCAATAAGCAAATGTTCACAGGTCTTCCCGTCATAGATAATAATGATAGGGAATTGTCTGAAGCCTCACTGTGTTCGTGAAAAATCAGAGGTACCCTTTACTCAGTCAAGTATCGCGATCTTAATGTAATCTACATACGCCGTGCAGGTTTCGCCGTCGGCGGTGGAGGCGGCAATTACTTTTAAACAAGCCGCTCCGTTGTTATTGTTCATGGCACAGGTGTAGGAGTATATTCCGTCTATGAACACTCGGCACTCTGCGGTGGTTTCGTCGGTTATCTTCACCTCGCAGCGAAGGGTATGATATTCTTCGTCCGCACCGTTTACGCTCCCCGTCGTCCAGGTCGTTCCGGAATCGGAGGGATTCTGCATATTATATCCGTTTTCCTTAAATTGCGAATGAATACGCCAGTTGTTACCCATGAAATTCAGTATGGATATTCTGGAATTCTGCGTCTGGCAGAACTCACCTTTGAGCTTTATTTCAAATACATAGGAATTACATTTTTTGATTTTTTCGCTGGTATATTTATAAATAAATTCGCCCTTGTTTGAGGTACTGAGTATCAGATTGCCGTCCTTGACCAAAGCCTCTCCGTCAACTCCGCCGTCCTGTACCCAGCCTGCGGGAATTTCGGTGCCGTCAAACTCCTCAGCATAATACCACTCGGAAACCTCGGTCATTCTCTTTTCGGGGCTTATCCAGCCCTCTTCGGTAGTCTTTACCTTTACATAGTCAACATCATAGCTGACCTCTGAACCGTCGGCGGATTTAGCGGCGAAGGAAAGCAAGCCGGAGGACGCCTTTTCCGGCAATACCACCGTACCGAGAAGCGTTCCGTCAACCCATACCTTTGCGGTATTATCCGTTACCGAAAAACGATAGATATGCCAATCCTTGTCGTTGCTGAAATCGATGCTTACCTCTGCATTTTTGTCATCGATCAGCACAATCTTATTCTCATATACCGACGCGGAGAGAAGATGCGTTTCCGTCTCGAATCTTGTCGCCACATAGGAACCGCCGAAAGAATTGACTCTCAGCTTGGTCTCATATTCAAAAGACTTTCCCGCGCATACTCCCGCCCAATCGACGGTAGCTTCACTTGTGCTTGTGGTTTTAACGCTCATGGTCTGATCCTGAACGGTTTTATCCCCCGTCCAGTTGGTATCGGCACGAAACATGTCTCCAAAATCGCCTTCGGTTACGGCAAACTGAAGATAATCCGGCTCTGACGATCCGGAATCGGTGGTAGTATCACCGGCTTCCGAGGTGTCCCCCGTATTTTCGGCTGTTTCGGAAGATCCTTTATTCTCTGTATCATTCGTGCCTTTTTCTGTACCGTTATCACATGCTGCAAAGACAAATATCATCAAAAATACGATCAGAACAGATAAAAATTTTTTCATTATCTTTCTCCTCTTTAAAAATTTCGGCAAATTTCCGGACAGGCGGCTACTGCCCGGAAATTCCTTATAGTATTATACGGTTTCGGTATCCCGCAAAGCGCCGTTATCATAGCTGCCCGCGTTGGCGCCCGCTCGGTCGTTTTTTCCGGTAACCGATACTCACATCAAAAAATTAAACGTCAAATAACACCCTGATTCAGCGGAATTATTTTGTTTTGCGTTTTTTGGTAACATATCCTGCGGTTCCTGCTGCCGCCGCAATAGCTGCCGACATGAGAAGGAAGCTTCCGGTTCCCGGATTATTGGGATTATCTTCGGTCTGCGTACCGGTACTGAGCTTTGAGAAATCCTCCACAGCAGCGGATCTGATATAATCAACGGTAAGAGAAGCGGTTTCGCCGTCGGCGGGAGTGTTGATAACAAGCTTGTGAAGCGCTTCACCGTCGTTTGCATTCATCGCTCCCGAGAACAGATATTCTCCGTCCACGAATACATGACAGATCGCGCTGTCTCCGTCTACGGTAACTTCATAACGGTACACATGGAATTTTCCATCGCTGCTGTTAAAGCTTCCGGTTGCCCATGCCGCGGACGCACCTGTCGGATTCTGAAGCGATACGGTTTCTTCCTTTACCTGAGAATGAATCCTCCATCCTGTTCCCATAAAAGACAGAACCGAAATTCTTGAACCTGCGGTTGCCGTAAATTCGCTCTTCATTCTGATTTCAAAAGCAAAGGAGCTGCATTTCGATATTTCTTCATTTTTGATACTAACAATAAATTCCCCTTTTTCATTGTTGGTAAGAACCAGGTTGCCGTCGGTCACGGCAGCGACTCTTCCGTCTGTTACGGGTATAGTCCAATCGGATGCGGTAAGAGAATCAAGAGTTCCGCTGAAATCTTCACTGTATGTCCAATTCGGAATGATATGCTGTTCGGGAACAACTTTTTTTATTTTTACATAATCGATAACGAGCTTGCCCTCTTTACCTGCGGTATTCGCCTTGTTAATATACTGAAGGTTAGCGGAGGCGGAGTCATTCGCCTGAAGCTCTCCTGTCATAACAAACGTTCCGTCGACAAAAATATGACAGGTACCGACGCCGTCCGCTATTGTTACTTCATAACGAAGCGTATGATACTCTCCGTCAAAAAGGCTTACAGACGCCTCGTTCCATGTTCCGTCAGGCTTTCTGAGCTTGATTACATTCGTTCCCACCTGAGAATGAATCCGGAATCCGTTCCCCATATAGTTGAGTACGGAAATGACCGGACTGGCACCCTCCGTGCTTTCAACCTTAAAACGGGTTTCGTGAATATAGGTATCACATTTTGAAATTTCACTGTCCGAAAGCTGAAGCATATATTCAACGGCTTCGGAGTTTGCAATCACCAGATTTCCGCCGGAAACAGACGCCGAAACATCTCCCGCAGCACATGCTGTATTTGCCTTCTTGAATACGATTCCGTCGGAGGGCATGGAGCTGAAATCCTCCGCATAATCCCATTTTGTCACTTTTGTCTGCGAAGGATTTGCCGACGCTGCCGGCACATAGAAACAGCACGTAAAAAGAAGCATTGCGATAAAAACGGATAAAAACTTTTTCATTTTGAAAATTCCTTTCTTGAAATTAATTATTTAAGGCAATACCGCACAATGATTGTTTTGTAGCTGCGCCGCCGGATTTTTCGTCAGACAATACAAATTGAGGAAGCAAGAGCGACCTCCTCTGCCGACGAAATTTGTAAAGTATGACGGAAAAGAGGCAGGTAAATGCGCAACAAAGGCGTTAATCGTGCACCGGCGGTGTTGCCTCAATCGTTTCC
>ERZ1106976.2637-NODE-2637-length-15605-cov-7.614727_pt1 | contig 15605 bp, 10 predicted proteins | sample MGYA00403687_ERZ1106976 | MGnify/ENA primary metagenome ERZ1106976 (study PRJEB35170, sample SAMEA104062446) | human gut metagenome | biome: human gut; feature: human-associated habitat; material: faeces | place: Denmark | collected 2013-02-22 ... | reverse complement strand
CCTGCACATCGTCAATGCCATGCTCAATATCATCAAGCTGCTTTTCCAACTGCTCCCTCTGGCGTCCTATGCTCATCGGGATTTTTTCAAACTGCGAATGCCCAATAATGACTGCATCATAGTCACCTGTGGCAATCCTGCCGCAGAACTTCTTGCGGTTTCCTGTTTCAAAATCCTGCTTTGTTGTAACAAGGATATTTGCACTCGGATAAAGCCGTAGATATTCGGAAGCCCACTGACCGACAAGATGATTCGGCACAACAAACATAGATTTCTGGCATAAACCGAGCCGTTTGCTTTCCTGTGCGGCAGCTACCATTTCAAAGGTTTTTCCTGCTCCCACCTTATGGGCAAGGAGCGTACTGCCGCCATAAAGGATATGGGCGATAGCGTTGACTTGATGGGGTCTAAGTGTGATTTCTGGGCTGATACCTCCGAAAGTGATATGGCTTCCGTCATACTCACGGGGTCGCACAGAGTTAAAAGTGTCGTTGTAATAACGGACAAGGCGGTTTCGCCGTTCTGGGTCTTTCCATATCCAATCCTGAAACGCCTGCTTGATGACTTCTTGCTTCGCCTGTGCCGCCGTGGTTTCCTTTGCATTGAACACCGCTTTTTTATTGCCGTGTTCGTCATACACATAATCAAAGATACGGGTGTCACGCAGGTTTAAGGTGTCCTCAATAATACGATAGGCGGAAGCTCTTTTCGTACCATAGGTGCTGTCCGCCTTTACATTCCCCATATCGGAGCTTTTATTCTCTATGAACCAGTCTCCGTTTATCGGGGTGTATCGTACCTTTAATCTGCCTGCGGCATAACTTGACGGAGTTAAAAGCTCCATCACAAACCGCTGTATATCTTCCTGCGGTATCCAAGTTGCACCCAGACGGACAGAGATTTCCGCCGCCGAGAGGTCTTTGGGAATGACCTTTTCCAAGGCTTCCACATTAACTGCAAGCTCTGGGTCATTCTTCGCAGCAAGATCCGCAACCGTCAGCTTGTTTCGGACATTTCCTGACAGATACTCGTCTGCGGCTACATAGGAAACATGCTCACAGTTCGGTACTTTGAAGATAACACCTTGTAAATCCTGCACAAGCTCAGCCTGCGTTTTGCCTGTGAGCTGCTCCATATAAGGCAAATCAACACGGGCTTTCTCCCCGATAGAGAGGGCGAGGGCTTCGCTTGCAGTTTCAACCGAAGTTACTTCTCGATGGGGCTTAATAGTCCGCTTCGTGAACATATCCGCCTTCCGCTTAAAATTTCCCTCATCATCAAGCACTTCCAGAGAACACAAAAGGAAATAGCTTTCGTCCGACGCAAAGGCAAGATAATTCCCTCGGCTGTTGATAAGACCGTATTTCTCGGTATAACTGTCGTACAGGCGGTTTAGGTTTTCCTGCTCGATGCGTATCATTTCCTCTGGATAATCCTCGGTCTGATACTCAATGAGTCTGCGCACACAATCCCGTATTTCGATAAGTCCCTTGATACGGTTTTCCGCCGTCATTGATACGGTGGCAGGGGTCATACGGTCATTCTCTCGGAAATAAACCTTGCCGTCTACAAGAGCGAATGAGAAGTTGCGTACATTCGGGTCGGCGGGAATGGATGTGTCCTGTTCGTCGGAGATTTGGTCTATCTCATTATCAAGCTCTGTGATTTCGCCGTTTATCCTTTGAACGGCATCGTGAAGCAGCTCGGACAGAGATTTATCCTCGTAGGCTTTGCAGGCAGGCTCTGATTTTCCGAAGCGTGTACTTTCAAGCCGCATTTGTCCAAGCACCATTTCTGGGTGCTGAACAAAATAGCTGTTCATCGTAACGCCGTTTTCACCTGTGTCCAGATACACCCAATCTGGCTCAACATCAATTACACGGTCACGCTTTTGCAGAATGAGAATATCGCTTGTGACCTCTGCGCCTGCGTTGGCACGGAAAGTGTTGTCTGGCAGACGGATTGCGCCTAACAGCTCGGCTCTCTGGGCGATATACTTTCTTACCTCTGGGCTTGCTTTGTCCATTGTTCCCTTAGAGGTAATGAACATCACAACGCCGCCGGCACGGACTTTATTAAGCGCCTTTGCGAAAAAGTAATCGTGTATGAGGAACTTCTGAGCGTTGTAGCGGCTGTCGTTTACACGGATTTCTCCAAAAGGCACATTGCCGATAACCACATCGAAGTGGTCGTCTGGGAGCTTCGTTTTCTCAAAACCCTCTATGGCAATGTTGGCTTTCTGGTAGAGCTGCTTTGCGATTTTGCCTGTCAGCGGGTCTAACTCTACGCCGTGGAGCTTTGAGCTTGCCATACTTTCGGGCAGCAAGCCGAAGAAATTGCCCGTGCCGCAGGAAGGCTCCAAGATGTTGCCCTGTGAGAAGCCCAAGCGGTCGAGCGTTTTGTACATTGCCTTGATAACAACGGGCGGCGTATAAAAGGCGGTCAGCGTTGACTCCATAGCGGCATTGTATTCCTCTGGGGAAAGGCTCGCATACAGCTCCTTAAACTCATCAGCCCAAGCCGCATTGTGTTCGTCAAACGCCATAGACAAACCGCCCCAACCAACATACCGAGATAGGATTTCCTGTTCTTCGGGCGTGGCAAGGCGGTTTTCGATTTCAAGCTCGTGCAGAAGATTGATAGCCGTCATATTGTTGCGGAACTTTTCCTTTGCGCCGCCTACGCCGAGCGTGTCATCGGTAATGCGGAAATTGTGACGGTCAGCAGATAAAGCGGCTGGAGCGTCCGTCTTTTCTTCGGACGGTAATTCGGCTTCTGCCTGTTCCAAAAGGCTTCGGATATAGCCGATTTTCTCCACTCGGTTAATTGGAAAGCCCGTGCTGTTCTGAAAAGTGATGTCACGCAGGGACACATCGCCGCTTATCCTGCCGACACTCTCCACAACATATTTGCGGTTGTCTATCGTGATTTCCTTGCCGATAAGGTCGGCGTTGTCCTGTGTGGGAACGGGATCTAAACCTTGTTTAGCCCGTTCCACATACAGCCATTCCTCGGTTTCTTTGTCGGCAACCGCTTTCTTGACTGCCGCCAAGCCCTCATTTGCCGCTTCCTCTGTGGGATAGGTCAGAATTTTGCCGTAATCATCGGCGTAATATTTCTCTCGGATATTATCCCAGATGGCATAAACATCTTCGGGGTCGGGGAACGCATCCGAGGTCATTAAAATCTCAAGGCGTTCCTCTTGCGGTTCGGATTCATATTCCGAAGCAACCTTTTCCGCATAGGCAATCATCTCATCTGCCGCAGAGGGTCGTTCTGGTTCTTCGGATTTTCTGTACCAGTCGCTTTCGGTAGCCATAATCTCGGCAAGGAGCTTTTCGTCATCTGGCGTCAGCTCGGTATTCTGCTCCAAGAATGGGATAAATACATCACGCCCCAAGCGCAGACTATCCATCCGTTCTCGGTAATAATCCTCGCCCTGTCGCTTCCATTCGGGGATAAACGGGCATTGCGGCGACAGGCAATAATCATAATAATTCTTGATGTGGGCGATAAGGTCGCCCTCGCCGTCGCCAATATCAAAACGCCCCTCATAGTGAAAGTCCTCGCCGCCGACGGTAGCGGTAATCTTAAAATCCGTTTTGTGATACCAACCGATTTCCTTGCTTTCACGCTCTCGGTGCTGCTTTTCGTCCAGAACACCGAGCAGCTTGTTTCCGAGAGCAAAGCTCAAATCCGTATAACGGTCATTAAGCTGCCTATCGTAAAAAGCAGGGTGTTCGGAAAAGCCGATAGAAAACTGTATTCTGTCTGGCTTTTTCTCGGACGGCGCTTCTGTCCGCTGCTTTTCGGTCACGACAACTTTCAGATGGTCATTTGCAGGATTTTCCTTGAGCTTTTCCTCAAAATCCTCTCGGCTGTATTCCTTGCCGAATAACGGAAACTCTGCATTTCGGAGCGACACGGCGTTTTCGTCAAAATCTGCGATTTCGTACTTATCTGCGCCGATATACACCACATCGCCCTCGTTGTAGAGATAGCAAAGCGGATGCAACTCCCGCAATTCTTCGGAAAATTTCCACGCATTGCTGCGGCTGAAAACCGATGTCGTTTTCCATTGTATCTGGGCAAGAAAATCAAGTAACTGTTGAACGGTAGCGGGGTCGGACAAGTGCTGTTCCATTTGCTCAGCCGTAACATCGGCAAGGTCGGAACGCTCTACATTGGATAACAGGTCTTTTTCGTACCCGTCCAAGTCACAGATAAAGTCCGACAGTCGCATAGCAAGGGTATCCCGTTTGTCGGTAGGCGGCAGGTCACGATGAGCGTCGATAAAACGCTGCCTTGCCATTTTTCTCTGGGCGTCAACCTCATATTGGGGAGCTGACACGCTCTCCAGATAATCGGCATAATGGTCTTTTTCTTTCGGATTGAGATAGCGGTTTGCCTTTATCAGCTCACGCAGCCGCTTTTCAACCTTAGACCAACTGAGCCGCAAGTCTGGGTTTGTATATGACCCGTGCTTTCCAATACCAATGCCTTTGCCGTCGTGCCATTCGCCGCCTTTTGTTCCATCGGGGTAAAGGTGCGTTCCGCCGCCTATGCCGTATTCCTTTTTGAGAAAAGCGATATTACTTTTGCTGTCATCATATTTCTGAAACTGACGGTAGATACGGTATTTCCCGTCTTGAAAACCGCTTCCTCTTGTCAGAACAGAGTCAATATCTTCCTGTGAAACAGCAAAAGCAGAGGATTTTTCGTCCTCTGCTTCGGCTATCATTTTGATTTGTTCCTCTACGGTAGGAAGATTGACCTTGACCTCATCTGCGTTGGCAACGCTTACTTGTAAATCAGCTCGGTCATAATCACTTCCTCCGCTTGACTGCGGATGTTGTTCATTCTCTGTACCCACTGCATCGGGGCTTTCTCTTTCAGCTCCTCCGTCACGCCCTGTTCGGCTGAAAGCTGCTTCGTCAGAAGCTCCAACCTCTGGAGAGCCGTCTGTTCGGTCTGATACAGATACTCGTTCAGTTTGCCCGATGTCACCAGATTGAGATAGGTCACTCGCTTGTGCTGCTCCAGATAGCGCCTGTGCATCTGAGCGTATCTGCCAAGCGGAATTTCTTGCTCGGTCGGTAATGTCAGGTCGGGAATAAGATAGTCGCCCTGCCTGCTGTAAGTGATTGCGTTCATTATTTTCGCTCCTTTCGGGTTGTATTCTGCCTTTATTATATTGGCTTTTGCTTTCTGGTACAAAGGTGCGATTTGTGCCTTTCTCTGCGATTTGCAGATTTTGTATCGCAAGAGAAATTTCCTTGAGAGCCATTTCGGAAATATCGCTTGTGGCAATGCCGAGGGCGTTAATAGTCGCAGGCGTATTGAAATTGATAATGCCCTCAAAATCCTCTCGGTCAAAATGCTCGTTTGTATCCAGATCGCAGCGGCTCATCAGCATAAATGCAACGCTGTTTGTTACCAAACGCCTGTAACAGACCTCTACATTAAGGTCGTCCAATTCCTCCAAGAAGCTGTCCCTTGTGAAGCCTTTGAGCTGAGAGAAATAGTCTTGCAGATTATCCTCAACGGCGTTCTTTGCCGTTTCCATTAGGGCAGAAGCAAGGTCGGTGCTTTCCGTATTACCAAACCTGTCGGATAGCCTTTCGATAACAGCCTGCTCGTATCGTCCGTTCATCTGCCATATCGGGACGGGGCGGCTGCCGTAATATCCGTCGTGCGTGTCCGAAACATCAAAATAGTATTTAAGGGTATTCCTGCGACCCTTCGGGTCGAAAACGGCAATACCCTTACTGTCTTTGTTTACCCAACGCTTAAAGCGCTTGTTCCAAGTGTCAAGCTCTGCGACGGCGATAGCGTCGGGGCGTTGTGCATAGATTAAAAGCTGTTCATCAAAGCGGCATTTATAGTTGCGGCAAGCAGCAGCTAAAAAGCTCTGCCACGCCTGCGGATTTTTTGCGACCGCAATACCTGTGCGCCGATACAGCTCAGTAATTAGCTGATACTTCGCAGCCATTGAATTTGCACCTCCTTATTTCGTTTTCCTTATTCGGTCTTTCTTACTCATCGGCAGCACCACCGAGAAAGGAAATGACCTTGCTTGCTTTAATGCTCTTTTGCAGGTCATTGATAATGGCAATGTCCGCAACCGTGATACTCTGCATAGAGAGAATATCGTCCATAGTCATAGCAGAAATTGCTTTTTCATCGGTAAAGCCTGCTTCCAAAACCTTGTTCAAGACCTTGACGGCTTTCTGATTAACAGCCATATCGCAATCCTCCTTTATCGTTCATAGTCGTTTTTCCTCGGCACTTTCTGGGGCGGCTGCTCCGCCTGTTTCGGCTCGTAGGTCGCTCCATTCTGCTGCATACGCTCGGCAAACTCGCAGATATGAAAAATATTGTTGCCGACCTCGGTATGACATTCATCTATAAAGCGGCAGGAATATTCTCGCTTTTCTCCCCAAGAGTTCGTTACGATTATCCTGCCGCCGTCTGGGATACGGAACAGCTCCTTATAGTTCGGGTCAATAAATCGGATACCTTGCTCAGCTTTCTGAATGTGCTTATCAAGCCATTCCTTTACAAAGCAGTAGCAATAAAAATTGTAGTCGCCCCTTGTGGGGTTACAGCGCAGCAGATAGGTGTGTTTCTCCGTATCCACTCGGAAACCGTACTCCGTGCAATAGCTGCCCTTAAAGGTGCTATCCGCATACTGCCTTGCATACGCACTCATATCGGAACGGCTTTTCAGCAGTCCGTATTTATCGGAGCGCAGAGCATTGATAACCTCGTCAAACTCCGCCTTGAACTCGTCCGTTTTCCATTGTGTTCGGGTGTCCGTCCAAGTGGTATAAAAGCCGTATCCAGAGCTGTCAAAATCTCCACGCAGATGACCGATATTGGCGGTCTGTCCCTCAAGCTGCATACTCTGAGCATAGGTGTATTTCTGCTCGGCAGGGGTTAAGGCTCGTATCTCCATATCAGCGTTCCTCCCGACTTTTCTGCTTTTTCTCTTTTTCCTGCGCCTTGATTTTAGCAAGCGCTTCCTTTGCCCAATCGGGCATACATTCGGGCTTGATTTCGCCAAGCACATCGTACCTTTCCCATCTGGCTTGTTCGCCTGTGGCAAGGCAAGTGCCGAACACCGCCCGACCTCTGCCGCCGATAGCTCCGTTTCCTCCGTCAGCCAACACGAGCTGATAGGCGGGATGCTGATATTCATAGCGTTTCGGCTCGGAATTGATAACAACGACCTTTCCAACAATGTTACGCATACCGTCATCGGGGATACAATGCTCCTTTGTAAACACGGTCTTGTCAAAGGAGAATTTGTCAAGCTCCTCTTTGGTGCGGTCAATCTGCAACTGTACTCGGTCAACAAAAATCTGCATTGCTTCCAGATAATCGTCCGAAGCGATACCCTCTGTCGGCCACGCCGCTGACAGAGGGTTGTGGTAATCGCAGCAGCACACCATAAAGGGATACGGGTCTTTTTCATCTGCGCCGAACACGACCTCTTTATCTCCGATATAGATGCTCTGGATAATCTCGTAATCACCGAGCTTTCTCATTTCCTCACTCATTCGGCTGCTCCTTTCGTTCTTTTTTCTCTTTCTGCTCGTCTAAAATCTTTCGGATACAGACATCGCAGAAAATAACTGACCCGTCCTTATATCGGGGGTAAGGACAGGTCTTGCAGTCATATACCTTTTTATCGCTCACGGTCATCACGGCTTTTCTGGCTTCTATCGGGCTGATTGTAGGGCATACGGCACTCCCGCCGATAGCGTTCATTCAGCTTCCTTCTTGCTTCGGACAACTGATTGCAGTAATATCCCCAGAAATAATCCGAGCCGTTTTTGCAGTACCAACACACATAGGGGTTGGGGGCTTCGGGGTTATGCCCGATGACAAGCTCATTACTCCCGATAGTATGGCTCTCTATGATTTCATAACCGCTGTTTATCCGTTTTTCCTCCATTTTGCACCTCATTCCTTAGCGTATTTGCGGTACGCCTTTTCGCCTGCGGCACGAAGCCGCCTTACACGGGCGTTTCCCATAAGCTCTGGATATTGTGCCTGTAATTTGCGGCGTGTCCTGCCAACGCTCTCAAAGCTCGGCAGTCCCAGATATTTATACTGAGCCATTACCTCGGCAAAGGGCATAGCTCCTGTATCTTTCAGACAGCCGTTACAGACCTTCAAATAAAGCAGCATATCGTCGTTTCGGGCTTCCTCGTCCTTTTGCAGAACGGCTCTGACCTTGCCCTCAATGGTTTTGAGATTTCTCATAGATTTACCTCCATAAACAGCAAAGGGGCGGCTTTTTCAGCCGCCCCGACGCTTGTTACTTCTTTCTGTTACGGATATTCAGCCACACCGCAGCGCCTACGATAAACACCACAAGCACGATTGCAATAATGGTCTTTGCTTCCATAAATCAGTCCTCCTTTTTCTTTTTCTTAAAGCCTGCGAAGCCGAGAACGCCTGCGCCCAGAACGGAGGCAGCCGCAAGGCTTACCCACAAAGTGAGATTAAAGTCGTCGCCTGTTTTCGGTGTGTCACGAAGCTCGTTGTGCATCTCTACGATGGTGGTAGCACCGACCTTGACCGTAGCCTGCTTGTCGGCAGGCAGGATATATCCTGCGGAAACGCTGTCGTTTACCTCGGATACGGTGTATTCGCCAATTCGCAGACCCTCGATATAAATCTCACCGTTTTTGTCGGTCTTAAAGGTCTGGTCATAGCCATTAGCACCCGTCACACGGAATGAGAAGCCCTCAACCTTACCGTCAGAGGAAGTCTTTACGATTTTAAGAGAGCCTTTCTGCGCCGCATTGACAAAGCCCACGCCTGCCTCGTTTTCAACGATATAGGTCTTGCCGTTTTCCTCAATGGACACGGAATATACATTCTCATCAAGCACAAAGCCTGTCGGCGCAGTTTTCTCACGGACAAGATACTTTCCGTAGCGAAGCTCCTTCATCTGATAAACGCCGCCGTCAAGCTCGGTCATTGTTCCAAGCAGTTTATCGCCGTTATCCAGCTTGCCGTCACCGTTGGCATCGGCATAGACCTCAAATTCTGCCCCTATGAGCTTGTTGTCGGGGTAGTCCTTATCGACCTTAGTCAATTCGATATTGCCCTTAATGAAGTAGTTGACAAACTCGATTTCCACGACTTCATCAACCGCACCGATTGTGACCGTGATTTCTTCCTCGGAGAGTACAAAAGCTGTTGGGCTTTCGATTTCACGGATGACCCAAGTTCCATACGGCACTTTTTCAAAAGAAAAGCTGCCGTCAGCAGCCGTAACGGTAGTCTGGATGGCGTTTTCGGTTGTGAATTTCTCTGTGCCTGTCTTGAAAATGCCGATAACCGCACCGCCGAGAGCGTTGCCGTCCTCGTCGGATTTCTTACCGCTTACAGAGCCGTAAATGATGTCATTCTCAATGGCTTCGCCGTCGTTGGCTGTGATGTGAACAGTAGCCGTTTCCTGTCCCGCATACTCGAAAGTGACGGGATATTTCTGCCCGTTCAAGATATATGCGGAATTGGTCGCAAGCTCTTTTGCATAGTAGCTCCCGATAGGCAGGTCGGTTTTGACCTTGCCGTTTCCGTTCTCGTCAAGAGAGATAATCTCAATCAGACCGTCAGCAGGGATAACCGTGCCGTCTGCCGCCGTCAGTTCCTTTTCAGCGTACAAGCCAAAGGTTACATCAAAAATTTCGCCGTTCTTGCCGATGCCGTAGGCTTCGTCCGTCATAAGGCGCTTGATAAGGTCGATTTCTACACGCTGCCTTTCGTTATAGAAAGAAGTGGCGGTTTCAGTAACAGCGACATTCTGACCCGCATATACAAGCTCAACGGCGTGAGTTTCCTCGTTCAGCACCATTCCAAACGGAGCTGTGATTTCCTTGACCTCGTATTTGCCGAGATAGAGTTCCTTGCTTACCGCCGTACCGTCTGCGCCTGTGGTAACGGTATCGACAACCTCGCCCTTAGAAGCTCTGAGCGTACCGTCCAGAGTATAAATATCCTCGGCGGCGGTAATCTCATAGACTGCGCCCTCAAGTCCACGCACCGCATAGACAGGCTGATACAAGCCGCCTGCTTCATTGACAGAACTGAACACTTCGCCCGATTTGGATACGGTAATCGTGCCTTTCTGCGCCACATTGGAGCGTACCACCTCAATGACGGTAATGCCGCTGTCAATCTCGGAGTTCTCCTGCATTACATCAAAATAGACAGGCTCGGAGTTCAGTACATAGCCATACGGTGCTTGTACCTCAACCAGAGAATAGCCCTTGCCGTATTCCAAGGTCTGCGGCGTGATAAGCTCGCCGTCGGCTGTGGTATAAAAGGTGTCAATGGTCGTCACTTCGGGATAGGTGAAGGTCATTGTCACAAGGTTTCCGTTCGGGTCGTAAATCTGGAAGCCTGCGCCTGCATACGGAATGGTGTTGCCTGTTTCCGCATCTTTCTTCACGACCTTGATATAGCTTTCAAAGTTTGCGTTGTTGATAAGATAGCGGTAGGTCTGACCGTCCTTGCTGATAAACACATCAAAGGGCTTCATCAGCTCACGCCCCTCCCAACCAGAGGTCTGGCGGACGGTGTAGATACCGTAAGGCATATCCTTTGTCTGGGCAAAGCCGTTTTCATCACAAGTGAGAATATCTCGCTCGGTTTCCTTTGCAGCGTCAAAGCTGCCTGCCGCCTTGCGGAACACTTCAAATGTTGCGCCTGTTTCGGGCGTTTCAATCTGCGTTTCGCCGTTGTCGGTATGCTTGATAATGGCGATATTGCCCTTGATGACCTGCTCGGTCACATCATTTGCGGTAGAGTTAAACTCCACGGTGTAAAGCTCTGGCTCTGCGCCGACCCTGTGGATTGTTCTGTCAAGCAGATAGCCCTCAGACGGGCTGATTTCTCGGACAGTCCAATCGTTGCCGCATACATAATACTTCGTTGTAAACTGACCGTTTTTATCTGTCGTGTAGGTGTCAATGAGTTCTTCACCCTTATAAATGCCGTAGACTGCACCCGCAAGAGAAGCGTCGCCCTGCGCCGTACCCGTTTCTGCATCGGATTTCGTTACGGTCACATTGAATTTTTTGAGAATGTTTGTAAAGCTGCGGCTCGTCACCTTTTCCCATTCGATAGGCGCTGTCTGGGAAGCGGGAACGACATAGCGCACCGCCGTATCAATTTCCTCTACGGTATAAGGTGTAGTGCCGCTGATAAGCACATTTTCAAATCTTGCAACGCCGTTTGCGTCGGTCACGGCGTATTCATCAACGGGCAGACCGCTTAAAGATGTGCCGTAAAGATGGAATTTCACGCCCTCCACCAGATTGTCCTCGGAGCTTTTGATAATCTCCAGACTGCCACGCTTCAGCGTATTGCTGAAGGTCACGGTAGAGGTGTGACCGCTTACGATAGTAATTCTCTGAACATTCTGCGGCTCATATCGGTCAATCGGCTGCTCTGTGACGGTGTAGACCCCCGGCATCAAAGAAATATCTACCGTGCCGTCTGCTTTGGTCACGACGGTTTGATTTACGCCGTTACCAGAAATATTGAATTTGATGCCAGATACAACACCGTCCTCAGATGTCTTTTTGATAAGACCTGTTCCGTAGGTTTCGGTATCAAGTTTGAAATAGAAATATACAGGGTCGGAAGCTCCCGAAACCATTGTTTGCTTGCCTACGCAGCCCCAGATAAGCATCTCGTCGCAATCCAGATTAACGGCTTTCTGTGCGGATACCGTAATTGGAGAGATAATCATTTTGTCGCTTGTAAAGGTGTACTGATTTCCGCTTCTGGATACCTTAATGCCGCTTGCCGAAAGGCTTAGATTGGCGAGGGTGTTGTTTGTGTCGGTAAGGGTCAAGCTGTAATTCTGCCTGTCGGGATTATATTTGAGCGTATAGGTGTCTGCCTTGCTCTGATTTCTTGCGGCAAAACTCGGAATGGTATAGTGGCTTGCCATTTGCGACAAAATCCAGTCATAACATTTTTCGGAAGGTCTGCCCTTTAGGGAATAGCAGTAAGTGTCCGCATCAATGCCGTTTGCGCTGTGCAGGTCGGACGGGCTTGTGCGGAGCTGCTGCTGATATTCCCAGATAATCGTTTGGGTTGCAAACGCATAATCATCTTTGTTCGTGCCTGCAACGGGTGAGGATTTTCCTTCGTGCCAACCGTACATCAGAGCCATCATTACGCCGAACTGTGCTTCGGTCGGCAGCTTGCGAAAATAGGAGCTGTTTTTGCCATTCTTGGATACATAACTGTTTCCCGTATTAAAGTCAATACCAGACTCCACGCAGTAAACTTGGTGTGTTCCGCTGTTGTCGGTCATCAGGTATTTGCGTTTGGCGTTGCCTGCGCTGATTGTTCTTACAGAGATATTGCCGTCGCTGTCGTACACGATGAACGAATAAGAGGATTTGCTGCGATAGTATCCTCCGTCAGAGCCGACATAGTAATCCCCGAATGAGGAAGTGCAGCTAACGCCTTCCTCGCTTGTCCACGCAAAGGCGGACATCGGCAATGCCATAACCGCCATAACAAGGCAGAGGATAACTGCAAGAAGCCGCCTTCCGTTCTTCTTAAACTTTGTTTTCATAGACTGTTAAACCGTCCTTTCTTGATTTTGGGTATAAAAAATCCCTCTGTCTTTTGAACAGAGGGATAAGCCTTGTTGCCGCTTATGCAAAAAGGAAGTACACCAAATATTTGCCGTTTCCTTTTGCTTCGCAGCAGATATTAAAATCTGAGATTTCATCAATTCCGTATGCGCTGAGATTTTCAGCGGTATGAAACTTGATATAGCTTTCAAGGCTCTGCTTTAAGGCTTCGCCTTGATTGCTCCGTGATGCCGTTACAGGATTCCACCAGCTTGCATTGCTCGGAGTGAGAGAGGTATCCAAACGAAGCCCCATTGACTGACCGACACCGATACAATCCGCCTTTATCGCTTCCATATCGAACTCAAAATCATAGGCTGTCTTTGTGTTTTCGGAAGCGGTTTGCGTCGGTGTTTCCGCAGGCGGCGGATTATTATTTTCCGTAGTGGGTTTTGTTGCAGGTGTTTCTGCTTCAATCCGCTTGACAGGCTCGGTTTGCTTTACCGTTTTGCTCTGAACAGGCTCACGCTCCGTTACCTCTGCGGCAGTTTCAAGCGCTGCACTCGTTTCTGGAGCTTTGCTCTCATTACTTTCCGAGGAATAAATGCTCTTGGTGCTTTCGGCTTCGGCAGCAGCTTCGGTTTTCGTCACAAGCTCGCTTTTATCATTTCGGGTGGGGGCTGTTGAAACATCGGAGCAGCCGCTAAGCAGCATTATCAGCACAAGAAGTGCTGCAAACATTGATTTTCTCATAATCTTGACCTCCTTTACGGCTTTATTATGCGAAAAAAAGCGGAAGTCCTCAAAGGTACAAACCGATGTGTGAGGTGTTTGCAGATATTCTTTTCTCGGATAGTCTTGGCAGTAGTTAGGGGGTGAGGTGTGGAGAGGGGGAAGCGCAAAATGCGGCTATCCACGCAAACAGGCAGACCTCGCCCTCGGTGTGCGGCTATCTTTCGTGTGCTTTGTTTCGTTGCAGGTGTCGGGTGTAAAACTCCAAAGCCTTAACAACAAAATCCGTTTCCTGTCCTTTGGGAACGGTTTTCGGAATGAGTTTGGTTATCCGTTCATCACGGAAAGCAGGCTTTTCCTTTTGGTTGGGCTTTTCTTCCTCCATAATGGATTGGATAACCTCGTCCGTCAGCTTTCCGTCTTGGTTAAACTTCTTCATTTTGATAGCCTGAGCCAATGAGGGAGTAGCGTCGTTATAGCTCATCGCTTCAAGCAAGGTGTATTGCTGTTCCTCGGCAAGATAGGAAATCTCCACCGCAGGACGGAAAGCAATCTGCTTTTCATCTACCATTTGGAGAATTTCGGGTACAAGCTCGGTCAAGCGGATAAAACGACGGATTTGGTCTTTGCTCTCGCCAACAAGTTCGCCTAACTCCGTATCGGAACGCCCACTTTGTAACTTAGTCGCCAATGGCGACGAAGTTAAATCGCTTCGTTGACCTTGCCGCTTCATCGCTTCAAGCCGCATTTTGTAGGCAAAGGCTTTTTCACTCGGCAGAATAACAGACCTTTGCAGATTGCTTTCCACCATAATGATAATGGCTTCATCACGGGTAAGGTCTTTGACCTCGCATTTGAGGGTTTCAAGCCCTGCAAGCTCACAAGCCTTTTTTCGTCTGTGACCGCTGATAAGCTCATACCGCCCGTCCTCTTTCAAACGCACGGTAGCAGGGGTCATTACGCCGTTCCGTTTCACGCTCTCGACAAGCTGTTCCATATCCTCGTCCATTAAAACCTTGAATGGGTGGTCTGGAAACTCGTCAATCTCCGACAGGGGAATATCCCGTATCTTGCTTAAAGCTGCTTCCGCACGGCTTTCGTCCGTCTGGAACAGGTCATCGTAAGCGGTCAGCTCGATTTTGGTTTCTCTGTTTCTCGCCAAGCTCTGCCACCTCCTTTGAGAACTGTTCATACGCAGCGGCAACCTTGCCGCCTTTGTCGTAGGCGAAAATGCTTTTACCCTCTGCGGTTGCTTCCACCGCACGGATAGAATGAGGTATCTCGGTATCAAACACCTTGATTTTCTGACCGTAGGCACTCTTGACCGTCGCCGTGATTTCTTTTGAAATGTTGGTACGGGGCATAACCATTGTCATTAAGATACCGTCAATTCTGAGTTTGGGATTGATTTGCCGCTTGACCATTGACACGGAGCGAAGCAACAGCTCTAAGCCTTTTGCAGAAAGATAGTGGGGCTGTGTTGGGATAACCACGCTGTCAGCAGCCGCCAGAGCGTTAATGGTTATCATACCCAAGCTCGGCATACAGTCAATAAGCACATAATCGTAGTTTTTCTTAACCTCATTCACATAGGTTTTCAAAACACGCTCACGGCTCATTGCATTGATTAGCCTTACTTCAAAGCCCGATAACTCAATGTTTGACGGAAGCAGGGCAACGCCCTCGCTGTGAGATAAAATTCCTTGCGAAACATCAAAAGATTTATCGTCTATGATGTTCTGCATGATTGTGGAGAGCGTAATGGGTAAATCGTCTGGTCGGCTGTAACCCAGAGCCATTGTGAGATTTGCCTGTGCATCGGCGTCAATCAACAGCACTCTTTTTCCCTGCTTCGCCAGACCCACACCCAGATTGACCGCCGTTGTGGTCTTACCAACACCGCCTTTCTGATTGGTCAGAGCAATCACTTTGCAATATGACATAGCTGCGTCCTCCTTTCGCATAGATTTAGCCGCTTTGTCAAGGCGGCTATGTAAATCGTACAGAGAACGCAAAAAAGCCGCTTACTCTTATGGAAAAGAATAAGCGGCTCACTCTTGAATTGCCTTAGACATATTCGATTTTCATTTTCTTGACGGGTGCATTAGCTACCTTGAAAATGAGTTCGTCAATGCAGTCCGTATATCTGCCTTGCCGTATGAGAGCGTTTTTCAGCTCCACAAGGCTATGCAATATCAGCTTCCTTTCGTGACTGTCTACATATAGATGAGTGGTTTTGTCTTTCATACGCTCGAC
>ERZ1106976.2623-NODE-2623-length-15691-cov-4.443656_pt1 | contig 15691 bp, 8 predicted proteins | sample MGYA00403687_ERZ1106976 | MGnify/ENA primary metagenome ERZ1106976 (study PRJEB35170, sample SAMEA104062446) | human gut metagenome | biome: human gut; feature: human-associated habitat; material: faeces | place: Denmark | collected 2013-02-22 ... | reverse complement strand
AATCAATCGTTTAGAAGTACTTGCCGCGCAGGTCCTGAATCTTGGCCATCTGCTGGATAGCCGGGATGGCGAACTGCTGGGCCATGCCCTCGGCCATGGCCTGGGCGCGAACTTTCTCGCCTTCGGCGGTCTGCTTGTCGTCGGTCTTGACATCCCCGACCTCGAAGACATAGACGCCCGAAAGTCCCTTCACGGGAGCCGACAGGGCACCCTTCTCGGCCGATGCGATGGCGCCCACCAGACGAGGCTCCATGCCCACGCCGTTCACGTAGAACGAACCGAAAGTCACATCGGAGAAGTCCTCCACCTCCGAGCCGAGACTTGCAGCCTGCTCGGCGAGGGTCGAACCCGAAAGGCTCTTGACGATATAATCGTATTTTTTGTCGCGAAGAAGCTGCGAACGGATCTGGGCCGAAACCTTATTCAGCGGTGCGTACTCATTGTCGTCGATCTCGGTCAGCGTGGCAATCACGTAGTCCTTGCCTACATTGAAGATCGCCGAAAGGTCGCCCTCCTTCGCTCCGTAGGCCCAGCGGGCCACCTCGCGCGAATCCTCAAGGCCGCGGATCGTACGGTCGCCCTGGGCAATCGCAGCCACGCGGGGCGTCACGGCAGCCGTCGAAGCGGCATCTGCGAATGCGGCGGCCGAACCCTTGGCGTTGACCATGAACGAACCGGCCTGGTTGTGCACGTCGCGGCGCGTGGCGGCCGAAGCCTCCACGGGATAGGTGATCGTAGCCACCTGCACGTGTTTCGAAGGTTTGTCGGCACGGTATACCTGCATCAGCTGGATGGCGTCGCCCGAAGCGATCTTCACGATGTCGCCCTGTCTGGCATTGGCCAAAGCGGCGGCGAACTCGCCCGTGAAGGCCGAGAAAGGCAGCACTCCCACTTCACCGCCGTTGGCGGCCGTAGCGTCGTAAACCGAATAACGGGCAGCGGTCTGCGCGAAATCGCCCCCCTTCTTCAGCACCGTCAGCAGGCTGTCGGCAAGCGCCTCCTGCGCATAGGGCAGCACGATATGACGTACGCCCACCGAGTCGGGAACCATCTTCGAATCGAGCGCGCGGGACATCGTCCACTCGTTGTTCTTCAGCACGGGACCGTACATCTCGCCCGCCATCAGCGCCTTGGCCTCCTCGTCGGAGAGCTGTGCGGCGGAAACGTAGCTGTCGGCGATCTTGCCGTTGCGATTGGCGCGGACGAAGGTCTTCACCTCCTCGGCGGCGGCGAACTCCCGGCCCACCTCCGTCACGCTCTTCTCAAGCGCCAGCAGGTCGTCGTCCGTGGGGGAGACCTCGAATACGACATACGAAATCGTACGCGACGGGGTCTGCTTGAACTGGTTCTTATGGCTGTTGTAGTAAGCCTTCACATCACCCGACGACACCTTGACGAGCGAATCGGGAACGGCCGAGAACTTCTTGCCGGCCCACTTGCCCGAGAAAGACTTGTTGGCGGCCTCGACACCGCGGGCGACCTCCAGCGAATTGACGTAAACGCCGCCCTTCACCAGTCCGAAGTACTTCTGCACCTCGCGCTCCAGACGGGCCTGCTCGTTGAGCTGCGCCCAGGCATTGGCCGCCTCGGGGTTGGTCTCGGCCTGCGCGAGGAACTGGCTGATGGCAGCCACGCTGTACTCGCCCGTGCGGGGATCGGCGAAAGCGTTGCAGAAAGCCTGCGAAGGATGCTGTCCGCTGACCATCGCCAGACGCTCCGGCTCGGTGACGCGAAGTCCCATCCGGTCGAAACCGGGCGTCAGCACGTGCTTGGCGATCAGCGCCTGCCAGGCGGCATTGGCCAGCATGGCCGACTGCTGCTCGTCGCTCTCCTGCATGTTGTTCTGCGACTTGATCGTCTCGTACTGGTCGTAGTACTCCGAATAGTTGATCTTCTCGCCGTCGATCACACCAACACGCGGGTCGTTGCCCGAGAAGCCCATTTCAGTCTTCAGAGAGAGGATGAATGCCAAGAGGGCCAGTGCGATGATGATCGAAAGCACGATGCCGAACTTGGTTCGTAAAGTGTTTAAACTTGCCATATAAATTGTTAATTATTCGTATTGTTTCGAATTATCAGCCAAAGGTAGTAAAATTAATTGTAAAAAGAACAGAATAAAAGTAAAAATATACGCACGCTTCGCCCCCGTAATCCCCGCCGGGGCGGGAATTTACCGGAAAGGCGGCGGAATCCGGCCCACGCTACAATTTCTTCACCCGCGCCAGTTCGATGCGCGAACGCGTCGTACGGAGAATCCGCAATTGCAGGCCGCCGATGAAAACCGTCTCCCCGGCGGTGGGAATACCCTCGTAATTGAAGATGATGAAACCGGCCAGCGTGTCGTATTCCTTGCTCTCCTCGATGCCGAGGTTGTATTTTTCATTCAGGTATTTCACCTCCAGGCGGCACGAGAGAACATACTCGTCGGGGCCGACCTGCTTTTCGGTGAGGTCCGGAATGTCGTGCTCGTCCTCGATCTCGCCGAAAATCTGCTCCAGCACGTCTTCGAGCGAAATGACGCCCGCCGTGCCGCCGAATTCGTCGATCACCACGGCGATGTTGGTGCGGTGCTTGATAAAGTTCTGCAGCACCAGTTGCAGCGGCATGGTTTCGGGAACGAAATTGACCTGCATCATCACGTCGGAAATACTGGCCGGACGGGTGAACAGACTCTTCGAGTTGATATAGCCGATGATGTTGTCGATGCTCTTGCGCCAGACGAAGATGCGCGAATACTTGGAATCGACGAAACGCGCCGTGAGCTGTTCGATGGTCGTATCGTCGATGTCCACTGCCTCGACGTCCACGCGCGGCACCATGCAGTCGCGCACCCGCAGGTCGGCGAAATCCAGCGCGTTCTGGAACAGCTTCAGCTCGTTGTCGGGTTCGGGACGCGGCTCGGAACTGTTGGTGTCGAGCAGCGACGCGAGGTCCTCGCGGTCGAAACTGTGCGTCGTCGTCCGCTCTTCGACGCGGCGGCCCGTCAGACGCAGGATACCGTGCGAAATGAGCGTCGTCAGCCGCGCGATCGGATAGAGCAGCAAATAGAAGAAATAGATTACCGGCGCCAGCGCGCGGTAATAGAAGTTCGGATTGTTGCGGAAGACCGACTTGGGCAGGAATTCCGCGAAAAAGATGATGATGACGGTCGAAACGGCGGTTTCGATCGCCACGGAACCGTTCCGGGCGATGCTCTCCCACCCCAGCGCGTAGAAAATACCGCGCAGCAGCAGCGACATGTAGAGCGAGTAGATGACCAGCGCGATATTGTTGCCCACCAGAATCGTGGTGATATACTGTCCGGGGTGGCGGGAGAATATATCCGCTATGCGGTCGAACATGCGGCTCTGCTTGCGGTCGATCTCCAGTTTCAGGCGGTTCTTGCTCGTAAAAGCGATCTCCATACCCGAAAAGAATGCCGACAGCAACAGCATCAGGACAATCAGTATGACCGAAGTAAGCATCTCTTATTGGGTTGATTGTATCTCGTCATCGTCCAGTTTCAGATCCACCGGCTTCATCTGCTGCTGTTCCGTTCTGGGCCGGGCTTCGGCAGGCTCCCCTGCGGACGCCGGTCTGCCGGGCGCATCCCTGCGAACGGGCCGCCGGACCGGAACCGGAGCGACGGCGGGCTTGACAGCGGGTTCGGGCATAGGCTCGCCGGCGGATGCAGCGGCGGTTTTGCCGGACTGCTGCGCAGGGACAGGTCCCGACGCACCCGTCCGGCCTCCGGCAGTCGAATCAGGAACGACCTCGACCTCCTGTTCGGTGGGTTTGACCTCGACCTCCATGCGGCCTTTCATGCGGCGGAAACGCCAGTCCTTGAACTCCTCGTCGGATTCGAAACCTTCGCCGATAAAGACGTCGCGTCCGTCGTTCTGCACGATTTTCGAATCGACATTCGAATAGATCTTCTTGGTCTGCTGATTCCAGAACAACTGCTGCGTGTAGAGGTTCTTGCCGTCCGATTTGACGACCACGACATTGCCTTTGGCCTCCCACAATTTGCGGTTCTCGTAGTAGATGGCGTAATTGGCCGTCAGCACGGCATCGACCGTGGAGAGCGAATCGTCCTTGTAAGTGGTGATCTTGACTCCCTTGCGGAACTCGCGGTAAGGTTCGCGGGCCAGCGAATAGCCCTCGACCAGCGGAGTTACGAAATGGTAGGAACGGCGGCCGTTCTGCGATTCGACGATCGACAGATTTTCACTGTATTCGGTTCTCATCGTCTCTTCGGAAGCCGCAGCATCCTCCGCCTCGTCGCGTTCGCAGGAGAATAGCAAGATAGCACTCCCCATAACGGAGAGTGCTACCATGGCGTATCTTGCGATGAGCCTGTTCATTTACTAACGGGGACGTACGGAAGTCACGACACCGGCGGCCGTACCACAGGTCACGGTATAGCGGGAACCGGCCTGCAGCTCGTTGAAGAAGCACTCCTCCGAGGTCGGGAAACGGCTGCGGAACGCATTCAGCGACGTTTTGGCAGACTCGATGTATTCCGAATCGGCAGGCAGCAGTTCGATGGCTTTCGACATCGTGTCGTAAGCGGCCCAGAAGGTAGCCTGACCGGCAAAACCGCCGCAGTTGGCAGCCGAAATGGCATAGCACTGAGCCAGCACGTAATAGGGCACGCCGTCCTCAGGATTCAGGTCGCGGGCCTGACGCGCAGCGGAAGCGGCTCCGGGGATATCGTTTGCAACCAAGTCGATCAGCGCGATGCGCACCAGCAGCAGCTGACGCTCCGCAGGATCCTGCTCAACGGCAAGCGCCTCGTTGAGGTATTTGATCGCCTTGGCGTAGTCGCCCTTACTCTGGAAAGCCTGCGCAAGGAACATGGCGGTCTCCGAAGAGGGTTTCACGGCATAGTATTTCTCTGCGAGCGTGAAATAGAAGTCGCCGTCGCACTTGGCGCGCGACATCAGCGCCACGGCCTGCGCCAGCAGCGCCTCGTCGTCGGGAGCCGCTTCGAGCTTGCCGCGGAAGAGTTTTTCGAGATTCTCGCAGCTTGCCGCACCACTCAGACCGAACGCGGCGTCGAACTGTGCCTTGTACTCGTTGGCATTGGGATTCTTTTCGAAGAACGGCGTCAGACGGTCGTACTCGGCGATGATCTCGTCGGGCAGCACCTCGTCAGTGTTCTTGTAGTCGTCGCAGAGGTTGCTGAAATAAGCCACGACGGTTTCGGGATCGGTATTGTCGCCGCCGGCCTCGATTGCGGCACGGAACGCTTCACGGATACCCTTGCGGTCGTTGGGCTTGTAGCGCAGGAACTCGCGTGCTTTCTGATCGAGAATGAAAGCGGCACCCTGCTTGGGATGGTCTCCGAAATACTTGGCGCGCAGGTCGTACATGAGCATCAGCGAGTCGATATACGTATTCTTCTCGGCGACGCTCTTGGCGCGGTTGATCTTGTTCTTGTAGATCACGGCGCCGCGCTGGTAGAACGAGACCGAAGCGGTCGGAACGCTGTTGATGAGTTCATTCAGATAATGAGCAGCGGCATTGTAGTCGCGGTTGTCGCACGACTCCTTGAGGAAATTGCTGTTCAGAATGTTCTTTTCGCGTTGTTCGGGCGTGTCTCCCCACTTCTCGTACTGCGGAGCGCTGAAGTCCTGAGCCAAAGCCGTCGCCCCTACGAATACAAGAGCAGCGGAAAGCAGAATTTTAACGTTTTTCATCGGTCAGAGATTAATTTTTGTATTTAATTTTAATGTTTTAGTGTCCGTCGGATGTACCGAAATCCAATGCAATTTACTGCCGGTTCTCCAAAAGTGCAAATTTTCGGGTCAAAAACTAATCGTATTTAGGCCGCAGGAACCAGTACTCGCCGTTCTCGCTGCCGGCAAAGAGCGTGAAGCCGATCGAGAATTTGAAATACTGCTGCCGCACCAGTCCGAGGCGTTCGGCCAAGTTGTAACCGCGGCGGCCGTATTCGACGCCGACGTCTATGGACGAGATGGCGAGGAACTTCACGGGCATGCCGACGCCCAGCGTCACGGCATACTGTCCCAGTTTGTCGCCGTTGTAGGTCTGGTTGTGGGTTCCGTAACGGAATCCGGCCCTGTAGGACCAGCGTTTCAGGAAATTGCGCACATCGTAGCGGTTGGGGGTGTACTCCACGCCGGCCTTGATCGTATGCGTATCGGTATACGCCACCGCAAAGGCGCTCCGGTCCGGTCCGCTGACGCCGGTGGATTCGGTCTGCCTGTTGCGGCCGCCCCAGTCCTGATAGACGTAATCCACCCCCATCGTCCACTTGGAGGTCTGGTAGAAGGCGCCCACCGAAAGCTGACGGGGCAATACAAGTGCCAAATGCGTCGTATCGCCCTTTACGGTGGAGTTGTAGAGGTCACCCACATAGATGTTTTTCGTCACCGTGGGATTGAGATCGCCGCCGAAATCATAGGCGGCGCCCAGCGTCAGGGCGCGTTTCTGATTCAGGATGGCGTTCCACTGCACGCCGATCTGTCCCTTGATGCTCGAAATGCTGTAGTTGTCGGTGCCTACCGTCGAAGAGTAGGAGCCGTCGCCCGTGATCGGGGTCGGGGTCATCACGAACGAACGGTCGATATCGCCCCAGTAATACTGCGCGGCGATACCCAGCGAGAAGTTCTTGAAAAGCTCCCAGCCGACGCCGAGTTTAACCTCCGTCACGTCGCCCTCGCCCTGATAGACGTACTGCGCGCGGCCGACGTTGCCCCATACGGGATCGGACGGATCGTAGTCATGGGTGTATTTGGTGCGGTAGCCTACCGAACTGTAAGGCGTGAGGCTGAAGCCCAGACCGAGCTTCTTGGCCAGCGGCAGCTGAAATGCGATGTCGTGGAAGTTGAAGGTGTTGTAGGCCGTGCTTTTCGACACGCCATCGACCTTCTGGGAGTTGTAGTAATTCTGGCCCTCCAGCCCGAAGTTGAAGAGGAAACTCTTCTGCGGCGCGGCGCTGAAAGCCGCCGGATTGAGCAGATTGACCACGCCCGAACTGCGCATGGCCACACCTACACCGCCCATCGAACGCATCGGCAGGGTGCCGGGCGTGTTCTGTTCGCCGATGCCGTACATCGTGTAGGGAGAGAATGCGTTAATACTGCTTGTCTGGGCCGCTGAGGCATAGGGAATCATCACGGCTGCAATGACAACCAGTTTAATTAAGGTGTTCTTCACTTGCATTGTACTCTAAAATTCTATTCAATCCGCAAAAAACCAGATTACAATTCGCAAATATCGTATTTTTAATTCGTTTAACAAAGAAATTCGCGTCTCCTCCGGTAAAAATTACGCATAAATCCTCTATTTGGCTGCGCATGCGGGCCGCATAACCCTCGATCTCGAACGCGATTCCGTTCATCACGCCCAGCTCGATGGCCTGCCGGGTGGTAAGCCCCGCAAGCTCTTCGCTTTCGGTAGCGGCGCACAAAGGCAGTTTGGCCGTATAGTCGTGCAGCGCCCTGAAACGGGTCTTCATGCCCGGCGATATGCACCCGCCGCGAAACGTTGCGTCGGCCGTCACCAGATCGATGGTCACCGCCGTACCGAAATCGACGATCAGCACGTTCTCACCCGGATAGAGCACCGTCGCACCGACGGCTGCGGCCAGCCTGTCGCGCCCCAGCGTCTCGGGCGTAAGGTACGCGTTGCCGATGGGCACGGAGGGCTGGGTGAAGCGCTCGGAGGGGTACAAGAGCGACGTGTGGTCTTCCGTCACCTACGAGACGACGGAGGGCGGGGCGACGGTGGATATCCTGATCCTCTCCAACGCGAAGGACGGCATGATCGCGGTATACGGAAGCGACCTGCGGGTGGAAAAGAAGGCGCTGACGATTGGCGACGCATACGCCGAGGTGAAGTTCGCGACGCTGGGACGGCATGCAGAGCGCATCTGGGGAACGGGCGCGGAAGGATACCCGGACAGCATCTTTTATTCGCGGCCATACGACCCGTTCAACTGGACGAATGTTGCTGAAACGCCGGAGCTGGGTGGCGGCGTGATTAACCAGCCGACATGGGACGGCGACAAGTTTATCGCGCTGGAACCCTTCGGCGGGTATCTGCTGGCGGTGAAGGAGCAGACGATCTTCGAAATTCGCGGCACCGACCCGAGCAGCTTCACGATCACGGAGGCCTACGGCACGGATGGACCCGTCGAGGAGAGGAGCATCTGTACGGACAGGACGAGCATGCTGTACCTGTCGCAGAACGGAATCGGCCTGTACGACGGAAACACGCTGCGGCTGCTCAGCCGGGACGCGCTGTATGAAACGATGCGGATGCGCATGGAGGGGATGGACAGCGCGGCGAGAGCCTGCGTATGCAACCACATCTACTATCTGGCGATGTGCATCAAGGAAAGCGAGAGCGACGTTCTGAGCGAAAACAACACGGTGCTCGAATACGACACGGAGCGCGGGACGTTCATGGTTCGAAAGGGCATGCGCGTCAAGGATTTCTTTTCCGTCGGCGGGGCGGTGTACTTCACGCAGGCGGACGAGCCGTTTGAAGTGATTCGATACGGCGACCCGGAGAGCGGCGGCTATCTGGGCGCGCCGATGGAATGCCTGTGGGAAACGCCGTGGCTGGATCTGGGCAAGGCCTACATGAAGCGCGACTTCGTGCTGCGGTTTACCGCCGACGCGGACGAGAACGACGTGCCGGTTGAAATGACGATCAAGACAGAGCGCAGGGAAAAGACGCGGGTGGTTCTGCTGCAAAGGCAGAGGAAGGACTATCGGGTGAAGATTCAGGTGAGCGGCGTTCGGATGAAGCTGAAAATCAGAAGCCACGCGAAGGCGGCGGGCTGGCGGATTTACGGCGGGGTGCAGGCGGAGTATTCGCTTGACGAGGTGTGAGCATGGCATTTAAGCAACCGAGAGTTCCGCAGGAGACGGGCGGGACGCTTGCGGCATACGTTCGAAACCTGACGATGTTCCTGCGCGATTTCTGTATGGCGAGCTGGAACGCGGACAGGCTCAAGGACGCGGAGATCGAGAAGATCAAAAAGCGGTTAGACGCGCTGGAAGGGAAGTGAGAACATGGCGAAAAGAACGACGACGGAGACGTTTCAATCCTCGACGACAAACAGCAGAGAGCACAGTCAGAGCCAGAGCCAAAGCCAGAGCCAGAGCACGACAAAGAAGCTGCTGGACAGCGAATTGCTGAACCGGATTCTCGGCGGGTTGGCCGGGAACATGACGGACAAGGAGATTGCGGCGTTTGCGGAAAACCTGCTGCGGCCGCAGCTCAACGCGGGGATTGAGGCCAGCCGGCAGAATTTTGAAACGACGAAGCTGAGCAAGGAGCAGGAGATCGCGAACCTTGCGGCCAACCTGACGCGCGCCATCGACGAGCAGAACAGCGCCTACCGCCAGAGCAAGGCGAACGTGGAGACGGCGGCGCTGAACCGCGGCATGGGCAGGAGCAGCTACACGCTGCAAACGCTCGCCAATCAGGGCGACGCGCTGGCGAAGGCTGTACGGGAGCTGACGGACGAGAACGCGCGAAAGACCGGGCAGATTCAAGACCAGATCACGCAGGCGGCGAAACAGAACAGCCAGACGCAGGGACGGTTGAACACGGACTTTGCCAGCCAGTTGGCGGCGAAGGTGCAGGAGCTGAAGGACACGCAGCGCCGGGAGTACAACAGCAACTACCTGACGGCCATTTCCGCCGCGATGGGACAGCAGACGACCGGCACCCAGCAGACGACGGGCACAACCGACACGACGGGCACGACCGACACGGCGAGCCACACGACGAGCACGACGGGTTCAGGAAGTTCGTGGAGCGGCGGAAGCTCCGGCGGAAAGAAGACGACGAGCGGCACGAAGGCGGCGGTGAACGTGCGGCAGGTCAACGGGCGATACAGTCCGGGCAACACGAGCAAGATCAGATAAGGAGAAGCACATGGCAAGATGGTTTGACGAGAGAGAAGCGAAGCGTCGGCAGGCCGAACAGGAAGCGGCGAGGGCGCACGAGGCGGCACAGGAGAGCCTGCGCCCGGCCAGCGAGCAGAAGGTGAAGACCGCGCCGCTTGTGGTCAATCTGGACAAGCAGACCAACCAGAGCGCGGCGCGCGTGGCGAGCCGGATTCCGGACGAGACGGAACGCGACGGCTTTCTGAACGAATACATCGCCCATGTGAAGAAGCAGAAAAGCCCGAACTACCAGAAGTACGCGCCGTCGATTGGCACGATGCGCGAGATGACGGATGCGACGGTCACGGGCGGCGTATACGCCGACACGCGGGCGAAAAACGAAAAGCAGCGGCTCAAGGAGATTGAGACGCAGAAGGCCGGAAAGACGGCCATGCTGGAGCTGGCCGAAATGCCCCTGATGGGCTTTGACGGACAGAGCATCAACGCCAATACGGCGGACGCGGCGACGGTGATTCGCGGCATCAACGCCATTGCGGACGACACGCTTCGCGCGCGGGCGGCAAAGGCGTTTAAGACGCTGACGCAGACCGAGGGCAGCCGATTCTACGGCGAAAATGCGGACGGCGTGGGAACATTCCTTGAAAGCGCGAACCTGACCCGTGACGAATACAGGGACGCGGCAGAGGACTACGCGAGCCGATTCTACGGCGACGGAAAGCACGACGAGGAAGACGCGGCGGCCTACCTCAAGGCGCGGCAGGAGATCGAGGAAGGCGCCTACTCCGACTATGCGAAAAGCCAACTGACGGCGGCGCTGGACAAGGCCTACACGGGCATCACGGGCGGGGAAACGCCTTCCGACAGCGCAGAAGGCGCATCCGCCGAGGCGGAAGACGAGAAACGCGCGACCGAGGAAGACCGGAAGAAAGAGAAGAAGACGGGATTTTGGAGCGGCCTGACCGGGAAAGTGCCCGAGCAGGAGGAACAGGAAAAGGCCGAAAATCCCGCGCAGGCGAAGGCACAGAGCCGGATTGTTTCCCAAACGATGACGGCATCGACCGCGCCGGGCTTCCCGACGGCGGGCAAGAAGAAGGCCGAGGACAGCGGCAAAGCGCCGGAGGTGCAAGGCCCCGTTCAGATGACCCCGGAAGAGCGGATCGTCGCGCAGGGCGGGATGAGCTTTGCGGAATGGATGGCGACAACTCCTTCCGTCAGCTCCGATGGCGAAACAGGCGCGGAAATTCGCATGCACGAGGCGCAGACCGTCGGCGAGGCGGCGGACGCGCTGCTCAAGGGACGGTATGACCAGATCGAGGGCGCGGGCAAGGATGAACTGGATCGCATGCTGGCAGAGAGCGGGAACGCGCGGCGAATGATCGGCACGCTGACGGAAGCGGACAGCCAGCGCATTATCGTCGGAAACGACATGGCCGACGCGGTGACCTACGGGAACATCGCGGCGCAGGGACAGACGGTCAAGACGCTGTACGACGTGATGAAGAGCGATTCCTTCCCGGACGAGCTGCGGGGCGACGTGATGGCGCAGATGGTCGTATGGGCGGCGCAGGCCGAGGCGATGGAGCAAACGGGGACGCTGGGCGGCGACGCGGAGCTGCCGCTGATGGAGCGCCTGCTCACCACGGACGAACACGCGATGGACGAGCTGGCAAGCATCTACGCGGCCAGAGACGAGCTGCTATTCGACAAGGCCGACATGCGCAGGGCGCAGGAGGAGGCGAGCGCGCAGGCGCTCAGCGACGCGCGCACGGCGGCGCTCAAGGGAACGGCCAGCGAGGAACAGCTCGCGCTGGTGCGCCAAAACGCGCAGGCAGGGCAGGACGAGCTGAACGCGGACATGGGCTATGTCGGGCGGCTGGCGGCGGTGGATGACTATTTCAGGCCGGGCGCGAGCCAAAATGCGGTCAGTCCGTTTGACTTAAGCAGCGTGAAGCTGAATCTCGACGCGCAGGGCGTAATCGACACGGGCGACTATCAGGCACAGCTCAGGGAGCAGATGGACGCGCTGCTCGAAGAGGACACGCAGACGGCGCTTGCGCTGGGGCTGACGCTGGACGAATACTACGCCAAGACGGGCGGCGTGGACATGAACGCGCTTTGCGAGCGCGCGGCCAGCCGCATCAGTCAGCAGGGCGTGGCGATCACCGATGAGGAAATGGCGGCGCTGGACGTTCCCTTCGGTCAGGGCGTGGGCGCGAGCTACACGGTCGGCGCGGGCATCCGCGCGGGCGGCGAACAATGGTATCTGGATTTCAAGGACAGCCTGTACACGGGCTATTCTCAGGGCATGGTGCTCGTCAACGCGGCGCGCATCCAGAACCGATACCAGAACGAATACGGCGCCTATGGCCGGACGCAGTACCGCAAGGACATGGAAAGCGCGCTCGCCAGCGGGACGCTCGACGAGAACTACGCCAATGCGCTGAGAAAGGCGCTGGCCGGTGCGGCAGACGTATACCAGCTCGGCATTGACCCGATGGATTTTGAGGGGGATTTCCTCAAGAACAGCGCGGAGGTGCGCCGGGACATCGCGACGATGGAAGGATACATGCGCACGAACGCGACGGAGGATGAATTCAAGTGGTTCGGGCGCGTGAAGGGCATGACCTACAACGCGGTTTCGGCCGGTGTGGCGGCGGGAACGACGCTGGCGACGGGCAGCAGCCTGCTCGGCTTTAACACAGGGTACAGCGTCGTCGGGTTCAAGAACAACTTTGACGAATATCTGCAAAAGGGGTACAGCATTGATTTCGCCCGATATCTGAGCGCGGTGAACACGGGGCTTGACTGCGCGTCGAACTTCGGCACGTTCGAAGGCGTATTGGGCAGAATGACGGGCATGAGCGCGCTGACGGAAGCCGCGAGAAGCCGGATCATCCGCAACCCGGCGGGCGCTTGCAGAGGCCTTGCGGCGATTCGAACGTTTGGCAAGGCGTTTGCCCAAAACGAATTTGACGAAGTGGTTCACGACGAATTCTTTGAAGGATTGTCGGCAAACTGGACGGACAACGCGCTGGGCGAAATCTTCCGCAAGGTGGACGCGGGCGAGGACATCACGTTCACGGACGGCCTGAATATGGCGCTGAACTTGCTGAATCCCAAGAACCTTGACGTGAAGGGCGCGGCGGAGGGCGTTGTCAGCGGCGCGGTGGAGAACGCCATCGGCGCGGTGCTGTTCTCCCTGTCCGGCGCGGCGGGAAGCGGCGTGGGCACGCTGCGCGGCGTGAAGGCGGCGCAAGACCTGATGAGCGGCAAGCGGACGGACGTGGAGAACGTCATCTTGGACGTGACAAAGACGCTGGGCGACGAGCAGGCCTGCGCGCTGCTCAACGACTATGCGCGACAGCAGAAGGAAAGCAAGGCCGTTGCCGAGGAAATCATCAGCGGGAAGGACGAGCGCGGAAGCGCGGCGCACGCGGCAAAGGCCAAGCAGCAGGCCGACGAGGCGCGCACACAGGCGGAAGCGGCGCAGACGGCGGCGGACAACAGCCGGGCGCAGTTCGCGGAAGCGAGCGACGCGGTGATGAACGGCGACCTGACGCGGCAGAAGGAAATGACCGAAGCGCGTGTGCGCATGGGCGAAAACCAGAAAACCGCGAACGAGCAGGGCGCGGTCGCCGCGCGCAGAACGGACGAAATGCAGCAGGCGGCGGCACAGCGGCTGGCAGAGGCGAGACAGGCGGGCAGAAAGGCCGTCATCGCGGAGGACGCGGCGGCGCGGGAAGCCATGCTGGACGACCGGGAAGCGCGGACGCAGGCCATTGACAACGAGATTGCGAAGCTCGACGCGCAGCAGCAGGCGGCGGAAGAAGAATTCTACGCGGCGACGCAGAGCTATACGGAAGCGGAAGCCATGGGAATGGACGAGGAAACGCTTGGCCAGCTCGACGCGCGGATGAACGAGATCGGCGCGCGGCTGATGGCGCTTTACGACCGCCGGGAAGCGCTGCAAAACCCGGAGGCTTACGAGGCGCGCCGGAAGGCGGAAGCGGAAATCGCCGAGCGGGAGCAGCAGGCGCAGGAAGAATACCAAAGACAGACCGAGCGGGAGCAGACGCAGAGCGAGATGGACGAGATCGCCCCGGTGGTCAGGGACATTCGAAAAAAGCGCATCTGGCTGAACGAACAGCAGATTGCCGAGGTGCTGCACACGACGGGACTGCGGACAATCGCGCAGGTGAACCGCCAATACGGCACACAGTTCCGCGTCAACCGCAAGAGCGCGGACGTTGACCTTGACAGCGGCTTTTTCCGCGAGCTGGCGGCGCAAATCCCCGGACGGATGGACGAGGCGAGCGCGCACCCGGAGACGGAAATTCTGAATCTGCTGGACAGGAGCGGCGAACTGAAAGGCAAGCTGGGCGGGATGGAGGCCAGTATCGGCGCAGTTGGCGCGGAAGACTATCTGAACGCCGACGTTTCGCGCGGCAACCTTGACCCGGTGACGCAGAAACTCGCCAGCAGCCTGAAACAGAAGACGGGGCTTGAGCTGATCGTCATGCCGCTGGCGGACAAGGTTCGCGGCTTCTACGACCGAGAGAACGGGCGGCTGATTCTCTCAAGCCGAATCGGCGCGGGCGAACAGATGCGACAGGTGGTCATGCACGAGCTGACGCACTACATCGAGAGCACGAAGAACTATGCGGCCTACGAAAAAGCGGCGCTGGAAGCGGCCTATCGCGGCGATACAGAGGCGATGGACAGAGACGCGGCGGAAATCCGCAAGACCTATGAGGACGCGGGTCTCCCATGCGACGTGAACAAGGAGTTGGCCGCTGCGGCGACGGAAAAGCTGATGGCTTCCCTTGGCGCATGGGGCAGGACGGGCAGCGAGACGCTGGTGTATGACCTGCTGGGCGCGAAGCAGTCCTTCCCGATTCGGGTCTACAACAAGCTGACGCAGTTTTTAGCCAGACGCAAAGCCCAAAAGGCAGGCGGCGCGGCGGCAGAAAACTACGAGGCGCTGGTCAGGGCGCGGGAAGCGCTCAGGCAGGCCATTCTTGAAGCCGGAACGTGGAAAAAGGGCATGGGCGGCGAGGATGCGACCATCGAGCTGTTCGGAAAGACCGCGCCCGTAGAGCGGGAGGTCACGCGCGGACAACAGACGGAGATGGAATATGCCATCAGACGGGATGAAAAGGGAAAGCCCGTCGTTTCGGTTGAAGAGGACATTCTTGCGGGCGTTCCTCAAAAGGACTGGGCAAGAACTGTCAAGCAGGCGCTGAAAGAAAAATTCCCGAACGGCGTAACCGTCGGGAGCAATCAGATTCAGATCACCGGCAAATCTCGAAATGAAATCACCAATTCGAAAGATACGATGTGGCTTAAACGCAATCAGTCAGACGTATATGCCGACAAGATGCGCGCGGCAAATAACGCGGACGAGATTTTGCAGGCATCGACAGATCATGTCAGTCAGGAACTGACGCATGAAAGAAAAGACGACATTGTTGATTTTATTCACGGTAATGTTCAAATTGATGTTTCCGGTCAACTGTATGATGCAGATGTGGTCGTTGGGACGAAGAAAGACGGTTCGATGCTGCTCTATGATTTTGTCGGAATGACAAAAAAAGAGATGCAGCGTACCGCCGGACGTCAAAGCGCCCCACACGATATCCGTGCTGCATCTCTTTCTGACACTAGTGTAACACAAAATGACACCAGCGTCAATCCCTATGATATGCCAAACGACGTAGAATATGCCGTCGCCCCGCGCCAATTCGGCAACCAGACGGCGCAGGAGCTCGACGTGCTGACCGACGGCGTGAAGGAATTCCTTCGCGGCAGTCAGTACGAGA
>ERZ1106976.2606-NODE-2606-length-15808-cov-8.944455_pt1 | contig 15808 bp, 13 predicted proteins | sample MGYA00403687_ERZ1106976 | MGnify/ENA primary metagenome ERZ1106976 (study PRJEB35170, sample SAMEA104062446) | human gut metagenome | biome: human gut; feature: human-associated habitat; material: faeces | place: Denmark | collected 2013-02-22 ... | reverse complement strand
CAGCCGGGGATAAACATATACTTCAGGCCGTTCACGGCGCCGGGCAGGGTGCAGGAGCGGATAATGCAGATCAACAGGGCCACGAACAGGGCGGGCATACCGACGGAGCAGACCTTCTCGATACCGCCGCCCACGCCGCCGAGGACGATGAGCATGGTCAGGGCCACGAAGATCATGCCATAGACGATGGCCTCCGTGGGGTTGGCGATCAGCGCCGCCCACGCCGCCGCGCCGGTGGAGCTGCCGCTGGCCGCCGCGGCCTCGGCAAATACGTTGGAGCCGAAGCTCGCGTTGAACAGGTCGCCCACGTTCAGCACGACGTACTTGATGCAGTAGCCGCCCAGCGCGCAGTAGAAGAACAGGATGAAGAACGCGGACAGAATGCCCATCCAGCCCATCCACTTGAACTTCTTGGACAGGACGTGATACGCTTCCACAGCGCCCTTACCGGTCTTGCGGCCGATAGCCAGCTCGCCCACCATGACGATGAAGCCGCACAGGACTGCCAGAATGAGGTAGATGATGAGGAACGTGAAGCCGCCGGAGGCGCCCATCTTATTGGGGAAGCCCCAGATGTTGCCCAGGCCGACTGCCGAGCCGACCGCGGCCATCAGGAATCCAAAATTGGTTCCAAAGCCTTTTCTTTCTTCCATGTTTTCTCTCCTTATAACAGAAATTTGCCCTCCGCCTTTCCTCGGAGTGGCTGATTTTCTGTTTCCTGTCTATCGACAGGAAACATCTTGAGGCGCCGCCACGCCTCTCAACTCCCCGCCCCACAAAATCGTTGAACGGTTTGTAAAAAAAGTATACAGGAAACAAAAACCAACCGCAATTAGCAGTATTGATAAATTTTTCGCGTCATGTTGTACAGTTTTAACATTCTGTGAACAAATTATTTTTGCCGTTTATAAATATCTGATTACTTTTTAACGGCTGTTAGCACAGCTTTTCACCGGTTTTTCCTGACTTTTTTGCCGCGATCCTGTGTTTTTCCTCCGAGGAAACAGTCTGTCAAATAATAAACGGGCATATCCCGCCGCCCCCGACATAGTGCGGAACGCCCCCGTGACCGGCATCCGCGCCGCACCGTCCCGCCGTCCGCACACCGCACCGCGCCAACCGGCTCCATCGCACCGCCTCCATGCCGCAGCCGCGCCCGCCGCGCCGCGATGACCGCCGGGCAAAATCAAACAGCGCCCGTCCTGCGACGGGCGCTGCTCTTTCTGTTATTTGGAGAGCATACCGGAATGGCGGTTCCGGCATGTATAACATACCTTGTCGTTTCTTCTCTTAGAAGAAGAATTCCTTGATCTGGCCGTACAGGATGAGGATCATGCACAGCGGGGTGATGAACTTCACGCAGATCTTGAAGAAGCCGTAGCTGCCCATGGCATGACCGGACTGCTCGCACTCGTTCTTGACTATGTCGGGGCCCAGCTCCCAGCCGATCATCAGCGTCATCAGCAGGCCGCCCAGCGGCATAAACACGCCCTCGGAGATCATATCAAAGAAGTCCAGCCAGCAGTCGTTCCACGTCCGGATGGCGTCGCCGGAAATATTCAGTATATCGCATGGCGCCATACCGTTGGCGCCCAGACCGTCGGCGCTGACCAGCACGCACAGCAGCCCGATGAGGATGGAGGCGATGAAGGAGTACTTCTTGCGCTGATCGCCCTTGCCCTTCTCGCGGGCCTCGTCCACGAAGTGGGCCACCACCGTCTCCAGCAGGGAGATGGAGGAGGACACTGCTGCCAGCACCACCAGCAGGTAGAAGATGATGCCGAAGATGGGGCCGATAGCGCCCTCCATGGAATCGAACACGTTCTGCATGGTAATGAACAGCAGCTTGGGGCCGCCGATGGGGCCCTCGGGATCCAGGGCGAAGCGGGCGGGCATCACGCACAGGCCGGCCATCAGCGCCACCAGCGTATCCATAACGATGATGAGGATGGCGTTCTTCTGCAGGTTCTCCTTCTTGTCCAGATAGGAGCCGTAGGTGATCATGGCGCCCATGCCGATGGACAGGGAGAAGAACATCTGGCCGCCTGCGGTAGAGATGACTTCAAAGATACTGGGAGCCTCTTTAATAACGCCGTTGGCCACGGCCCAGCCGGGGATAAACATATACTTCAGGCCGTTCACGGCGCCGGGCAGGGTGCAGGAGCGGATAATGCAGATCAACAGGGCCACGAACAGGGCGGGCATACCGACGGAGCAGACCTTCTCGATACCGCCGCCCACGCCGCCGAGGACGATGAGCATGGTCAGGGCCACGAAGATCATGCCATAGACGATGGCCTCCGTGGGGTTGGCGATCAGCGCCGCCCACGCCGCCGCGCCGGTGGAGCTGCCGCTGGCCGCCGCGGCCTCGGCAAATACGTTGGAGCCGAAGCTCGCGTTGAACAGGTCGCCCACGTTCAGCACGACGTACTTGATGCAGTAGCCGCCCAGCGCGCAGTAGAAGAACAAAATGAAGAAGGCGGAGGCGATACCCAGCCAGCCCATCCATTTGAACTTCCTGGAGAGGATCTTATACGTCTCCACCGCACCCTTGCCGGTCTTACGTCCCATGGCCAACTCGCTGATCATGACAATGAATCCGCAGGTGACGCCCAGGAAAATGTAAACCAGCAGGAACGTGAATCCGCCGTTGGCCCCCATTTTGTAGGGGAAGCCCCAGATGTTGCCCAGGCCGACCGCAGAGCCGACCGCAGCCATCAGGAATCCGAAATTGGATCCGAAGCCTTTTCTTTCTTCCATTGCTTTCTCTCCTTACAAGTTTCCCCCGCCTTACCCAGCGGGCGTATATGTATCTTACCGCGAGAAAAAATCGATGTAAATAAGGCGGGGCGGTTCTTAGCACATGCTTGCCGAGTGGCTGATTTTCCTTTATTTTACGCATATAAAAGGCCCGTGAAGCGTCGATGCGTGTCGAAGGCAATTTTCTTTTCAAGAAACACCCGGCGCATAAAAACCGCCCCGTTCGGGGCGGTTTTTATCGGATATGTATACGGCTCAGTCGCCCTCCCGCATGCGGTAGCCCACACCCACCTCGGTGAAGATGTACTGTGGGTTGCCGGGGGTCGGCTCGATCTTGCGGCGGATGTTGGCCATGTTCACCCGGAGGATCTGGTTGTCCGTCTTGGCCTTGGGGCCCCACAGCTCCCGGATGATGAAGTCGTAGGTCAGCACCTTGCCGGCGTACTTGCCCAGCAGAGCCACAATCTTATACTCGTTGACGGTGAGCCCGGCGTTCTGGCCGTTCATCAGCACCTGATGCTTGTCGTAGTCGATGGTCAGGTCGCCGGTGACGAACTTGCCGGACTGGGCGATCTGCGTGTTGGACAGGGTGGTGCGGGTGTGGCGGATGGCCGTGCGGATGCGGGCCAGCAGCTCGGAGGTGCCGAAGGGCTTCACCAGATAATCGTCGGCGCCGTAGTCCAGCGCCTCCACCTTGTCGTGCTCATGGTTGCGGGCGGAGACCACCACCACCGGCAGGTTCGACCACTTGCGGACAGACTTCAGCACCTCCATGCCGTCCATGTCCGGCAGGCCCAGATCCAGCACGATCAGATCCGGGCAGTGGGAGGCGATCATGGTCAGTGCCTCCTCCCCGCTGCGGACGATAATGGTATCGTACCCGTTGGCCGTGAGGATCATGGAGATAAAGTTGCTGATGGACTGCTCATCCTCCACGATCAGTACCTTGTCTTTAATCTTCATAGTCGTCTCCTTTCATGGGCAGCGTCACGGTGAAGCACGCGCCGCCGTCTTTTTTATTCTCTCCCCGGATCGTCCCGCCGTGGGCGTGCACCACCGTGCGGCACACAGACAGGCCGATGCCCATGCTGCGCTTACCGTCGCTGGTGCGGTCGCTGCGGGCCGCCCCGTCAAATAGCTTGCCCAGAAGGTGCAGGGGAATGCCCTTGCCGTTGTCGGCCACGGTGAACACGGCATTGTCCCCCTGCTGCGTCAGCGTGATGTCGATGCGGCTGGTGCCGCCGTGGATCACAGCGTTTTCCATGAGGTTCACCAGCACCTGCTCGATAAGCAGCGGATCCATGGGCACCAGCATCAGCTCGTCCGGTACGGAGACGTACACGTCCACGTCCGGGTAGTGCTTGTGGGTCTTGGCCACAGCGCTGCCGATGACCTCCTCCGCCGCCTCCGGCGCCTTCTTCACACGGGCCTCCTCGGAGTTGTTGATGCGTGTGATGGACAGCAGGTTCTCCACGATGCGGATGAGCCACTGGGCGTCCTCGTTGGTGGAGCGCAGCAGCTGGAGCCGCTGCTCCTGCGTCAGCTCCACATCCTGCTCCAGCAGGACGTTGGTGGCGCCCACAATGCCAGTCAGCGGCGTGCGGATGTCGTGGGACACGGCCCGCAGCAGATCGGCGTACATCTTCTCCTTCTCCGCCTCCCGGCGGACGGCCTCCGTCTGCTTGGCGCGGCTGGTGACGGCCGCCGTCAGCACGGAAATGGTCATCATGACCAGAAACGTCAGCGGGAAGCCGGTAAGGGTGAAGCTAATGTGCCAGTAGGGATAGGTGAAGATGTAGTCCACACTGAACACCCCGGCCACGGCGGTGATGATGCCCAGCACATAACCGTTCGTCCAGTAGGCCGTCAGGAACACATCCAGCAGGAAGATCACCGCCACATAGGTGGTGTCCTGGTGCAGGTCGATGTTCCGCAGGAACAGGCACAGCATCACCGCCGCCAGATACAAGCCGAAGGCGATGGCCAGATCCCGGCCGGAGCATGTCAGGCCCATGCCGGCAAAGATCCGCTCCCGCTTGCTCTGGCTGCGGAGCTTGGCCAGATAGCCTTTCCCGTCCACGGCGCCGCCCCCTTTCTTTATATGTCTGGCGCTATTGTAGCACATCCGGGCGCTAAGAAGTTGTTAAATCCGTGTTAAGTTTTTCCGTTTCCCCTGTCGACTTGACAAGCCGCGCGTCGATTGCTATTTTATAATGTTGTATGCATACTGTGGCGGCGTCTGCCGCCCTTTGGAAAAGAGGTTTTTACGATGTATGATGCCGTGATTGTAGGCGGCGGCGCGGTGGGCTGCGCCGTGGCCCGCTGGCTCAGCCGCTACCGCCTGCGCATCTGTCTTGCGGAGCGGGGCGAGGACGTGTGCGTGGGCACCAGCAAGGCCAACTCCGCCATCTGCCACGCCGGGTTCGACGCGCCCATCGGCTCTGCCAAGGCCCGGTTCAACGTGGCCGGCTCCCGGATGATGGAGGCGCTGTCCCTGGAGCTGGACTTCCCCTACCGCCGGTGCGGCGCGCTGGTGCTGTGCTTCGACGAAGCGGACATCCCCCGTCTGGAGGAGCTGAAGCGGCGCGGTGAGCGGAACGGCGTGGAGGGCCTGACCGTGCTGGATCGGGCGTCCCTGCGCCGTCAGGAGCCCCGGGTGTCGCCGGAGGCCGCCGCCGCGCTGTACGCCCCCACCAGCGCCATTATCTGCCCCTTCGGCATGACCATCGCACTGGCGGAGAACGCCGCCGCCAACGGCTGTGAGTTCCGCTTCGACACGGAGGTACGGCGCATCCGCCGGGAGGGCGGCCATTTCCTGCTGGAGACGAACCGCGGCACACTGGAGAGCCGGGTGGTCATCGCCGCCGCCGGCGTCCACGGAGATGTGCTCCATAACCAGCTGTGCCGGACGAAGCTGACCATCGTGCCCCGCCGCGGCGAGTACTGCCTGCTGGACCGGCGGGACGGTGAGCTGGTGCAGCACACCATCTTCCAGCTGCCCTCCGCCATGGGCAAGGGCGTGCTGGTGTCCCCCACCGTCCACGGCAACCTGCTGGTGGGCCCCACGGCGGTGGATCAGGAGGAAAAGGACTGCACCGCCACCACGGCGGCGGGTCTGCGCCGTGTGGCGGAGACGGCGGCCCGCAGCGTACCGAGCCTGCCCATGCGGGACGTTATCACCAGCTTCGCGGGTCTTCGCGCCCACCTGACCGGCGGGGACGACGACTTCATCGTGGGCGAGAGCGCCGACGGCTTTTTCGAGGCCGTGGGCATTGAGTCGCCGGGCCTGTCCTCCGCCCCCGCCATCGGCCGGTATCTGGCGGAGCTGGCGGCGGCAAAGCTGGACGCGGCGGAAAAGGACGACTTCATCCCGGAGCGGCGGGACATCCCCCGCCCCCGGGAGATGGACCTTGCGGCGCGGCAGGCGCTGATAGAAAAAGATCCCGCCTACGCCACGGTGGTCTGCCGGTGCGAGCAGATCACGGAGGGCGAGATACGGGAGGCCATCCGCCGGGGCGCCCGGTCGCTGGATGGTGTGAAGCGGCGGGTACGGGCCGGTATGGGCCGGTGTCAGGGCGGGTTCTGTACGCCCCGTGTGCTGGAGCTGCTCCACCAGGAGCTGGGCGTGCCCATGCCCGAGCTGACCAAGGGCGGCGGCGAAAGCCGTCTGCTGGCGGGCCGCACCAAGGAGGTGCTCTCATGAAAACAGTACAGCTGGCCATCGTGGGCGGCGGCCCCGCCGGACTGGCCGCGGCAGCAGCCGCCTATGACGCAGGGCTGCGGGATATCCTCATTTTAGAGCGCAGCGGCGAGCTGGGCGGCATCCTGAACCAGTGCATCCACGCGGGCTTCGGCCTCCACACCTTCCATCAGGAGCTGACCGGCCCGGAGTACGCCCAGCGCTATATCGACGCCGTGCGGGAGCGGAGCATCCCTGCGTGGACGGACTGCATGGTGCTGGACATCTCGCCGGAGAAGGTGCTGACCGTCACGGGACGCACCGTGGGCCTGCGGCAGATCAGGGCGCAGGCGGTGGTGCTGGCCATGGGCTGCCGCGAGCGGCCCCGGGGCGCGCTGAACATCGCGGGCACCCGCCCCGCCGGTATCTGGTCGGCGGGCACGGCCCAGCGCATGGTGAACATGGAGGGCTATCTGCCGGGACGGCAGGTGGTGATCCTCGGCTCCGGCGACATCGGGCTCATCATGGCCCGGCGTATGACGCTGGAGGGCGCCGAGGTCAAGGCCGTGGCGGAGGTCATGCCCTACTCCGGTGGTCTGAAGCGCAACATTGTCCAGTGTCTGGACGATTTCCATATCCCCTTGTACCTGTCCACCACGGTGGTGGAGATCCACGGGCAGGAGCATCTCACCGGTGTGACGCTGGCGCAGGTGGACGGGCAGCGCCTGCCCATCCCCGGCACGGAGCGGTACATCCCCTGCGACACGCTGCTGCTGAGCGTGGGACTGCTGCCGGAGAACGAGCTGACCCGGCAGGCCGGCGCGGTGCTGGACGCCGTCACCGGCGGGCCGGTGGTGGACGAGACGCTGGCTACCTCCCTGCCCGGCGTGTTCGCCTGCGGCAACGTGCTGCACGTCCACGATCTGGTGGACTTCGTCTCGCAGGAGGCGGCGGCAGCGGGACGCAGCGCCGCCCGGTGCGTGCTGGAGGGTCCCGGCGGCGGCGAGAGCATCCGTCTGGTGGGGAAGAACGGCGTGCGCTACACCGTGCCTCAGTCCCTGCACCGGGACGGCGGGCCTGTCACCGTCCGGTTCCGGGTGGGGCAGCCCTACCGCAACGCGGCGCTGTGCGCCTACGCCGGGGACACGCTGCTCAAGCGCATCCCCAAGCGCATCCTGACCCCCGGCGAGATGGAGAGCTTTCCCATCGACCCCGCCGCTATCCCCACCGGTGCGGACACCGTGACATTTGTGGTAGAGGAGGCACAGGCACAATGAAACAGGAATTGATCTGCATCGGCTGCCCCATGGGCTGCCAGCTCACCGCCGAGGTGGAGAACGGCGCCGTGACCACCGTCACCGGCAATACCTGTCCCCGGGGCGCGGCCTACGCCCGGAAGGAGTGCGTGGCCCCTGTGCGCACCGTCACCGGTACGGTGGCCATTCAGGGCGCGGCGCTGCCGGTACTGCCGGTACGCACCAATGGCGAGGTGCCCAAGGCGCTGGTCTTTGACGTGGCCCGGGCGCTGGGCACCGTGACGGTACAGGCCCCCGCAGCCATCGGCGACGTGGTGCTGCGGGATGTCTGCGGCACCGGCGTGGACGTAACGGCGGCCAAGAACATGGAAAAGATATGAGAAAAGGGGTGCGCCCCCCTTCGTTGGCCGCACCTCTTTTCTGCGATGATCTTCTTTGCGGGAGCTGTATGAACAGGGCGAAAAACGCCCATAAAAAGCAAAACGCCACGCACACTGGCGTGGTGGTCATCTTTTGTGGGTGGGACGCTTACCGCTGGCTGTCCTGCTGCTGGCAGTTGCCGAAGATCATATCGTCCAGATCGCCCATGATCCAGTTGTTCATCATAACGCTATCACGCTCCTTTCTTCATTTGTCTACGAGGATAGTATATGCCGTTCCCGCCTGTTTTGCAAGTTAATTTCTGCATGTATTTCACAATTTTGTTCAAATATTTTTGGATGATTTGCACAATGGCGCTTGTGGGCCATACCATATATAATGACTGCATATGAACGCATTGGGGACATACTATGAGAGAGTTTTGCGCGGGAGAATTTGATATCGCCGTTATCGGCGCGGGCCACGCCGGCATCGAGGCGGCGCTGGCATCGGCGCGGCTGGGCATGCGCACCGTCTGCTTTACCATTGATCTGGACGCGGTGGGCAACATGCCCTGCAACCCCGCCATCGGCGGCACCGGTAAGGGACACCTCGTCCGGGAGCTGGACGCGCTGGGCGGCGAAATGGCCCGGGCGGCAGACCGTGCCTGCATCCAGTACCGGATGCTCAACCGCGCCAAAGGCCCCGCCGTGTGGTCGCTGCGGGCGCAGGCCGACCGCCGGCGCTACCAGCAGGTGATGAAGCACACGCTGGAGCAGCAGGAGAACCTGACGCTGCGGCAGGCGGAGGTAACGGAGATCCGCTGCGAGAACGGACACGTCAGCGCCGTGGTGCTGCGCACCGGCGCGGTGTTCGGCGTGAAGGCCGTCATTCTCTGCACCGGCACATACCTGACGGGACGCACCATCGTGGGGGAGTGCATCGAGTCCTCCGGGCCCGACGGCATGCACGCCGCCAACGCCCTCACCGGCAGTCTGCTGGCACTGGGCCTGCCCCTGCGCCGCTTCAAGACCGGCACGCCGCCCCGCGTGAACCGTCGGAGCATCGACTTTTCCCGCATGGAGGTGCAGGAGGGCGACAGCGATCCCCTGCCCTTCAGCTTCGAGACGGCGCAGGCCCCGGAGAACCGGGCCGTGTGCTACCTGACCTACACCACGGAGGAGACACACCGCATCATCCGGGAGAATCTGGATCGCAGCCCCATCTACTCCGGTGTCATCGAGGGCATCGGCCCCCGGTACTGCCCGTCCATCGAAACGAAGGTCGTCCGGTTCGCGGACAAGCCCCGGCACCAGCTGTTCATTGAGCCCATGGGCCTCGACACGGAGGAGATGTATATTCAGGGCTTCTCCTCCTCCATGCCGGAGGAGGTGCAGCTGCGGATGCTCCACAGCGTGCCCGGACTGGAGCACGCGGAGATGATGCGCCCGGCCTACGCCATCGAATACGACTGCATCGACCCGCTGGCTCTGCGGCCCACGCTGGAGGTCAAGGCCGTCCCCGGCCTGTACGGCGCGGGACAGTTCAACGGCTCCTCCGGCTACGAGGAGGCGGCGGCACAGGGCTTCGTGGCCGGCGTCAACGCGGCGCTGGCCCTGAAGGGCCAGCCACCCATGATCCTCCGCCGCAGTGAGAGCTATATCGGCACTCTCATCGACGATCTGGTGACAAAGGGCACCGAGGAGCCGTACCGCATGATGACCTCCCGCTCCGAGTACCGGCTGCTGCTGCGGCAGGACAACGCCGACCGGCGGCTGTGCGCCATCGGACACCGCATCGGGCTGGTGTCCGCGGAGCGGCTGCGGGCGGTGGAGGAGAAGTACGCCGCCGTGGATCAGGAGGTCAAGCGTCTGACCCGCACCGGCGTGGCCGGCAGCGATGCCCTCAACGGCCTGCTGGCGCGGCGGGGCACCGCCCCCGTGGCCGACGGTGCGCGGCTCATCGACCTGCTGCGCCGCCCGCAGGTGTCCTACGATGATCTGCGGCCCTTCGACCCCGGCGCGCCGGCGCTGGACAAGGCCGTGCGGGAGCAGGTGGAGATCACCGTGAAGTACGAGGGCTATATCCGCCGCCAGCAGCGGCAGGTGGAGGAGTTTGAGCAGCTGGAAAAGCACGCGCTGCCCGAGGATATGGATTACAGCGGTATTCAGGGCCTGCGGCTGGAGGCACGGGAGAAGCTGGGCGCGGTGCGTCCGCTGAATCTGGGACAGGCCAGCCGCATCTCCGGCGTGTCCCCGGCGGACATCGGCGCGCTGATGATCTGGCTCCAGACGCACCGCGCATAACGCCGCGCACACAGGCGGCCATGTGCCGCGTGATATGATAAGGAGGGTCTTTATGAAAAAATTTCTGGCCATTCTGGTCTGCAAGCTGATCCGCTTTGTGGGCTCCTTTGTGGGGCGCGGCAGCAGCCTGCCCGGACAGATCGCGCTGAAGATCTGCCCCGACATCCTGCAGCGAGTGCAGCTGCCGCCGGAGATCATCGCCGTCACCGGCAGCAACGGCAAGACCTCCACCTCGGAGATGATCGCCCATGTGCTCACCGCCGCAGGCAAGCGGGTGGTGTTCAACCGGGAGGGCTCCAACCAGATCGAGGGCGTCACCACCCTGCTGCTGTGCAGCAGCACCCTGACGGGGCGGTGCAGAAGCGACGTGGTGGTCATCGAGTCCGACGAGCGCTACGCCCAGTACACGTTCCGCTACTTCCAGCCCACCCACTACGTCATCACCAATCTGTACCGTGACCAGCTCACCCGCAACGGCCATCCCCAGTGGGTGTATAAGGCCATCGAGCCCAGCATCGGCCCGGACTGCACGCTGATCCTCAACGCCGACGACCCGCTGGTGTCCCTGTTCGGCCGGGGACGGCCCAACCGGGTGGTGTGGTTCGGCATGGATCGCCAGAGCTTCTCCACCGACCACAGCACCGGTATCTACGACGACGGCAAATACTGCCCCCTATGCCGCGCGCCCATGGCCTACGACTACTACCACTACAACCATATCGGCGCCTACCGCTGCACCAGATGCGATTTCCGCCGCCCGGAGACGGCCTTTACCGTCACCGACGCGGATCTGGACGCCGGATTCCTCACCATCAACGGCAAAGACCGCATCGAGCTGGCCTTTAAGAGCATCTACAACGCCTACAACATTCTGGCGTGCTACACCGTGTGCGCGCTGGCCGGCGTGGACGGCGGCGACATTGCCCGCAGCATCAGTCACTATGTGCTGAAGAACGGCCGCATCGTCAACTGGCAGTACCATACCATGCGCGGTACGCTGCTGGCCTCCAAGCACGAGAACTCCGTGTCCTACGACCAGTCCCTGCGCTACACCGTGCAGCAGAAGGAGCCCCACGCCGTCATCATCATCGTGGACGCCGTCAGCCGCAAATACTTCACCAGCGAGACCAGCTGGCTGTGGGACATCGACTTCGGCATGCTGAACACGGAGAACACCTCCCACATCTATCTGCTGGGCCGGTACGCCGACGATCTGTACGTTCGCTTCTCCTACACCGATGTGCCGCCGGAGAAGCTCAGCGCCTATGAGAGCATCAGCGAGGGCGTGGACGCCGCCGTCCGGGACGGCGTGACACAGGCCTACACCATCACCTGCTTCTCCGACAAGGGCAAGTTCCTGTCGCTGGTCAATACGCTTTAAGGAGGGTCTGCACATGAGCATCCAGCTTCTGCATCTCTATCCGGATCTGATGAACCTGTACGGTGGGTACGCCAACGTGGCCGCGCTGCGGCGCAGTCTGGAGCGGCAGGGCGCGGAGGTCGTTGTCCGCACCGGCACGCTGTACGAGGACATCGACTTCTCCGGCGCGGACTTCCTCTACATGGGCGCGGGCACCGAGAGCGCCCAGCTCACGGCGCTGGAGGATCTGCGCCGCTATGAAACCGCCGTCCGGGCGGCGCTGGAGCGCGGCGCCGTGGTGCTTGCCACCGGCAACGCCATGGAGCTGTTCGGCCACAGCATCACCGGCCCCGACGGCACGGAGCACACCGGACTGGGCCTGTTCCCCTTCCGCACCACCGTGTCCGACACGGAGCGTATGCAGGGTGACTGTCTGGCCGTGGGGGCCGCCACCGGGCAGGTGGCCGTGGGCTTTGTGAACAAGGCCAGCCAGACCACCGATGTCGTCCGCCCCCTGTTCCGCATGGAGCACGGCCCCGGCAACAGCGCCGCTGCGGCGGAGGACGGCGCGTGGGAGGGCAGCTTTTACGGCACCCATCTCATCGGCCCCCTGCTGATGAAGAACCCCCATATCAACGCCTACTTCACGGAGCTGCTGTGCCGCCGGGCGGGCCTGCCCTATCAGCCCCAGGACTGCCCCCACGAGCAGCGGGCCTATGAGGTGACGCTCCATGCCCTGCAGGAGCGGTTCCAGCAACAGTAAACGCAAAAAAAGAAAGACGCCGCAGGGCGTCTTTCTTTTTTTGTCTCGGCTCAGATGTACTGGCGCATGCCCTCGGTGGCCACGTCCTCGTCCGCGCTGACGGTGACGGTGAACTTCACGTTGTTGCTCTCGCTGAAGCAATCCAGCCAGTGGAGGAACTTCTCCACCTCCTGCCAGTCGGTGCTGCCCGCGATCTTGCACAGGTTGTCCACGAACACATGGGAAATATCGTAATTGCCCGCATACAGGCCGCAGAGGAAACCGCGCAGGCATTCAAAAGAATTCACGTTGTACTCACCGGCATTGACCAGCCGCACGTTGTAGCTGATGTCGTAGGTCATGTCGCGGCTGGGTTCGATGCAAACAACGCTGCCGGTCTCGGAATCCACGCTGGTGTGGATCAGCTCGATAAGCTGCTTCGTCTTACCTGCACCGTTCGCGCCCATGATCAGTCTAACCATAAGAAATCACTCCTTTGTCATTGATGGAGCTGGCTTTACTCCTGCTTGTAGCATACCATACCAAATACAAAATAGCAACGGAAAAATCCCGGCGTTATTTTTGGTGAAAACGCCTTACCGGCCCAGCTTGGCCAGCAGTGTGCCCCGCAGCTCCTCGTAGCCGGGCTTGCCCAGCAGCGCGAACATGTTCTTCTTGTAGGCCTCCACGCCGGGCTGGTCAAAGGGGTTCACGTCCAGCAGGTAGCCGCTGAGACCGCAGGCGTACTCGAAGAAGTAGATGAGCTGCCCCATAACGCCCTCGTCCAGCGCGCCGGTATACAGGGTGATGTTGGGGACACCGCCCTCCACATGGGCCAGCAGCGTGCCGTCCATGGCCTGCTCGCGGATAAAGTCCATGCTCCTGCCGGTCAGGAAATTCAGACCGTCGCCGTCCGTCTCGTCGTAGGGCACGGGGTTCTCGTGCTTCGACGGGCCGAAGCGCACCACCGTCTCAAACAGGTGCCGCTCGCCCTGCTGGATATACTGCCCCATGGAGTGCAGGTCGGCGGTAAACTCCACGCTGGCGGGGAACAGCCCCTTGCCCTCCTTGCCCTCGGACTCGCCGTACAGCTGCTTCCACCACTCGGCCATGAACCGGAAGCACGGCTCGTAGGCCGCCAGGATCTCGATTTTCTTGCCGCTGCGGTACATCTCGTATCGTGCGCCGGCGTACTGCCACGCGGGGTTGGCGTCCATGTCCGCCGCCGCGCAGGTATCCATCATCTCCCGCGCCCCGGCCATCAGCGCATCGATGTCGATGCCCGCTACGGCGATGGGCAGCAGGCCCACGGCCGTCAGCACACTGTACCGTCCGCCCACGTCATCGGGTACCACGAACGTCTCGTAGCCCTTGGCATCCGCCAGGGACTTCAGTGCGCCTCTATGCCGGTCGGTGGTGGCGTAGATGCGCTTGGCCGCGCCCTCCGGGCCGTACTTCTTCTCCAGCAGCTCCCGGAAGAAGCGGAAGGCCACCGCCGGCTCCGTGGTGGTGCCGGACTTGGAGATGACGTTGACGGAGAAGTCCACGCCGTCCAGCAGCTCCACGATCTCACTCATGTAGTCGGAGGACAGGCCGTTGCCCACAAAGTAGATGTTGGGGGTGTCCTTCCTCTTCAGGTTGTAGTTGGGGGAGCGCAGGCACTCGATGACGCCCCGTGCGCCCAGATAAGAGCCGCCGATGCCGATGACCACCAGCGCCTGAGAGTCCGCCTTGATGCGGGCCGCCGCGGCCTTGATGCGGGCAAACTCATCCCTGTCGTAATTCTCCGGCAGGCGCACCCAGCCGGTAAAGTCGCTGCCGGCGCCATCGCCCTTTTGCAGATGGTCATGGGCAATGCGCAGGCGGGGCGCCAGCGCCGCCTCGTAGGGCAGCGGGATAAAGCTGTTGCAGCTGCTGAGGTCTACTCGGATCATATGTCGTTCCTCCTTGGTATAAAAGACATTTTTTCGGTGTTTCCCATCTTACAACGATTATATCCAAATTACAAGGGGGAAAAGGCTGTCTACGCCGCGAAAACCGCCATGCGCAGCAGCTGGGTGAACACCTGTCCCCAGCTGCGCCGCGCCACAGCCTCCTGTGCCACCAGCGGTACAGTCACAAGCACCGTGTCGCCGTCCAGCACCGACAGCTCCCCCAGCCGCTGCCCCGCCGCCACCGGTGCCGTCACCTGCGGCTCCAGCGTGACGGTCTGGGTCAGCCCCCCTGCCTTCGACCTCTCCACCAGCACCGAGGCGTTCTCCGTCTCCGCTATGGGCTGCACGGCGTCCGCCGTGCCCATGGCCACCGGCACAGGCGTCAGCGGCTCCTGCGGCGCGGCGCTGACCAGCGCGTAGGTGGAAAAGCCGTAGTTCAGCAGGGCCTTGGCATCCTTGGTGCGGGCGTCCTTGTCCGGGGCCTTCATGATGACGGCGATCAGCTCCATGCCGTCCCGCTCCGCCGTGGCGCTGATGCAGTACCCCGCCGAGGCGGTGTACCCGGTCTTCAGCCCGGTGGCCCCGTCATAGAAGCGGATCAGCTTGTTGGTGTTGGCCAGCTGGAACGCGCCGTTGCGGATGGTGTCCATCCAGATGGTGGTGAAGCGCCGGATGTCCGGGTGGTGCAGGATCAGCTCCCGGCTCATGAGGGCGATATCGTGGGCACTGGTGACGTGGCCCTCCGCCGTCAGGCCGGTGCAGTTGACGAAGTGGGTGTCCTCCATGCCCAGCTCCGCCGCCCGCCGGTTCATCTGCTCCACGAACAGCTCGTGTACGCCGGCCACCTTCTCCGCCAGTGCCACCGCCGCGTCGTTGCCGGAGGCCACGCACACCGCCTTCAGCAGCTCCTCCACGGTGATCTGCTCACCCTCCGCCAGAAATACCTGACTGCCGCCCATGCCGGCGGCGTCCGCGCTGACCGTCACCACATCGTCATAGTGGATGGTGCCGCTGTCGATGGCCTCCATGGTCAGCAGCAGCGTCATGACCTTGGTGACGCTGGCCGGCTCCAGCTGCTCGTGCTCGTTCCGGGCGTACAGGATCTGGCCGGTAGACTTCTCCATCAGCAGCGCCGCCCGGCTGGTGATGGGCAGCTCCACCGCCGCCGCGCGCACCGGCCACAGGGCCAGTGCGCACAGCAGCGCCATCAGCAGGCACGCCCCACGCCGTAATTTCTTCATCATGCAGTTCCTCCCCCGCGTTTTTTTTTATTTCTATGCCGGGACGGCGGAAATCATGCGCTTCGACAGAATTTCCGGTTGCAAATCCCCCGCCGACCTGTTATAATAGCAGCGTTCGCAGGGTTGGTATATCGGTATTACAGCGGCTTCCCAAGCCGTTAAGGCGGGTT
>ERZ1106976.2602-NODE-2602-length-15826-cov-7.364403_pt1 | contig 15826 bp, 16 predicted proteins | sample MGYA00403687_ERZ1106976 | MGnify/ENA primary metagenome ERZ1106976 (study PRJEB35170, sample SAMEA104062446) | human gut metagenome | biome: human gut; feature: human-associated habitat; material: faeces | place: Denmark | collected 2013-02-22 ... | reverse complement strand
AAATAAATACTATGACAGATCAAATTTTAATAGGTGCACTGGTTGAAGCATCGGCATTCTTGATATCGTGGAAAACCGTCTGGTCGGCATGAAGTGCCGCGGTGTTTACGAAACGCCCGGCGGTGAGATTCTCTACGCCGCGCATGACTATCTGGAAACGCTGTGTCTGGACAAAATGACCATGCACAAGAAGGCAGAGCTTTCCATCACCTTTGCGGAACTGGTATACAACGGTCAGTGGTACACCCCCTTGCGCGAGGCGCTGTCCGCATTTGTTGACAAAACGCAGGAGCATGTCACCGGAAAAGTCCGCCTGAAGCTGTATAAAGGAAATATCATCAAAGCCGGCGCATGGAGTGACTGGTCCCTCTATTCGGAGGAAATCGCAACCTTCGGTGAGGATCATGTCTACGACCAGAAGGATTCCGCAGGCTTCATCAACCTGTACGGTCTGCCGATCAGCGTCGGTGCCGCAGTCAAAAAGAAGAACGAACAGAAATAAGGAGCAGTAATATGGAAAAAATGTGGGCAGGACGCACAGACGGTGCAACCGACCGGGCGGCGGATGATTTCAATTCTTCGATTCGTTTTGACGCACGGATGTATGCCCAGGACATCAAAGGGTCCATGGCGCACGCAACCATGCTTGCCGCAAAGCACATCCTGTCCGACGCGGATGCGGACACAATCGTCGAGGGACTGGAAGGCATTCTGCACGACTTAGAGAACGGCACGCTGCAAATCGACCCGGCAGCCGAGGACATCCATATGTTTATTGAAAGCGTGCTGACCTCCCGCATCGGCGATGCAGGCAAACGGTTGCATACGGCGCGCAGCCGGAATGACCAGGTTGCGCTGGACCTGCGCATGACCCTGCGAGACAGCATTACAAAAATCCGCGCGCAGAATCATGCGCTGATTGAGGCGCTGTACACACAGGCAAAAGCCCATACCCGCACGGTCATGCCCGGATATACCCATCTTCAGCGCGCACAGCCGATTGTCTTGGCGCAGCATCTGCTTGCCTATGTTTTCATGCTGATACGCGACGACGGGCGCCTGGAGGATACCTGCAAGCGGATGAACCGCTCTCCGCTCGGCAGTTGTGCCCTGGCGGGAACGACCTACCCGATTGACCGCCATATGACCGCCGCAATGCTGGAATTCGACGGTCCCACGGAAAACAGCCTGGACGGCGTGTCCGACCGCGACTTTTGTGTGGAGCTTCTGAGCGCCTGCTCCATTCTGCAAATGCATCTATCGCGCCTTTCCGAGGAGCTTTTGCTCTGGTCCAGTTGGGAATTTGGTTATGTGACATTGGATGATGCCTACACGACCGGGTCCAGCATTATGCCGCAAAAGAAAAATGCCGATATGGCAGAACTGATCCGCGGCAAAACCGGACGCGTATACGGAGATCTGATGGGAACCTTAACAATGCTCAAGGGCCTTCCCCTTGCTTATAACAAGGACATGCAGGAGGACAAAGAGTCCGTCTTTGATGCGGTCGACACCGTGTCCGCATGTCTCGGAATCATGACGCCGATGATCCGTACCGCCGTATTTCATCCGGATGTGATGTACGCCGCGGCACAAAGAGGCTTTATCAACGCAACGGATCTTGCGGATTACCTGACCAAGCACGGCGTTCCCTTCCGTTCCGCCTACAAAACGGTCGGTCGGATCATCCGCGACTGCATTGCAAACCATGCGGTGCCGGAAGATCTGCCGCTGGAGGTTCTGCAAACCTATGACGGGCACTTTTCGGAAGATGTGTACGATGAGATCCGACTGGAAAACTGCATCGAAAAGCGCATTTCATCCGGCGGAACCGGACCGGAGTCCGTCGCGGCGCAACTGGCGACAGTTTCCGCCTTTCTCGCAAAGCAGAAAAAATAACCCCATTTTTTCAGACACACAGGGTGTGGTGCCATGGCACCACACCCTGTGTGTTTTTGTAAAAATTATCGATTCTTTCTTTTGCGAATGATGAACACGTAAACCAATCCGGCACTTACGAGGCTGAGAACACAGATGACGGATACAATGACGATTGTCAACGTATGATCCGGGGCATTCACTGTAAAATCAGCATCCGCATCGCCGCCCGCGGACCGAATCGTCAGCCGATGCGTTCCCTCCGACAGTGTCTCCAAATAGTCCGCCGTGATCGTGACCGTAATGTCGTCACCCTCCGACTGATAGTGCTCACTGCCGAGCTCCTTTCCGTCCACCAAAACAGTCACGCCACCCTCCGGGGAGCCGCTGGACTTCACCGCCAGTCCCTCCTTGCTTCCCTTGGTCCACTGAAGATCTCCGCCCGTTATAATCGCCAGCAAAAGCAGTGCAATCACGGTATCCTCTTTTGTGATTTCGTTCTTTCCCTCTTCATCGGCAAAATATTTCTGACAGCCGTCGCAAACGCAGTACGTGTGCAATCCGGTATCGGTTCCTGCCGCCCAAGCCTGCATGGGGATCGGAAACAAAGCCAAACAAAGCGCGAAAAGCAGCATGCACCATATTTGTTTTTTCATTCTCCTTTTTCACCGTCCGGGCCTTGTGATCGGTATATATCGGGACTTCCACCGGCTTTCAGGTAATATTCACCCTCGTACAATCCCCCTCGCCTGCTGTTGTGTGCATACTCATTTCCCATCTTCATTCGCTTTATCCTCTTTTGTCATTAACTGGAACGTTCGATTATATCATATCGGCTGCCCTCAATCGGCAAGCATCCGGTATTTTTTATTGATTCTGCAGACAAAAATCACCGTTCCTCTGCATCGGGTAGCGCACCAGTGCGTTGCCCTCTGCGTTTTCCCGGTGCATATCCAGCGCATGCACCTGCGAATTTTCGTAGGTGGTATAATAATAAATACCCTTATCGGCGTTCCACAAGCCGGTATAAATGGTGATTTCGTACTTCCCCTTTTCCACCTCGCAGCATCCGCGTATCTGTTCCACCGTTCCGAACAAATGGAACATCTGCACAACGCTGGACGCCTCCGTTTGCGGTGCAAGCGCGTTTGCACGGGAAAATGCCGCCCGCACAAAGCGGGATGCGGAAGAAAGATCGCCCGGCAATCCAAGCGCTCCCATGCCGCGGCTGTAAGCCGCAAGACGCAGATCGGATCCGCTCCCCAGACGCTGCTCCGGCTGCGCGGGAGAAAGCGCCATGTAGTTGGAAAGATTGGTCATCTGCCAATCAAAGGGCGGGTTATTGGTCAGTACACCGGCAGGATTGTCGTAAATGTGCAATCCGTCCCGCATGGATTCCAAAACCATCGTACCGGAACGGTCCCCGATCATCCAGTGCAGAGATGCCGTCGGAAACTGCGCAGAAAACGGATCGCCGGTCAGATTGATGGTCTGAAGCAGTCCCCGTGCCTCGGTCAGCGTCGCACATTGGGACAGGATAAACGGAATCAGCTCAAACTGCGCAACGTTCCGTTTCCCCGCACATACCGGAGCGTACACCGCATTTCCGACAAAATTCAGCCCAGCCATTCCCAACCCGCATTCATTGACGGCATCGTAATAAAGCGGATAATCCTGTGCCACATGTGCGGTTCCGAGCAACGCATAGTGCGCGGAAAGTTCACCGTCATACCGGAACCGGAACGGATATTGCCGCGGCGTAAACGTAATCTCTTCCCCGTAGGAACACTCGTAATCCAGCGTCCGCCCCATATAAAAATCATCGTTTTTCCAGGAAATCGCAGTACACATCTTCTCTTCTCCTTCTTCTCCCGCTATCGTTGTTTCCTGTACTTATTATAACCGGTCGGCAATTTCAAAAATCAGCCGCTCGGTCTTTTCCCATCCGAGGCAGGGATCCGTAATGGACTGACCGTACACATCGCCGTCCGTCTTCTGATTTCCGTCAATCAGATAGCTTTCGATCATCAATCCCTTGCACAACCGGCGTATGTCGGGATTCTGGCGCATGGAATGCAAAACGTCGTGCGCAATGCGGATCTGCTCCTCGTACTTTTTCCCGGAATTGGCGTGATTGGTATCCACAATTACCGCCGGATTCTCCAATCCCGACTTGGCGTACAGCTCGTGCAGATGCAACAGATCCTCATAATGGTAATTGGACACCGTTTTCCCGTCGGTGGTCTGATAACCGCGCAAAATGGCATGCGCCAACGGGTTTCCGGTGCTTTCCACTTCCCATCCGCGGTAAATAAACGTATGCGGATGATGTGCCGCCGTGACGGCATTCATCATAACGGACAAATCCCCGCCCGTCGGATTTTTCAGCCCGACCGGGATATCCAGTCCGCTTGCCGTCAAACGGTGCTGCTGATTTTCCACACTGCGCGCTCCCACGGCGACATATGAAAGCAAATCGGACAGATACCGGTGGTTGTCCGGATACAGCATTTCATCCGCGCTGGACATTCCGTAGTCGCGCAGTGCGCTCATATGCAATTGCCGGATTGCCACAATACCGCGCAGCATATCCGGATGTCCGTTCGGATCCGGCTGATGGAGCATTCCCTTGTACCCGTCACCGGTCGTGCGCGGCTTATTGGTATAAATACGGGGGATCACAATGATCTTATCCTGCACCTGATCCGCAACGCGCTTCAATCGCCCGATGTACTCCAGAACCGACTCGCTCTTGTCCGCGGAACAGGGACCGATCACCAGAATAAACCGGTTGCTCTCCCCTGTAAAAATGGAACGGATTTCCCGATCCCTTGCCTCCTTGACCGCAGCCATTTCCGGTGTGACCGGATACTCCGCCTTGACCTCCTGCGGGATCGGCAATTTTCTGTAAAACTTCATATTCATATCGGTATTCCCCCTATTCTTTGGCATCATCATTTTCATTGACGATGGTTTCCACCGTCGGCTTGTCAAATTTCTCCCGGCGTTCCCCGGAGAGGCGCATCATTCGCCGCATCTCGTCCCTGTCCCCGTCCTCCAGTGCCTTGCGCAGATGCGCAAACGCCGCAGAAAAACGGTCCATTTCCTCCAAGAGCGCCTCGCGATTCCAAAGGAAAAGCTCACTCCACATTTCATCGTTGATCCGGGCAATCCGAGTCAGATCGCGGAAAGAATCGCCGGTGTATACCTCCATGCCCGGTTGCTCATTGGCACACATCAGAGAAACGGCAATACAGTGCGTCAACTGGGAAAGGAAGGCAATCATTCTGTCGTGCTCCTCTGCGCTCAACCGGCTGATCCGGTGAAATCCCAACGCTTCCCCCAACTGTACGCAAACGGAAATCGCATCCGGCGTATTGCGGGCAGTCGGAACCACAATATAGTTTGCACCGTGAAAGACGCGGTCATCGCTGTTGGCTACGCCGCTTTTTTCCCGTCCAGCCATGGGGTGTGCGGCAATGAATTCCACACCGTCCGGCATCAGATCCTGCACACGGTCCACAATGCTCCCCTTAATGCCGGTGACGTCCGTCACAAGCGTGCCCGGGGTCAATAGCTGTCCGTATTGCTCCACCCAGTCGATCAGTGTATGCGGGTAAAGCGCAAGTACCACAAGATCCGCCCATGCCAGCATCTGTTCGCTGACCTGCACAGAGCCCTCCCGCAAAAAGCCTTCCTTTACAGCGTAATCAATATCAGCCTGTTGTGCCGTAATGGCATTTACCGCAAAGCCACGTTTACTCAGCGCCTTTGCGTAGCTTCCGCCGATCAGTCCCAGACCCACAATCAGGACATGGGCACGGTTATCCAGTTTTTTCAGTTTCAATTCTGTCTTTGTTTTCATGCTTCCGAATCCCTCTCTGTATGCAGATCCACCTCTAATGCCCGCAGCATTTGCCAGAATTCCGGCATACTCTTTGCAACGCACTCCGCACCGTCAATAACTCCCCCCGTCCGGCAGAGCAGAACGGCAAGCGACATCGCAATCCGGTGATCGTTGTGGGCGCAGATCGGTACAGCAGGTGCATGTAAAGCCCCCCCGCTGACGTCAATGCTGTTTTCCTCTACAACCACCCGCACGCCGCATTTTTCCAGTTCCTGCGCCATCACCGCTCCGCGATCGCTTTCTTTGAAGCGCAGGCGTGCCGTGTCAAGAAGCGTACAACCATGATGCAATGCAGCCACCACCATCAGAACCGGCGCAAGATCCGGGCAATCCGCTACGGACAGCACACAGTTTTCTGCGCAAAGCTGTTCAATATAGGACTTCCAGACGCGATCCCCCTGCATACCGTCATCGCAGAAATGCGCCAAGCGCACTTCACCTCCCAGTGTCTGCATCGCGCCGAAAAAGGCTGCCGCAGACTGGTCGGTCGGAACCGTCAGGTCTCCGGCACCGCATCCGGTTTGTCCGCCCGGAATCCGGTAACTCTGTATCCCGTCCGCTTTTACCCGATACCCGAAACGGTTCAGCGCCGCAAGCGTCAGCCCGATATAGGATGCGCTCTCAACGGCAGATGTCAGCAAAACCGTACTTTCCGCCCCCAGGTGCGGCAATGCCAGCAAAAGACCGGACACAAACTGACTGCTGATATTTCCGGGAAAACGAAACGTATCCGCGTGCAACATCCCCCCGACCGTAACGCTGTCCGCGCGCTTCTGCCAGAGCATCTCCTGCGCGCGGCAAATATCCTCATAAACGGACAGCGGACGCGCAAACAGACGCTCTGCCCCTTTGAAAGTGATCCGTTTGCCGGACACCATGGCAAACGGCAAAAGAAGCCGAAGCGTTGTGCCGCTCTCGTGACAGTCGACGGCAATTCCATCCGGAATATCGCCTATCCGGATTCCATCTACCTTTGCAGTTTCTCCGCAAAGCAGAATCCGCGCGCCCATTTTTCGCAGACAATCAAGCGTTGCGCGGATGTCCGCATTGTCCGGCAGACCGTGGATGACGGTGTGCCCCGCAGAAAACGCCGCGGCAATCAGATACCGATGCGCAATACTTTTGGATGCGGGAATCTGCACGGTTCCGTGCGGAACGCTCTGCCCGATTACAATTCTCATACGGAAGGCTCCTCCTGCGCAAGCAACAGATCCACCGCCTCGCAGTATCCCGCAAATCCGTGTCCCTTGATACAGGCAATACACGCCGCCCGCACATAGCTCACACGGCGGAAATCTTCCCGTGCGTCCACATCCGAAATATGCACCTCGACCGTAGGAATGCCGACCGCTTTCAGGGCATCCTGCAGTGCGACGGAGGTATGTGTGTATGCCGCCGGATTGAAAACAATGCCGTCGTATTTCCCATAGGCATCCTGAATGGCATCCACCAGGCTTCCCTCATGATTGGACTGATAAAAGGAAACCTCCACGTCCCGTTGAACGGCATGGCTGCGAATCTTCTCACAGAGCGAATCGTATGTCTCTCTGCCGTAAATTTCCGGCTCCCGTAACCCGAGCAGATTCAGGTTGGGTCCATTCAGAATCAATATTTTCCGCATATCACATTTCCTCCCTTTTCCGGTGTCCGGCGCAAAGTTTCCAACAATCTTCCTGCGGCTTCCTCCGGGGACCCGTATACCGGGAAAATCACGTCCGCCGCTTCGCGGTACAGCGGTTCACGCACCGCGTATTTGCGCTCCAACAGCTCCCGGTTCCGCGTCAGCGGGCGTTCCGCCGTCGGACGGATGTCCGCAAGCGGACGGTCAAGAAATACCGTCACACCGTTGCGCATCAGCATGTCCGTATTTTCACGCCGCGTCACCGCACCCCCGCCGGTCGCAATCACGCAGCCGCTTTTTTGGGAAACCTCCCGCAAAACCGCCGTTTCCTCCAAACGGAATGCCTCCTCTCCCCGGGTTTCCAGATAAGCGCCGCACGTCATACCGGTGCGCGCCTCAATCAGCGCATCGCTGTCATAGAATGCTTTTCCGGTCAGATCCGCAATCCGCCTGCCCAGCGTACTTTTCCCACTTCCCGGCATACCGATCAGCACGATATTCTGTTTTTGCCATAAAATCCTTTGAAAAACGGCTTCTGTTTTTTCCGTCATGGACAAATCATCAAAAAACAACTCCGCCGCCTTTGCCGCCTGCGCCACCAGCATATATAACCCGCCGGTTGCCGGAATTTCCATTGCCGCGGCGCGGCATACCAGGCTCGTGCAAAGCGGATGATATACAGCGTCCGCAACGCCGCACAGATGTGCAAACGCCGTCGGATCCACTGCCAATCCCTCCTCGTGCGGGAACATTCCCACCGGTGTCGTATTGATAATCGCGCCGATCCGGTCCGCCCGCCGGTACAGTTCCGCGTATCCGATCTCGTCGCCTTCTTTTTTCGGATGCCTGGACACACGCACAATCCCCGCGGCGCCCGCATCCTGTGCCACAGCCCACGCAGTCGCACTGGTTCCGCCGCTCCCGAGAATCGCGACCTGTTGTCCGCGCAGATCGATGCCTGCCCGCAAAAGCAATGCCCGCATTCCGTAATAGTCCGTATTGTAACCGATCAGTTTCCCATTTTTGTGCAGCACCGTATTGACGGCGCCGATCCTGCGTGCCGCCGGATCCACCTCATCCAGATAAGGGATTACGGTCTGTTTATAGGGAATCGTCACATTGATTCCGCAAAATTTTTTGGCAAGCAGAAAAGATTCCACTTCCTCTGGCGCAAGCTCGCAAAGGCGGTAATCGTAATCACCGAGCATCGTGTGAATTTCACGCGAAAAGCTGTGCCCAAGGTGCTCGCCGATACATCCGTACCGGACTTCTTCCCATCCCATCACCGCACCTCCCCGGGACCCAGCGCGTCATCTCCCAGACGCATCAGGAGCAGATCCGCAACCGTCAGCGCGGTGATTGCATCAATGACGGGACATGCGCGCGGCGCAATGCAGGGATCATGCCGTCCGGAAATGCGCAATGTCACATTCTCGTTCGCGCGAAAATCAACGGTTTCCTGCGGTTGTGCGATGGAAGGCGTCGGTTTGATCGCGCATCGGAACACAAGCGGCATTCCGTTGGTAATTCCGCCCCCGATACCACCGTTTTTGTTTCCGTCTGTTTGTATTTTGTCGCCGCACACCCGGTAAGGGTCGTTCGACACACTGCCGCGCAAATCCGCGAGTGCAAATCCCAAGCCGAATTCAACCCCCTTCACGGCAGGAACGGAGAACAGTCCGTGCGATAGCATTCCCTCGACCGTGTCAAACCACGGCTCGCCGAGCCCGGCAGGCAATCCGAGAACCACCGTTTCCGCAATGCCGCCTACACTGTCGCCATCCGCACGCGCACGCAGAATCTGTGCGCGCATCTGCTCCCCTGCCTGTGAAGAAAGTGTTGGGAAAGCAGAATGCCGCAACGCCTCTGCCTGTGCTGCCATCTCTGCCGTATCAAACGCCAAGTCATCCACCCCCGCGCAACGGGAAAGGTGGGTTCCGATCCGGATTCCCTTCTGCTCCAGCGCGTCGTACACAATAGCGCCCGCGGCAACCAGTGCCGCCGTGATCCGTCCGCTGAAATGCCCGCCGCCGCGGACATCCGCATAACCGTGATATTTACAAAAAGCGGGATAATCGCTGTGTCCGGGGCGCGCAATGTGCTGCATCTGCGTATAATCCGCACTGTGCTGCTGTGTATTCGGAATTCGGATACACAGCGGAGCTCCCGTCGTGTGCTTTTCGTACACGCCGCTTTCAATAACAAACAAATCCGGTTCCCGGCGCGACGTTCCCGTCCCGTCCTGCGGACGCCGACGCGTCAGTTCCCGCGCAATGACTTCCTCATCCACAAAAATCCCCGGGGACAGCCCGTCCAATACCGCACCGATCGCATCCCCGTGGCTTTCTCCGAAAAGCGACAGTGTCAACATATTTCCATACACATTCTTCATATAAACGAAATCACCTCTCGACTGCTTTCCACAATGGCATCGACACTCTCATGCTGTAACGTAAAACTGCCGATCTCCGGAACCCGAACGGTTGTAATTCCCCCCGCCGATCCCTTTTTATCATGCAACAACGCCGACCGGAACAGACCCTCTCTGCACCGGAACGCAGTTGGCAAATCCAATCGGTGCAACAGATGTGCAAGACGGCGGCGCACCTCTCCCTGTGTCATCGCGAGCATGCCGATCCCGACACACTCCCCGTGCAAAAGCGAATAATGGTCGGATGCGCTGATGCTCTCCACCGCATGCCCGACTGTATGTCCGAAATTCAGCACACGCCGCAGTCCGCCTTCTCTCTCGTCCGCCGCAACCACCTGCATTTTAATCCGCAGTGCGGCAACAACCATCTCTTCGACGGAAACGTCTGCCAAAGCCTCCTCTAGGCGTGCAAACATCGCGCCGTCGGACGTTGCAAACATCTTGATAATCTCTGCCATACCGCACCCGTACTGCCGTGCATCCAGCGTATGCAATACCTCCGGATCAATCAGAACCGCGCGCGGCTGATAAAACGTTCCGACTGTGTTCTTGTACCCGCCAAAATCAATCGCAACCTTCCCGCCGACGGAAGAATCTACCTGCGAGAGCAATGTCGTGGGCATATTGTAAAAATCGATTCCACGCATATACATTGCCGCAACCAATCCACCCAGATCGCCGATCACGCCGCCCCCCACAGCGACAAGCGCATCTTCCCGCGTAAAACCGGCATCCAACATGATCTGCAGAATCGCAAACAGTCTCTCCGGGCATTTGTTTTCCTCTCCCGGCGCCAAAATCACCGGATGCGGTTCCGCACACGCCGCCGCTACTGCCTGCACGTAGGCAGACGGTACACCGCTGTCAGACAGGATCAGCACCCGCCTTTTCAGCGAAAACAACTCCCCTGCGCCGGCAAGCGCCCCGCGCTCCACCATAATAGGATAGCTGTGCGGTCCAAGTTCCATTTTCAAAACCGACATGGTTTCCTACGCCTCCGTTTCGTCTCTGTTCAACAGCCGTTCTTCCGCAAAGCTGCCCAATACGCGTACACTGTTGCAGACAAGCGACAATTCCCGCAGCATCGTTTGTCCCGCGTCGGTTGCAAGGTCTCCCTCGCCCTCCGCATAAAAGTAATATGCCCAGTTCTCCACCCCGGTAGGATGACTTTTCAGACATTTGAGGTTATAATCGTGGCGGCTGATCACCGAAATCGCATCTCCCAGAGCCCCCGGCTGATTCTTACAGCTGAACAGCAGGACAAAATGATGATCCCCGGGTCTGATCCGGCTTTCGGTCGCCGTAAAGACCGCAAATCGTGTGGTATTCGTCTTTTGCTCGTTGATATCGTTTTCCAACACCTGCAGTCCGTACAGCTCCGCCGTTTCCCGCGCGGCAATGACGGCAATATCGTTCCGGTCTCCGGCGGCGACCTCCCTGGCGGCAACCGCTGTGTTCACTGCCGAGGTCTGGATCCATCCGTGCCTGCGCAGATACGGCATACATTGCGACATTGCCTGCGGGTGGCTGACCACCTCGCGGATACCCGCAATGTCTGCGCCCGGCTTGGCAAGCAGGCATTGTGAAAGCGGCAGATCATAAATACCGCTGACAGACAGCGACCCGTTCCATGCCAGGTCCATCACCTGTCCCACATCACCCGCATAGCTGTTTTCGATCGGCAAAACGGCACAGCTGCATTCCCCGGTCTCAACACGTCGGTACGCCGTCGCGAAATCCGGACAGGAAACCGTCTCACATCCGCCGAAAATCCTGCGCGCAGCCACATGCGCAAACGCCCCTTCGACACCGCTGTAAGCGATACGCATTCCCGCCAGAAGCAAGGACTGGTAGCGTTTGGATTGGGTCAGCATGCCCGAAAAGAAACTGTTGTAATACGGACGGTATGCAGCCGGCACAAGTGCGGTGTTGCGCGCAATCAATTCCGCCTCACGCGCCTTGTCCTCTACGGGCAGACCGTGCTCTTCCTTATAAGCGGCAATCACGGCAGCCGCCTGCATCCGTTCTGAGAAAAGCGCCGCCATTTCACGGTCAATCCGTTCAATGGTTTCCCTTGCCGTTTTCAATGTATCATCCATTCCATACTACCTCCGTTTTCTGTTTTGTCCCGCGCCAGAAAAAAGGAAAGCCCGCGCGGGATCCTCATCGGAACTTCCTACGCGGGCTTTCAATATACCGGAACCGCTCACTGCGTTCCTTTACGGCGCAAGACCATCAAAGAGAACACAGCCGATCATGCACAGTGCACAGAAAGACCGCTTTGATGATAATAATAATAAAATCGGGAAATCATGTATTTCATCACGGTATCCGCACCTGTCCTTTCAATAATAATTTTATTTATTATACTCCATTTTTTTCGGTTTGTCAAGGATTTTTTGCAAATTCAGCATGGCACATCAGTCAAAAATATGGGGCAATGACACACACTTCCCCGGCATTTTCACAAAAAGGTAAAAATCGCACCGAAATATAAAAACAGCCCGGCTTATATCCGAGCTGTTTTTATGAGCACTGTCAAACGGCTTCCATATACTGCGCACCGGCAGTCGCCCCGCGCAGAAACATGTCGATCGACATTCCGAAAAGATCCGCAATCTCATCCAATAACGCGATATCCGGGCAACAGATGCCACGTTCCCATTTGCTGACTGCCTGCGCACTGACTCCCAGCCGTGCCGCGATCTCTCCCTGCGTCATCCCATTGCACCGACGCAATGTTGCAAACCGTTCTCCGAGTCTCTGTGTCGCTATCATGAAGCACCTATTGCTTTCTGCCTCATGTATTCAAAAACCCGCGGACCGGGACAGTGGCTGTCCCGATCCTGTCCGCCCCGTGCGGATGGGTAAACCTCACGGTTAACCGGCGTATACCATGAGGCGATATACGCGGTTGCCGCTGTGATTTTGCAGATGAATCACAAACATCGCCTCCTTTACTTTGAATTTCGCTCCGCCGACGGCGCCTTGTCGGAATCACGATACCTGTATTATAACACAGGCATCCTGCGTTGTCAATCAACCTGCGGTTGTTTTTGGGACAATTATTTCAAAAAGCCGTTGATGATCTCCTCTTCCGCTTCCTTTTCCGTCAGCCCCAGTGTCATCAGCTTGATCAGCTGTTCTCCGGCAATTTTTCCGATGGCTGCCTCATGGATCAGGGACGCATCCACATGATTTGCGCAAATCTCCGGAATTGCCTCAACCGACGCACTGTCCATAATGATGGCATCACACTCCGTATGTCCGGAGCAGGCATTGTTGCCTCGCACATTGGACAAAAACTGCTGATGGGAGTGCCCCTTTGCAACCGAACGGGACACCACGTGCGTACCGCAATCCTGCCCGTTCAGTTCAACCTTGAACGAAGTCCGAGCAAACTGTTCCCCGTGCGTCATGATCTTCTCGTGAATGATCAACGTAGAACGATCCTCCAAAACCGCCTCGGTTTTACGCTCTGTGGAATCCACGCCCTTGATCTGCGCGGTCTCCATCTCCATGTATGCGCCCTCCGCAAGATAGACGATTGTCGTGGGATTCATGATATTTTTACCGTTTCCGTCTCCCTCGCCGTAGTGCTTTTCAATATAGCGCAGACGCGCATTCTTTTCTACATAGAACGTGTGAATGCCGCTGTGCTCGCTGGTCTGCACGCCGCAGTTGTGAATGCCGCATCCGGCAACGATTACAACATCGCATCCCTCACCGACATGAAAATCGTTGTATACCAAATCATTCAGTCCGGTCTCGGACAGAATAACCGGGATGTGTACGCTTTCGTTTTTGGTGCCCGGCTTGATGTAGATATCAATTCCGGGCTTGTCCGTTTTCTTTTCAATGGCAATGTGCGCCGAGGAATTTTTGCCGAACAACTGTCCGTTGACGCGCAACGAATATGCCCCCTCCGGCATTGCATGCAGACCGGAAACCTGTTCCAGCAATGACGTCTGAATGCGGTCAAGCGTTTTTTCCATGTTCTGCACCTCCCTCGCGTGTATAGCGGCAACCGACGGTCGGGTTCAGCAGTTCGGGAAGAATCTCTTCCTTGCTTCCCTCCGCAGCGACACGTCCGTCCGCAATCACAACAATCTTATCGGCAATATCCAAAATCCGTTCCTGGTGGGAAATGATCAGGATACTCCCCTTGGTTTTCTCGTACATGCTCTCAAACACCTTGATCAGGTTCTGAAAACTCCAAAGATCAATCCCCGCTTCCGGTTCATCAAACACGGACAGCTTGGTGCCGCGGGCAATAATCATCGCGATTTCGATCCGCTTGAGCTCTCCGCCCGAAAGAGAAGCGTTGACCTCCCGGTCAATGTATTCCTTGGCGCACAGCCCGACCTCGGACAGATAGGCACATGCCTGCGCAACCGTCAGTTTTTTGCCTGCCGCAAGCCCGATCAGATCCTTGACCGTAATGCCCTTGAAACGCACCGGCTGCTGAAACGCAAAGCTGATTCCCTTTTTCGCACGGTCGGTGATACTCAGGTCGGTAATATCCTCCCCGTCCAGATAGATACGTCCCTCACTCGGACGTATAATGCCGGCAATCAATTTGGCAAGCGTCGACTTTCCGCTGCCGTTTGGTCCTGTAATCGCAACGAAGCGTTCCTTCACCGTCAGGCTGACGTCACACAGGATGTCGGTGCTCTTTCCGTCCTGCACCGAATAGGATACATTCTTCAGTTCAATCATGATTTTCTCTTTTCAGACTCCTTCTTCCGGTCGTTCTCAGTCTTTCTTTCCCTGCTCCTCTTTTTCCTCTTTGACGCAAATCAGCTCCCCGGCATACGGAAGCGACAAAATCCAATCGCAGAAGGTGTGCCACTCTGCCAGCTTGTGGTAACGACGGGCATAGTAAATATTGATCAGATTTTCGTAATTCATGGTCACCGTCCGCATTTGATTGTAGGAAGAGGGCAACATCTGAATCATGTTGTGCCACGGCTGACGTTTTTCCTTGTCGGCAACAAACAGCTTGCGTTGGGACTCAAGATAAGAGATGACGGTATCCAGCACGGCAAGCGCGCCGTCATCCATCCGATCGCAGGAAAAATCCGCACGCTCAAACGGTTTTGCGTGAATTTTATGCATCGTCGAGCAGGAATTCGCGACCGTGCCAACCTTATAAGTGTCAAACTCTTTCCACCAATAGAGTGGCGCCGTAACATCGACCGTCACGAAGATCTGGCGCAGAAATTTTCGATGGTCACTTCCCGCCCGTGCCAGCCTTCTCCCGAGGTCCAGATCGTTCGGACCGAGCACAAACTGTCCGTTTTCATCAAAGAAGCTGTCCGACCGCGCCCAACTGTTCATTGGATTGCGCGCACCGCGGATAGCCCCATCCATGTTCATTACCGCATACCGTTCTGTTTTCAGCATTCCCAATTCCCTGCTTTCTATGTTTCATTGTTTCATTTGTTCCGGTGTTCCATGACAATCTCACATCGCCCATCCGTCACATGATCCCCGACCGCGTACCCGGTCATCTGGGATGCCCGTTCTCTTCCATTTCTTTTTTAGTATAGCACAGAATCCATGCAAAGTCAACTGACTTTGTCACATTCACGCGAAAAGAGGCGCACAAAAGTCAAAATATTTTCAAAAAAGGTATTGACAAGGTGCCCGTGTTGTGGTATAATAAGCCCTGCGAACCGAGGGAAGCATCCGGGCTTGCCTTGCGGACCACACGCCGGTGTGGCGGAACTGGCAGACGCCCGGGACTTAAAATCCCGTGGTACGAGAGTACCGTACCGGTTCGATCCCGGTCACCGGCATATATATCGCGGAGTAGAGCAGCCTGGTAGCTCGTCGGGCTCATAACCCGGAGGTCGTGAGGTTCAAATCCCACCTCCGCAACCATGGCGAGTGTTCTTACAGCATTTGAAAAGCTGTAAGAACACTCGCTTTTTATACAGCGAGTTCACAGGGGGCGTAGTTGACGACTACGCCTTTTCTTGTATTT
>ERZ1106976.2599-NODE-2599-length-15834-cov-25.345776_pt1 | contig 15834 bp, 11 predicted proteins | sample MGYA00403687_ERZ1106976 | MGnify/ENA primary metagenome ERZ1106976 (study PRJEB35170, sample SAMEA104062446) | human gut metagenome | biome: human gut; feature: human-associated habitat; material: faeces | place: Denmark | collected 2013-02-22 ... | reverse complement strand
TGCGTGCGGATGGCATGGCGGACGCGGTTGGAGACAAACGTCTCTTCGCGTGAGCAGTCAAGCTTGACGCAGCGGCCGCCGACCTGCGTGCAGCACCATGCGCACAGCGGCTCATAGAGCGCGTCCTGCTTGTTGCCGAAGCCGCCGCCGATGTACGGCTTGACGACGCGGATGTCGCCCCACGGACGGCCCAGCGCCTGTCCGACGACACGGCGGATGATGTGCGGGATCTGCGTGGAACTCGTCACGACCAGACGACCGTTTTCCGCGTAGCAGAAGCAGCCGTGGTTTTCAATGTGGCAGTGCTGTACGGTAGGCGTTTCGTACCAGCCCTCGACTTTGATCAGGCCCGGTTCTTTGATCGCTTCGGCATAATTGCCCGCCGAGGCGGTCGTATGCTTGAGAATGTTGTTGGGGAACGTCTCGTGCAGCTGCGGCGCGCCGGGCTCCATGGCCTTCTGCACGTCGAGCACGAACGGCAATTCCTCGTATTCGACCTCAATGGCGCGTACGGCCTGCATAGCCGCAACCTCATCCTCGGCGATAACAGCGCACACATCATCGCCATAATAGCGCACATGCTGGTTCAGCAGGTGCCGGTCGGCAATATCCTGATGAGACGGCTCCATTGACCACGGGTGGCCAGCCGTGGGGAACGGGATGTCCGGCACATCAAAGCAGGTCAGGATCTTGACAACGCCGGGAATTTTCTCGGCCTTGCTGATGTCAACCGACTTGACGAAGCCGTGTGCAATGGTCGAATGCTTGACTCTGACAATCAGCGCATCCTTTGGGGCCAGATCATCATAGTATTTCGTCCGGCCGGTCGCCTTGTCAAAGGCGTCAACACGAACCTCGCTTCTGCCTACGATGTTCATTCGATTACCTCCATTTGCCGGGTTATAGGCGGATTTTACGCGTCTGCGCATGAAATCCGCCATTTTTCCACTTTTATTTGTTTTTATTGTAGCATATCCGGATTTGAAGAGAAAGCAAAAGCATTATCCTACTTTTTGAATAACGAATTTTTTCGTGAATGTCGAAAAAATCGTATGATTCTTGCGAAAATATGCAAAAATAGCTATACTGTTTTGTAGAAAATCACAAGGAATCGATGATTCCATCGTCTGCGGGTATCAGCGGTTCCTAAAGGAGTACACAATATGGCTGCATTCTCTGCGCCTCCCATCGGCTGCCTGCTCATGGCGGCCGGAAATGCTTCCCGTTTTGGAGAAAACAAGTTGACCGCGCGCTTTGACGGGCAAAGCCTGTTCTCGCGGGCACTTGAGGCGATCCCGGCGGGCGTATTTGTCCGCGTCACGGTCGTTTCGCAGTATCCCTCGCTTCTGGAAGAGGCTTCGCAAGCGGGCTTCGATGCCATTCTGAACGACCGGCCAGAGGACGGCATCAGCCGCACCATTCGCCTCGGCACACGGGCGATGGCGGACTGTGCCGGAATCTTGTACATGGTCGCCGACCAGCCGCTGCTGCAGGCCGGAACGGTACGACGCATTGTGGACGCATGGCAGGAACACCCGAACTGCATTACCGCCGCAGCGCACAACGGAAAGCGCGGCAACCCGTGCCTGTTTCCGTCGCGGTTTTTCCCGGAACTGTGTGCACTGGAGGCAGACCGCGGCGGCTCATCCGTCATTCGGCGGCACGAAGATGCGCTGCTGCTCGTCGAGGCAGGAGAACACGAACTGTTCGACTGCGACACAAAGCAGGCGCTGGAAATTCTGAAGGGTAACGCATAATTCTTAATCCAGAAGAATTAGTGGGCGTTGAGAAAACCGAAAGAAATCGTCATTGCTTTGGAATATAAAAGAAACCCCGCAAACAAGTGACCGGCTTGTCTGCGGGGGATTCTTTATCAATATGAGGGGAAAATGAAAAAGTGTATATCGCTTCTTGCATGATTATAATAGCAAGGGTTTATTAAAAAACTTAGCGGCAAGTTTTTAAATAACTATTAAATCCGAAAAAACTTTTTTCGATCAAATGTTTACAAAAATATCATAATTTTTATCCCCTTATCCTCTTGACAAAATCCGGGCACAGGTCTATGATGAAGCCAAAGTGAATTAGCACTCACATGTATAGAGTGCTAACGTTGGAAGAAGAGGTGTGAACTATGAACGCACAAAACTATACACAGAAATCTCTGGAGGCCATTCAGGCCGCCCAGAAGCTGACCATTGAAAATCAGAACCAGCAGATTGAGCAAATCCATCTGCTGGCCGCACTTTTGAGGCAGGAGAACGGCCTTGTGCCGCAGCTGCTGAAAAAGATGGGTATCACGCTCGAAAGCTTTGAGGCTGCGGTCGATGCAGAGTTAGGAAAACTCCCGCGCGTGACCGGCTCGGGCCGTGAGGCAGATAAATATTATGTTGCGCGTGCCGTTGATACGGCGCTGAACAGCGCGGAAGACATCGCAAAGCAGATGAAGGACGAATATGTCTCCGTCGAGCATCTGTTTTTGTCCCTGATTGAAAATGCGGATGCAACGCTGAAAAATCTGTTCCGTCCGTACCAGATCACGAAGGAGGCCTGTCTGCAGGCACTGCAGTCGGTGCGCGGCAATCAGCGCGTAACGTCCGACACGCCGGAGGATACCTATGAGGCGCTTGCCAAATACGGTACGGATCTGGTCAAGCGCGCGCGGGAACAGAAAATGGATCCGGTCATCGGCCGTGACGATGAAATCCGAAACGTCATCCGCATTTTGTCCCGTAAGACGAAGAACAACCCTGTGCTGATCGGCGAACCGGGCGTCGGTAAGACGGCCATCGTCGAGGGGCTTGCACAGCGCATTGTCGCAAACGAGGTTCCGAAGTCCCTGCAGGACAAGACGATCTTTTCACTCGACATGGGCGCATTGATCGCGGGCGCAAAGTACCGCGGCGAATTTGAGGAACGTCTGAAGGCCGTGCTGGCCGAGGTCAAAAAGTCCGAAGGGCGTATCATCCTGTTTATCGATGAACTGCATACCATTGTTGGTGCGGGCAAGACCGAGGGCTCCATGGACGCGGGCAATCTGCTAAAGCCGATGCTCGCGCGCGGTGAACTGCACTGCATCGGCGCAACCACGCTAGACGAATACCGCCAGTATATCGAAAAGGATCCCGCGCTCGAGCGCCGGTTCCAGACCGTTCTGGTGCAGGAACCGACCGTCGAGGATACCATTGCCATCCTGCGTGGTCTGGAATCCCGCTATGAGGTCTTCCATGGCGTCAAGATCACAGACAATGCAATCATTGCCGCCGCAACGCTCTCGAACCGCTATATCACCGACCGTTTCCTGCCTGACAAGGCCATTGACCTCATTGACGAGGCCTGCGCCATGATCCGAACGGAAATGGACTCCATGCCGACCGAACTGGATGTCATCAACCGCAAGATCATCCAGATGCAGATTGAGGAAGCAGCGCTCAAAAACGAGGACGATGAACTTTCCAAGGCGCGGCTGACGGAACTGCAAAAGGAACTGGCCGAACAGCGCGAAACGTTCAACTCCATGAAAGCCAAATGGGAAAACGAGAAGAACGCAATCGGCCGCGTGCAGCAGCTGCGCGAACGCATCGAGCAGATCAACCGCGATATTGAATCTGCCGAACAGAGTTACGATCTCGAAAAGGCCGCGAAGCTGAAGTACGGCGATCTGCCCGAAGCGAAAAAGCAGCTGGAGCAGGAGGAAAAACTGGCGCAAAGCAGCAAGGAGACGAGTTTGCTCCGCAACAAGGTCACGGAGGAGGAAATTGCCAAGATCATCGAGCGCTGGACGGGTATCCCGACCGCAAGACTGATGGAGGGCGAACGCGACAAGCTGCTGCATCTCGAAGATACGCTGCACAAGCGTGTTGTCGGCCAGGATGAGGCCGTGCGCGTCGTCTCTGAGGCTATCCAGAGAAGCAGAGCAGGCATTCAGGACCCGAACCGGCCGCTCGGCTCGTTCCTGTTCCTTGGCCCTACCGGCGTTGGCAAGACAGAACTGGCCAAGACGCTGGCAGAGGCGCTGTTTGACGATGAAAAGAATCTGGTGCGGATCGATATGTCGGAGTATATGGAGAAATTCTCCGTGTCGCGTCTGATCGGTGCGCCTCCCGGATATGTGGGCTACGAGGAGGGCGGCCAGCTGACCGAAGCCGTGCGCCGCAGACCGTATTCCGTCATTCTGTTTGACGAGATCGAAAAAGCGCACCCGGACGTGTTCAACATTCTGCTGCAGGTGCTCGACGACGGTCGTATCACCGACTCGCAGGGCCGCACGGTGGACTTCAAGAACACCATCATCATTCTGACCTCGAATCTCGGTTCACAGGCCATTCTGGACGGTATCACACAGGAGGGCGAGATCTCTGAGGATGCGAAAAACGAGGTGCAGACGCTTCTGCGCCGCAATTTCCGCCCGGAGTTCCTCAACCGGCTGGACGAGATTGTGTTCTATAAGCCGCTGTCGAAGGAGAATATCACCGGCATTATCGACTTGCAGATCGCGGCGCTCAACAAGCGCCTTGCCGACAAGCAGCTTAAATGCGAGTTGACTCCGGCGGCAAAGTCGTTCGTCATTGACGCAGCCTATGACCCGCAGTTCGGCGCAAGACCGCTGCGCCGGTATCTGCAGCACACGGTCGAAACACTTCTTGCCCAGCGCATCCTGCGCGGCGACGTGCTGCCCGGCCAGACGCTGGTCTGCGACGTACAGCACGGCGAACTGGTCATCAACGCAAAATAATAATCAAGGGGCATGCTACAAGCTTCTGCTGCAGCATGCCCCTTTTTGTGCGCACGCAGAAAACCGCCCCCGGCTTTGTGAACCGGGGGCGGTTTTAAATCTGGAATTATTCAAAGGTGAGGAAGCGGTGGAGCATGACGGCGACCTGAGCGCGGGTGGCGTTGCCCTTTGCGGAGAGGGTCGTCTTGCCGCCGGAGGTGACGCCGGTGATGATGCCGCTGCCGACGGCCCACTGCATCGCCGTGACGGCGAAGGAACTGACCTGCGCCTGATCGGAGTAGCCGCTCAGAGAACCGGTCACGGACGGGCTGCCCGCGTAGCGGTACAGGATGGCTGCGATCTGCTCACGGGTGATGTTGCCATCCGGGTCAAAGGTCGTGGCGGTCGCGCCGTTGACAATGCCCTTGTTGGAGGCCCAGAGAACCGCGTTGTAGTAATACTTGCCCTGCTTGTTGTCGGTGAACTTGTTGGTGATACCGGTAACAGAGGGTTCGCCTGCCGCGCGGTAGAGAACCGTGACGAGCATGGCGCGGGTCATCTTGGCGCCCGGCCCGAAGAGTTTCGGGTTCTTGGTGTTGTTGCCCTTGATGATGTCGTTCATGTACATGAAATCGACCGAGTTGGCTGCCCACTTGTAAGAACCGCTTACATCGGTGAACTGGTTGGAAGCCGTCTGCTGGTTGACCGAGAAGGACAGGGTGCCCTTCGTGCTGCCGTCGATGGTATAGGAGATCTCGACACTCTTGCTGTCGGCCAGCGGCAGGACATAGAGGCTGTCCAGGCTGTTGGAGCCGGTAAAGTAGAACTTCGTGCTGCCGAGATCCTTGCTGGTCAGCGCGGTGCAGTTCTTGATGCTGGTGTAGGCGGAGTAAAGCTTACCGCCGACGATGCGGTCAATGGTGATGTAGGTGCTGCCGGTGGCGTTATCCGGCGTGAGTTCGTTTGCAATGCCCATGGAGCGGAAGGACGCGCCGGTGGAGTTCAGCGTGTGGGTGTCGTTGACATAGACCACAAGCTGGCCGTTCATCTGGCCGGACGAGCCGCTTGCCGTGAAGGGGATGGTCACGGTGTACTTCGACGTGGTGCTGCCCGCGATGAAGTAGACGTTCTTCAGCAGGTTCGAGCCGGTCGAGACGCTGTAGGACTCGCTGCCGACCTTGCCGGAACTGGTCGTGCTGCCCTTGTACAGAGCGCCGCGGGTATCGGTGTTCGAGCCGAAGGTCACGGTGCTCAGGCCGGAGCCGTAGACGCGCTGGAAGTCGCTGACGGACAGCTGCTGCTTTTCATTGGCAGAGATGTGGTATTCAACCGTGTTTGCGCTGGTCATGACGGTGATCGTGCCGGTCGCGATCTGCGCGCTGCCGTCATAGGCGGCGTACCTGATCGTATGCGTGCCGGTGGTTCTCGTCGGACGGTAGACCATCCTGCTGACTTCGCTGGAAGAATACTTGGCCGTCGTGCTGACCGCGCTGGACATAGCGCTTGTGGTATAGAGCGTGCCGTTCGCCGGGGACTCAAAGGTGAAGGTGCTGGGCGTGGCCTTGGCGGCGTTCTTGACCGCCGCGGCAAGCTTGCTGCCGTCGAGCAGGACATAGGTGTCGTTCTCGCCGAGCGTCACTCTGACAGCCTCCGCCTCGGGGACAGTGACGGTGAACTTCACTTCGGCAGCGTACTTTTTCGCGCCGATCGTCGTTTCAGCCTTGATGGTGACCTGACCGCCAGCCTTGGCCGTCGCGGTGACGGAGGGGCTGCTGTTGGTGCTGATTTTGCTGGAAAGCTTGACAATATTCTCGTCGCTCGAGGTCCATGTGATCGTATAGGTCTTGCCGGTCACGTTGGTCAGCTTCCCGTTGACATACTCCTGCGGCACGCCGGTGATAGTGAACGTTTCGCCTGCTTTTACCGTAGTCGGGTTGAATGTAATGTTGATGTGGTTTTCACCGGTGATGGTAATAATAGCCTTGCGAGTTTCGGCATACTTGCCGTCTTCCGTCGTGACACGGCAGTAGAACACATAGGTTCCGGTACCGGTGATGTACTGCTTGAGATTGGACAGAACCGAACGGTAGTTCGTAGGCTTATCGGTAATTTTGTCTGTCTGAATTGCTTTATCCACGCCGCCGGTCGTCTGGTCGCTGTTCATGTACCAGACCACGGATTTGATCTTGCCCGTCGAAACCGACGCCGTCATGGCCAGATCGGCAATGGTGTCCGTGATCTTATAGGCCGCTGTCGCGGGCTGCTCCGTAAAGGAAATGTCGGAGAAGGTCACCTTGCCTGTCGTCGTAACACCGCTGTCGTCAGGGTCGCTTCTGTTGTAGAAGAACTCCTTTGTGGCCGTTTTGAGTCCGTTAAGTGTATAGGTGAACGTATAGCCAGCCGCATCAGAACCATTTGCTTTTGCAGTTTTGACTGGCAATTCATAGATCATTACCTCGTCGGAGTAAATACTGGTTTGAATCTCGACCTTCGCCGATTCTTTCTTAAACAGAGCTTCGAGTTCTGTCTGGGTCATTTTTCCGACCGTTTCGCCGATACTCGGTTCTTCCGTGATCTTGTAGGCGCGGCCCTGATAGACCGTGACCGCATAAGTAGCCGTTACATTGCCGTCGACCTTCGCGGTGATCGTCGCCGTGCCAGGTGCGACAGCCTCAATCGTTGCAACCGCCTTCTGATCATCAGACGAAGTAGTCTTTACCTTTGCAACAGCAGGTGCAGAACTCGTCCACTCAATGCGGGAGTACGCATTTCTCCGATCCGTTTCACTGTTAAGCAGCGAGTCAGGCGCCTTGATGCGCGCGGTCACTTCGAGCGTGCTGCGGATCATCGAGGACTTCACAGCGGGCTTGTAATAGCTGTCCTGCAGGCCGAAGACCATCGTGCCGTTGTCCAGCAGTGTTTGCAGACGGGAAGTCTTCCCGTTATACGTCACGCTCTCGCTGTTCATGACTTCGAGCGCTGTAACAGACATACCCTTATTCTTGATGCTGACCGTGCAGACAGCATAAGAACCAACAAGTTTTCCTTCCTCGGCATCCTTATATGTCTTGCCAGCATTGTAGCTTGCAATGCAGATATAGATGTTCGTCGCGTCGCAAGCCTTGTACGGCTCCACCGTTGCAGAAGTCGTAGCGGTGTTGGGTCGGACATACAGACTGTTGTCCTCGCTGTCATACAAATACAGCAGCTTCGGCTGCGCCGTGCCGGAATAGCCGGACACCTTCGGCTGAAGCGTGCCGCTCGTGCCCATCGCTTCCAGCGAAAGCGTCTTCTGCGCGTCCGGCAGTGTGACCGTGACCGTTGCTGCGCCGCTGACCCTGAAGCCGATCTGCTTCGTTGCAGCCGCAGACGTGGACGGCTTCATACCATCATCGCTCTTGTAATAGACCTGCGCCGTCAGCGTTGCGCCGCCGACGCCAGCCGCTGTAACAGTCGCTTCAACCTTATAGGTCGTATAGTTGCCGACTGTACTTGCGGTGACCTTTTTACTGGCAGGAGAAACCGAGATAACACTGGGGTTATCGCTGGTGAAATGAACTTCGCAGTTTGCCAGATTGCCTGCGGTCACACCGCTGCCGGTGCCGACCGTGACAGTCGCGGTGAGCGTTCTGGTGTCGCCCTGATTCAGCGCAACCGTGCCGTTGATATTACTGTTGCTGAGCGCCAGCGTGAGGGTATATGCGTCCCGCACATAAACCGTGAAATACTCCGAATAATCACGACCATTTACCTTGCCGGTGGCCGTGATCCGGACAGCTGTATTGCTGGCCTTTACGCCGGTCACAGTTGCCTCTGTTGTGCTGCCGCTGACAGCTGCGACTGTCGCAACACTTGTATCACTGGAACTCCAGCTGACAGAGCCTTCTTTGATGATTGACGTCTTGATCGTAATCGTCGAGTTCGGCTCGACGCTGTACGCCTGATTTGCAGCCAATGCCGCAGGCACCATCGCCAACACCATGGCGAGGACCAGCAGCAGGCTCATGAATCTTCCAAATGTACGCTTCATAAGTGCACCTCTTTCAATTTGCGGCCTGTTGCAGCCGCAGATTTTTATGTAATCAGTTTACCATAAAAATTAAAAAATGCAACCAATTTTTACGAAAATGGCTGTTTTTCCAAGCATTTCATCCCCTTTCGCCCCATGTTGCGAGGTAGACGTAACATCCGCCACAAGATATTGTGGGCCGCGCCGCGTCCGCCGCTGTATTTCTCTTTTCCACACGCAAAATTTCCGCGAAGGTTGCGCGCGTTTGAAGAAAAATTTTTCATCCCAGAAAAAAGCCTCCCCTTTCAGGGAGGCGGCGCGGCGGTACGCCGGGTCGGAGGGGTTCTGCCGGCTATGCGGTCATGCTTCGAGCAGATAACTCAGGCCAAGTAAGATGTACAAGGGGCCGAAGCAGTATGCCATGAAGAGTTCCTTCTGCGGGACTTTGCGCCGGAAGCCGTCCGTCAGGACGAGGATCTCAGCAAAATACGCGCCCGCGCCGAGAAAATACGCCGCTGCGCGCAGCAGTTTGTGGATATCCGCCAGCGCAAACGAGGCCAGAAACAAAACAGCCGCCGCGCCCGCCGCCAGATTGCGCACAACGAGCATAACATGCTCCCGCCGGGCTTCCTCCGGCGACTGATCTTCTGTGATGGTATAGACTGCGTTCTTTTTCTCCATGCAGCGTCTCCTATGCTTTTAATATTATACATTATATCAGAAAAGCATGGCGCTTGCCTAGTCTTTCGGAAAGAAAACTGCCTGCCTCGACAAAATTTCCATCCGCTCCCCCGTCATGGGGTGCGGGAAAACGAGCCTTGCGGCACACAGCTGCTGCGTGAACAGTCCGTGGGCAGCGGAATACGCCGTCGATTCCGGGCTTGTATACTGCGGGTCGCCTAAGATGGGGAAACCGGAGGCCATGCAGTGCAGCCGCAGCTGATGCGTGCGGCCCGTCAGAGGGTGCAGTTCCAGAAGTGCTGTTTTTTCCGCCCGTTCCAGCACGCGGTACTGCGTCAGCGCCTTCTGTCCCCGCTCGTCCACAATACGGATGAGATTCCCGCCGCCGATCTTATAGACCGGCAGGTCGATCTGCCCTTCCGCCTGCGGCGGCTGGCCGGAAACCGAAGCAAGATAGGTCTTCTCCAGCTGCCGCTCACGCAGCATCCGGCAGAACCGGTCGTGGATATTCGCGTTTTTCGCCAAAATCACCACGCCGAACGTGTCCCGGTCGAGCCGCGTCACGGGATGGACGCCGGAGGCCTCGCCGCGCGCCAGCAGGTGATACAGCACGCCGTTTGCCAGCGTCCCGCTGTTTTTCTGCGGCGACGGATGCACCAGCATTCCAGAGGGCTTGTCCACAGCGAGAAAGCATTCATCTTCATAAAGGATGGAAAGCGGCAGTGGCTCCGGCTCAAAGCCCTCCGTCCGCTCCTCCAGCACGACGCGCACCCGGTCGCCGGGCATGACCGGCGCATCGGTATGCGCGGGCGCGTCGTTTACAAACAGCGCGTTCTGCCATTTGATCCGCTTGACCAGTCCGGCAGACAAGCCGAATTCCCGCCGCAGGAACGACAGCAGCTTTGCCTGCCGCGCGGCCGTCTGTTCCACAACCATGCGCACCGCCTCCTTCGGCACTATTATACCGTGCTGCGGCACAACGCGCAAGTCCTGCGCCACTATCCCTCCGGCTGCAGGCCGGAATGATCCCAGATCTGCTTGAAGAGCATGGCCGCGATGGGAAACACGATCATCCCGCCCACGCCCAGCAGCCGGTAGCCCGTGTAAAGCGCCAGCAGCGTCAGCACCGGATTCAGCCCCACCTGCTTTCCGACCAGACGCGGCTCAAGCGCCTGCCGGCTGAGGGCTGCGGCTCCATACAGAATGACAAGGCCAATGCCGGTTTTCGTCTCGCCGCGCAGAAACAGCGCCAGCGCCCATGGAATCAGAATCGTGCCCGTACCGAACACCGGCAGCGCATCGACCAGCGTGATGACCAGCGCTGCCAGCACCGGATAGCGCACCCGCAGCAGCAAAAGCCCTGCGTTCAGAATCAAAAATGTAATGCCCATCAGCTTCAGCTGCGCCCGAAGCCAGCCGCCGAGCGTCGCGCGCACATGTCCGCCGAGCGTCTGCAATTTTTCCAACCACGCGGGCCGCACCGCGCGGCGCAGCCAGCTGCGGATGGCGGGCAGTTCGCCGGAGAGCATAAAGCTGGACAAAATCGCCGTCACCGCAAACAGGACCGCATCCGGCAGCCGTCCGATGACGCCGGAAGCCCAGGAAAAGAGCGTCTCGTAGAGTTTCGTACCGAAGCCCGCACCGGTCTTGAAAAACTCCTCGACGCCCGCACGTAGGCCCGTTCCGAGCCCGTCCGGCAGCCGTCCGGCAAGTGTGAGCAGGCGTGATTTCAGGCGTTCAAAAAGCGGAGTCAGATTTTCCGCCAGCTGCGGCAGCTGACGGACAAGATCCGCCGCCTCCGAGCACAGCAGGCGGCACAGAAAAAACAGTCCGCCAAACAAAATCCCGAACAGCAGCAGTACACATAGCCCGGACGCCAGCGGGCGCGGAACATGCCCCCGCGTCTGCAGAAGCCGCACCGGTTTTTCCGCCAGCAGGCTCACGGCAAGCCCGATAAAAAACGGCAGCAGCACCGGCAGCAGCAGCGCGCCGAATGCCCACGCACCGAGCGCGCAGCCCAGCACGATCAGAACAGTCTTCCAGATCTTGCGGCTTTTCATGGTTTGAACTTCCTCCTGTGCTTTTCTGCTTGCATTTTGCGGGTATGTGGTGTATATTGGAGTCTGACTATAGACACTTGCTTTTCCAACACGGACAATTATGAGGTGAACGCTATGGAACAAAGCCCGAAGTATTATATTGTGGAGGCCGCAGCCCTGCCGGAGATCTTCCAGAAGGTCGCCGAGGCCAAGCGGATGCTCGAAACCGGCGAGACGGACAAGGTCAACGTGGCCGCGCAGGCAGTCGGCATCAGCCGCAGCGCATTTTATAAGTACCGCGACGCCATCGCGCCGTTTCAGAACCTGATGGCGGGCCGCATCATCACGTTTCAGATCATGCTCAAGGACAAGGCCGGCATCCTGTCCGAGATATTAACTATTTTTGCCAGTTGCGGCGCGAATATACTGACCATTAACCAGTCGATCCCCACCGGAGGCCGCGCCATGGTGACCATTTCGGCAGAGACAAGCAATCTCAACTGCAACATCGAAGCGCTGACCCAGCAAATCGCAGAAAGGAAGGGCGTAGTCAAGGCAGACTGCGTCGCAGGATAAGCATATGCAGGCATTTGAATATTTCGTACCGACTGAGATCGTGTTTGGCGCAGGCAGCACGGAGAAGCTGCCGGAACTGCTGAAAAAGCGCGGGCTTTCGCGCGTGCTGGTCGTCTACGGCGGCGCAAGCGCGAAGAAAAGCGGATTGCTTGACCGCGTGTTCCGGCTCCTGGACAAGGCGGACGTCCGCTATCGCTCGCTCGGCGGCGTACAGCCGAACCCGCGCGTGGCGCTGGCCCGTGAGGGCGTGCAGCTGGCGCTGGAATCGGGCGCGGAGTTGATTCTGGCAGTCGGCGGCGGCAGCGTCATCGATACCTGCAAGGCCATCGCCCACGGCGCTGCCAACCCCGGCACAGACATCTGGGAATTCTGGAAGCGCCGCGCACCGCTGACAAAATCCATGCCCGTCGGTGTCGTGCTGACCATCCCGGCAGCCGGCAGCGAGACGAGCGACTCCGCTGTTCTGACCAACGCGGAAGCAGGCGAAAAGCGCGGCCTCAACACCCCGTTCAACCGCCCGGCCTTCGCCATTCTCGACCCCCTGCTTGCCGCGACGCTCCCGGTGCATCAGGTCGCCTGCGGCGTGAGCGATATTCTCATGCACACGCTCGACCGGTATTTTAACCCCGTCACCGACAATGCCCTGACGGACGAACTGGCCGAGGCACTGCTGCGCGTCGTGCTGGAATACGGCCCTGCCGCCGTGCGTGACGCACATGACGAGAAGGCTATGAGCGAAATCATGTGGGCAGGCTCCCTGTCGCACAACGGCCTGACCGGCCTCGGCGGCAAAAAGGATTTCGCCACGCACCAGCTGGGGCATGCACTGAGCGAGAAATTTGACGTCTACCATGGCGACAGCCTGACCGCCGTCTGGAGCAGCTGGGCAAGATCCGTCATGGACGAAAGCCCGGCGCGCTTTGCCCGCTTCGCACGGAACGTCTGGCATGTGGAGGAGGCAGACGACACTGCCGCCGCCCTCGCCGGCATCGCAAAGCAGGAATCGTTCTTCCGCTCTATCGGCATGCCCGTGTGCCTGGGCGAACTCTCCTGCGGCAAGCAGGACGAGGCGGGGCTTGCAGACCTTGCCAGCCGGTGCAGCTACGGAAAAACACGCACGATCGGCACGTTCCGCGTGCTGGACTACGAGAAGATCCTTGCGATCTACCGCAGGGCCAACGAAGCATAAGGAGGTCCGTCATGAAAAAGCTTGCCATTCTCGGCCCCGGCGTCGTCGGCGGAAGCTGCGCGGAAATTCTGCTGCGGGACGTAAGCCTGCTTGAACGAAGCGCAGGGGAACAGCTGGAACTTGCGTATGTGCTGGCACGCCGCGAACTGCCGGACAGGCTGTACCGGGACAAGGTCGTCACGGATTTTTCTGTGATCGAGCGCGACGCGAACGTGTTTCTCGTTATAGAGACGATCGGCGGCTGCGGCGCGGCGCTCGAGTATGTCCGCCGCGCGCTTGCCGCAGGCAAGCACATCGTAACGGCCAACAAGCAACTCATCGCCGAGCACGGCACGGAACTTCTGGCGCTAGCAAAAGCCAACGGTGTAAGCCTTTTGTTTGAGGCCTCCGTCGGCGGCGGCATCCCGGTGCTGCATCCGCTGAGTCAGTGCCTCGGAGCAAACGAAATTTACGAGGTGCGCGGCATTCTGAACGGCACAACGAATTTTATCCTCACACAGATGCTCGAGCGCGGACAAAGCTATGAATCGGCGCTCTGTGACGCGCAGGCGCGCGGCTACGCCGAGCAGGACCCAACTGCCGATGTCGAGGGCATCGACGCGGGCCGCAAGATCTGCATTCTGGCCGACATGCTGTTCGGCAGAGATGTTGCCCCGTCCCGCATCAGCATGACCGGTATTTCCGCCATCACGGCGGTGGACGCCGCATTTGCCGAGGCCGCCGGGATGAAGCTCCGGCTGCTCGGCCGGGCCATCCGGAAGGGACAGGCGCTCACGGTCTTCGTCTCACCGCATTTCATTGCGGGCACGCAGCCGCTTGCTCCCATCTCCGGCGTTCTGAACGCCGTCGAAGTGCTGGGCAGCAGCGTCGGCGCGGTCATGTTCTCCGGCCCCGGCGCAGGCGGCCCGGCGACGGCCAGCGCCGTTCTGGGCGATGTCATTGACATTGTCCGCAATCCCGGCCGCAGCCAGCCCGTCAGCTGGTCGGCGGAGCCTGCCACACTTCTTGATCCGGAAGAACTTGAAGCATCGTTCTTTTTCCGCACAAGGCTCCCCAAGGAAACCTGTGATCAGGCGCTCGGTTCCGTCCGCTGGCTGCCCGATGCAGGCGCATTCCACGGCGGCTTTACGGAGAAGACCACCCGGAAGGCCCTCCGCGCCTCCGGCCTCGCGCTGGACGCAGTCTGGCCCTTGTTGGCATAAAAACGTTCTGAATCCGCTCTCCCCTGTCATACATCTATGGCAGGGGGGATTTTTTATGAAACGCAAATGGTGGACCGTCTGTTTTCTGAGCATTCTCGCCGGTTCCGCGCTCCATTTTCTCTATGACCTGTGGCCAAACCCTCTGACAGCAGTGTTTGCACCGGTCAACGAAAGCGTCTGGGAGCATCTGAAGCTGCTATACTGGCCGTTTCTCGCTGCCGCGTTCGTGCTGACGAAGGACGAAGCGGACGGCCGAAAAAGCTGGTGCGGTCTGCTGGCGGGACTTCTGGGCGCGCCGCTGCTTCTTCTGGGCGCGTATTACACACTCTTGTCCGGCTTCGCGCTGTACGGCCTGCCGCTCGACCTTATTTTGTACGCGCTGGCAATGGCCGGCGGCTTTGGGCTGGCGTGGCATTTGCAGAAAGCGGCTTCTCCCGCGTGGCTGTGCGGCGTACTGGTGATTGCGGCAGGCGTTTACGGTGCCTCGCTGGCGCTGTTTTCGTTCGCGCCGCCGGATCTGCCGATTTTCACGCCGCCAGTCTAAAATTTTCTGTATTTTTGTGTTGACAACCGCGTTTTTCTCCTGTATAATAGCCCGGAGAAAACAAAGAAGGAGCGGCGAGCACCGCAACTCACCTCCAGCAGTCTGCGAAGAGGTTCATAATTTCCTCCGCTTTGTGCGGGAAGTTGGATTTTATGTGCGGGTGCTTTGCGGCATCCGCACTTTGCATTTGGAGGTGCTTTACAATCGGTAAATTAGAACATCAGATCAACGAGGAGATCCGCGATAAGGAACTTCGCGTGATCGGGGCTGACGGCAGCCAGCTTGGTATTATGACCTCGTCCGACGCTCTGGCGCTTGCCGAGGAAAAGGACCTTGACCTTGTCAAGATTGCGCCGAACGCTGTTCCGCCGGTCTGCAAGATCATGGACTACGGCAAATTCCGCTTTGAACAGCTGAAAAAGGAAAAAGAAGCCAAGAAGAACCAGAAGGTCGTCGAGATCAAGGAAATCCGCATGTCCCCCAGCATTGACACCAACGACTTCAATACCAAGGTCAAAAGCGCAGTCAAGTTCCTGAACGATGGCAACCGAGTCAAAGTCACTGTACGTTTCCGTGGCCGTGAAATGGCGCATACGTCGCTCGGACAGGAACTTCTTGCGAAGTTCGGCGCCGATTGCAGCGAGATCGCCACGATCGCCAAGGACGCCAAACTCGAAGGACGCAATATGTCCATGTTCCTGAGTCCCAAGAATTCCAAATAAACTACAATCGCAATCACACGGAAGGAGAACCACTATGCCTAAGCTGAAGTCCCATAGCGGCGCCAAGAAAAGATTCAACCTCACCAAGAACGGCAAGGTCAAAAGAGCGCACGCATTCAAGAGCCATATCCTCACCAAGAAGACCACCAAGCGTACCC
>ERZ1106976.2582-NODE-2582-length-15899-cov-11.056930_pt1 | contig 15899 bp, 14 predicted proteins | sample MGYA00403687_ERZ1106976 | MGnify/ENA primary metagenome ERZ1106976 (study PRJEB35170, sample SAMEA104062446) | human gut metagenome | biome: human gut; feature: human-associated habitat; material: faeces | place: Denmark | collected 2013-02-22 ... | reverse complement strand
TTGTGGAAGCCTGCCAGATGATTGATTATATCGAATATCTGGCAGATATTTTGACCGTAGGTGATCTGGAAGAACGTGTTGCCGTGGTGGACGAGCTGATGAAAAATGGCAAGATCACGTTCCTACAGGACTACACCACAAGAAAGAAAAAGGAGGATATGCGCCATGAGCGAAGAAATGATGCAGACCTCGCCCTTTGAGTGTCCGGCGTGGTTTGACGGAAAGAAAATCAATGAAACTGTATTCTGTGAAGAATTTCTCCGTGATTATCCGATGGTCACGGTGAACGATGCTTTTTTCACGGTCAATGGCAGAGTACACGATGAAAACCGCTTGAAAAAGGTCATCTATGACCGCATCAAGTATTATGTGACCAGCGGCGTTGCAAAGAAAGTCACCAATCTGCTGGATGTCATGCGTATGGAGTGCTGCACCGCAAAGCTATCTCTGTACCAAGACCGTATCCATGTGGCGAACGGCACGTACTATCTGAACGGCACATTCAGTCCCGAAAAGGATTTCTGCCGCAACCGTCTGCCCGTTGCCTATAATCCCGATGCTCCGCAGCCTGTGACATGGCTGCATTTTTTATCCCAACTTTTAGAGCCGGAGGACATTCTGACCTTGCAGGAGTTTATGGGATATTGCTTTATCCCCTCCACCAAGGGACAGAAGATGCTCCTGCTGATCGGTAAGGGCGGCGAGGGGAAAAGCCGCATCGGTATCGTCCTTCGTGCGCTGCTTGGCAGCAACATGAACACAGGCAGTATCGCAAAGGTGGAGACAAGTCCCTTTGCTCGTGCAGATTTGGAACATGAACTTGTGATGCTGGACGATGATATGAAACTGGAAGCTCTCCCCCAGACCAACAACATCAAGGCGATTATCACAGCGGAGCTGCCGATGGATTTGGAGAAAAAGGGACAGCAGAGCTATCAAGGTGATTTGTATGTACGCTTCATCGGCTTGGGTAACGGTGTCCTGCAATCTCTCTATGACCGCAGCGTTGGTTTTTTCCGCAGACAGATCATCCTCTCCACCAAGGAGAAAGACCCGAACAGAAAGGACGATCCCTATATCGCTGAAAAGATGTGCGCCGAAGCGGAGGGCATCTTCCTGTGGGCGTTGGAGGGCTTGCACCGTTTGATCGACAACGATTACAAGTTTACGGTCAGCCAGTCGGCACAGGACAACATGGACGCTGCCGTATCGGACGGAAACAACATCATCGAGTTTTTAAGCTCCGAGGGGTATATCCGCTTCAAGGCAGATTATGAGGTCAGCTCCAAAGACCTGTACGCCGTTTACAAGCTGTGGTGTGATGATAACGCTTTGAGCAGCCTTTCCCAAAAGAGTTTCTGCTCGTTTCTCAAACAGAATGAGAGTCGGTACAACATCGAGTACACCAATAAGGTCAATATCGGCGGCGGGAGGTATGCCAGAGGATTTGTCGGCATCGAGCTTCTGCAAAGACCATTTCTGTAAAAATGATATTGACCCGAAAATACGTGTACCATCCGTACCAAGTGTACCACGGTACAGCAAGTACACTTGGTACACGTACTTTTCAGTCCGTTTCACTATTATTTTTCAATGCTGTTGGCGGATGCCCTGTTTTTGGGCATTGAAAATCAATGGTAATGAAAACAGGAAAGATTTTGACCGCAGAACAAAACCATTTCACGAAATCGTGCTTCTCTGAACAATGTATCCCGTTTACGGAACAATAGGTATTTTCTCTGTTCCAGAGCAAATCACACGGAACAGTAAAGTGGGATATGGTCATATATGGGCAGGACATCACAAGCAAAATTCTGAACGGATTTCAGAGATTGCAGATTTTCACTAATCGGTGAAGTGGGTATGCCGTAGGGCGTACCGTTTTCGCCGCATTACAAACAAAATTTATGGAGGATTTTATCAATATGAATGTACGCAACGAAATAAAGGCACAGATCATCCGTACCGGAATGACTATGCAGGAAGTTGTTGACCTGCTCTCGGACGAGTACGGATGGAGCGACAGCGTTTCCAATCTGTCCGCAAAACTACAGAGAGAAAGTATCCGATACAAGGAAGTCGTGGAGCTTGCCGATGTGCTGGGCTACGACATCGTATGGCAGAAAAGGAGGGGCAAATAATGGCAAATGCACAGTACGCTATTTTAAGATTTGCGAAATACAAGGGACCGGAGATCAGCGGCATTGAAGCTCATAACGAGCGCACCAAGGAGAAATACGCAAGCAATCCAGACATTGACCCGTCCCGTACACACTTGAATTTCCATCTTATCAAGCCCGAAAGGAAGTACAGAGCTGAATCCGAGTGTCAGATTGCAGAAGCCGGATGCCGCACACGCTCGGACAGCGTTCGTGTGGTGGAAGCTCTCATAACCGCTACGCCGGAGTTTTTCAAGGGAAAGAAACGAGCTGAAATCCGTGAGTTCTTCAATGAAGCGTTGGAGTTCATCAAGCAGAATCAAGCTCCCGAAACGATCATATCCGCTGTGGTGCATCTGGACGAGAAATCGCCCCATATGCACCTTTGCTTTGTACCTCTGACGGAGGATAAAAGGTTGTGTGCCAAGGAGATTTTAGGGAACAAAAAGAAGCTGACACAGTGGCAGGACAAGTATTGGGAACACATGGTAAAGAAATATCCCGATCTGGAACGTGGCGAAAGTGCCAGCGAGACCGGGCGTGACCACATCCCCACAAGGGTATTCAAACAGATGGCACGTCTGAACAAGCAGCATGACAAGCTGGCAGAACTGCTCTCCGATATGAAGTTCACGAACTACAAGGAGCGTTCGGCACAGATTGCGGCGTTTCTTGAAAAGTATATCCCCGATGTTGCCGCTATGGAAACGCAGATGAAGAAATACAAAAAGTTCTTCAAAACAGCGGACGGCAAACAGAAAGCGTTGGAAAAGAAAAATGACGAGCTGACCGCCGCTCTGGAAAAGAGCGAGAAAGAAAGCACCGTCAAGAAGTTGCAGGAAATGCGGCTGCATAGCGATTATGAGCGCATCAAGGGCATTCTTGACCGCATCCCGCCGGAGATCATTCGAGCATATACACATCGTGACAGCAAAACGCAGGAGGTACGCCATTATAGATAACAGAAAAAAGGATGAATGGAGCGGCTTTGCCGATTTACTTGCCAACTTAATAGAGAAATATGCGGCGGTTCTGGATATTGAAAATCTTCCGGAGCCGCCGATTTGTTTGGACAGCGAGAAAAAAGAAATTGTAAACAATTCCAAACTTTTTGAGGAATCTATTGAAAAAACGGACATTGCATGATATAATATACGTGTGATAAGTGTCCAAACCTACTCTGAGAGTGATTTCGGAGTAGGGGTTACATAACGGTGCTGCATACGGCGGCACGAATGAGGATAACGATATGAAAAAAGACAAGATAAAAGTATATATTTACACGAGAGTATCCACCACGATACAGGTGGATGGATACTCTCTGGATGCTCAGAAAGCCAGAATGAAAGCATTTGCCGAGTACAATGACTATAAGATTGTCGGTGAGTATGAGGATGCCGGTAAATCCGGTAAGTCCATCGAGGGCAGATTAGAGTTTAACCGCATGATGGAGGACATCAAATCCGGCAAGGACGGTGTTTCCTATGTGCTGGTGTTCAAGCTCTCCCGTTTCGGCAGAAATGCGGCAGATGTGCTGTCCACCTTGCAGGTTATGCAGGATTTCGGTGTCAATCTGATCTGTGTTGAGGATGGTATTGATTCCTCCAAGGATGCAGGAAAACTGATGATCTCCGTTCTGTCAGCGGTTGCCGAGATCGAGCGTGAGAATATCCGTGTTCAGACGATGGAGGGCAGAATCCAGAAAGCCCGTGAGGGCAAATGGAACGGCGGCTTTGCTCCTTATGGATATACGCTTGAAAAAGGCAAGCTGTATGTGAATGAGGAAGAAGCAGAAGCAATCCGCATCATCTTTGACAAGTACGTGCATACCGACATGGGCGCAAACGGTCTTGCCCGATACCTCGCCAATCATGGCATTGGAAAAATCCAAAGACAGAACGGCAAGAATCCTCTGTTTGATGCGGCGCTTATCCGCAGGATACTGAAAAATCCTGTTTACTGCGGCAAGATCGCCTATGGCAGACGCAGGACGGAAAAGGTGCATGGCACAAGAAACGATTACCGTCTTATTGAACAGGACAACTATCTGTTGGTCGATGGTCTGCACGAAGCACTTGTTTCCGAAGAACTCTGGCATGATGCACAGGTGAAATTGGTTGCCCAGGCAAAGAAATACGAGAAGGTCAACCATGGTAAGGATAACAAGGTGCATCTGCTGACAGGCTTGCTCAAATGCCCGATCTGCGGAGCCGGTATGTACGGCAATAAGAGTGTCAAGCACAAGGCAGACGGCACGAAGTACAAGGATTTCTACTACTACGGCTGCAAACACCGCACCATGACCCGTGGTCACAAGTGCGACTATAAGAAGCAAATCCACGAAGAACTCTTGGAAACCGCTGTCGCAGAGGTGATTACCAAGTTGGTCAGCAATCCGAAGTTTGCCGCTTTGATGCAGCAGAAAATCAGCATGAAAGTGGATACTTCCGCTATCGAACAGGAGATTGCAAACTACGAAAAACAGCTTCGCCAGAGCTATTCCATCAAGTCCCGATTGATAGAGGAAATTGATACACTTGACCCCGATGATAAACATTACATCAAACGCAAGGCAGACCTTGATGATCGTCTTTACAAGATGTATGATAAAATCGAGGATACGGAGTCTCTGCTGATTGAAGCCAGAGCAAAGAAAATGGCAATCGAAGCTGAAAAGCTGACTGCCGATAATATCTACAAAGTTTTGATTTACTTTGATAAGCTGTACGCCGTGATGGATGAACAGGAACGCCGACAGCTTATGGAGTCGCTGATCTCCGAAATCCATATCTTTGAGGAACGGAAGCCGAACGGACAATGGCTGAAATCCATCAAATTCAAGCTCCCGATCATAGAGGAAGATATGGAAATAAGTTTGGACAACGATACACAAGTTGAGGTGGTTATCCTCTTGTCGCAGGAAACAGATCCACGGACGGTCGAGGTCGGAATGGAAGCGGAGACCGGCGAGGGCAAGCGCGTCAATTACACCGGAAAAGCATAAGAGAACAAAAGAAAAACCGCCGTCGGACTCACATGGGGTCCGGCAGCGGTTTTCTATTCGCTTCGTGTGATGTCATGCACCCATTTGCCGCCGTGGATGCGCCAGAGGCCGACGGGGGTCTTTGCCAGGTGCTCGATGGCGATGCACAGGCAGAACACCTCGTTCGGCACCTTGAGGACAAGACCGAGCAGGCACATCAGCGGCAGCTCCACGCACCAGAGAGGGAAGTTGTCGATGAGCAGCGAAGCGCGCACGTCGCCGCCGCCGCGCAGCACACCCACGACCATCGTGGACGAAAAGCCGTGGAGGGGCATCACGCCCGCGTAGCAGTACACCATGACCGCGCACATCGTCGCCGCGCCCGCCGAGAGGGAGAAAAGCGGCAGCACATACGGCCGGAGCAGCGTAAAAAAGGCCAGAAGCTCCACGCCGCCGAGGGCGAGCGCGAAGAGAAATGCCGTGAGGCACACGGCCTTGCCGATGCGCACGACGCTCTCGCGGCTGCTGCCGATGCCGATCTCCTTGCCGACGATGACGGCGGCTGCGTTGGCGATGCCGTAGATGCCGGCGGTAGAGAGCTTGTCGATGCTGCCCGCCACGGTGTAGGCGGCGATGAGGTCGCCGCTCGCGGCCATGTGGCCCATGATGACGGTGATGAGCGAGTAGCCCACGCCCCAGAGCGTTTCGTTCGCCAGCACCGGCGCGCTGTAGTGGATGAAGCGGCGCAGCATCTCGCGGCCCGGGCGGAGAAGGGCGCTCCATTGGAGCGGCACGGTGCGGCAGCGCAGGGCGTAGCCGAAGGCGAGCGCAAATTCCACCACGCGCGAGAGCAGCGTGGCGGCCGCCGCGCCTGTGACGCCGAGCGCGGGGAAGCCGAGCTTGCCGAAGATGAGCACATAATTGCCCACGGTATTGCAGAGCATGGACGCGCCGAACACCAGCATACCGAAGCGCGGATTTTCGATGCTGCGCTGCATCCCGATGTAGATGGACGAGAGGGAATTGAGGATATACGAGAAGCCGACGATGCGGATATACGGCGTGCCGATCGCGACGAGACGGAGATTGTCCGTCACCAGCAGCAGAACATCCGCCGGGAAGAACGCCATGATGAGCGCGAAGAGCGTCGAGACGCTGCCGGCAATGCACAAGCCAATGCCGATGACGCGGTTGATGCTCTCGCGGTCGCCGCGGCCCCAGTATTGGCTGATGAGCACGCTCGACCCGCTCTGCAATCCGAAGACGATGAGCTGGATGATGAAGATGGGCACATTTGCCACCGTGACGGCGGACATCTGCTCGCTGCCGAGCAGACCGACCATGAAGGTATCGAGGAAGCCGAGCGAGGTGGTGATGAGATTCTGCACGATGATGGGCAGGGCGAGCAGAAAGAGGCGTCGGTAGAAGCCCTTGGGCTGACGGAGATAGGAGAACATAATAAACCTCAAAGAAGCTGACGAAGCGTCAAATTTACAGCATGGGAAAGCGCGTTTCCCTGTGCCTGCGGAGAGCAGAAACGAGCGCGTCGACGTCCGCTTCGGTCGTTTCGGGCGCGAAGCTGACGCGCAGAACGCCCGCGGCGGTCTTTTTGTCGAGCTTCATCGCGGCGTAGACATGGCTGAGCTTGCCGCGGTGGCAGGCCGAGCCGGCGGAGATACAGATGCCCTGTGCGCCGAGCTCGGTGACAACGTTCGCGCTCGGATAGCCGACGAGCGAGACGGAGAGGATATGCGGGGCGTCGCCGTTCCCGATGCGCACCACGCCGTCGATGGTGAGGAGCTGCTCGAGCGCGTACTGCTTGAGCTGCGCCATGCGGGCGAGCTTTTCCTCATAGCCCGACAGCCGCAGCTCCACCGCCTTGGCGAAGCCCGCGATCTGCGCCGTGGCCTCGGTGCCCGAGCGCAGGCCGCGCTCCTGTCCGCCGCCCGCGAGCAGCGGACGCACCGCGCGGCAGCGCGGACCGATGTAAAGCGCGCCGACGCCCTTGGGGGCGTTGAGCTTGTGTCCGCTGACGGAAATGAGGTCCGCGCCCAGCGTATCCGCGCGGAACGGGAGCTTCAAAAACGCCTGCACGGCGTCGGTGTGCAGCAACGCCCTGGAGCCGCGCTCGCGCAGGAGCCGCGCGATCTCGCCGACGGGGAACACACAGCCGGTCTCGTTGTTCACGAGCATCACGGAGACGAGCGCCGTGTCCTCACGCAGCGCGTCCGCGACCCGCTGCGCGGTGATATTCCCCTGACGGTCGGGCGCGAGATAGGTGACGGCATAGCCCTCCTGCTCCAGCTGACGGCAAGGCTCGAGCACGGCGCTGTGCTCCACGGCGGTGGTGATGATGTGCTTTCCGACGCGGCGGTTCTGGTGGGCGGCGAGGCGGATGGCCCAGTTGTCGCTCTCCGTGCCGCAGGAGGTGAAGTACAGCTCGTCCGGCTTGCAGCCGAGCGCGGCGGCGATGACCGCACGGTCCGCCTCCAGACGCTTTTTCGCGGCGGCGCCGTAGGGATACTGCGAGCTGGGGTTGCCGCTGCCGTTTAGTAAAACATCGTACATCGTATCCGCCACCTCGCGCGCGACGGGCGTGGTGGCGGCATGGTCGAGATAGATCATAGCAAAGCATTCCTTTCTTTGCACTTGCAATCAAGCGAAAACATGGTATGATTATATGCGGAAAATCCACGAAAAGCAAGGAGAAAGCATGAAGATCGGTATTTACACCCTGGGCTGCAAGGTGAATCAATACGAGACGCAGGCGATGGAGCAGGAGCTGACCGCCCGCGGGCACGAGCTGGTGGATTTTGAGTCTCCCGCCGATGCCTACATCATCAACACCTGCTCGGTCACGGCGGTGAGCGACAAGAAGTCGCGCCAGATGATCCGCCGCGCGAAGAAGAACAGTCCCGACGCGGTGGTCGCCGCCTGCGGCTGCTACGTCCAGACGCACGAGGAGGAGGCAAAGAGCCTCGGCATCGACCTTTTGATGGGCACGAACGACCGCGCGCGATTCCTTGACCGGCTGGAGGAGGCCGTGAAAACGCGCGAGACGGTCGCGGACATCGACGACGCGCTGCGCCGCCGCACGTTCGAGGTGCTGCCGGCGGGTGGCATGGCGAACCGCACCCGCGCGATGCTCAAGGTCGAGGACGGCTGCGTGAACTTCTGCACCTACTGCATCATTCCCTACGCGCGCGGCCCCGTGCGCTCGCTGCCGATGGACAAGGCGGCGGAGCAGGTGCGCGCCCTGCGCTCACAGGGCTACCGTGAGCTTGTGGTCACGGGCATCGAAATTTCCTCCTACGGCCACGACCTCAAGGACGGCACGACGCTCATCGACCTTTTAGAGCTTATCGCCCGCGAGGGCGGGGAGATGCGCATCCGGCTCGGCTCGCTCGAGCCGCGCACGGTGACGCGGGAATTCTGCGAGCGGGCGAAAAAGCTCCCGACCCTCTGCCTGCACTTCCATCTCTCGATGCAGTCCGGCTGCGACGCGACGCTCAAGCGCATGAACCGCCGGTACGACACCGCGCGTTATTATGAGTCTGTGGAGCTGCTGCGCGAATATTTCGACGACCCCGCCATCACCACCGACCTCATCACCGGCTTTCCGGAGGAGACGGAGGAGGAGTTCGGCGAGACGCTCGCCTTCATTGAAAAGTGCGGCTTCGCCGCCATGCACATCTTCCCCTATTCCGTCCGCCCCGGCACGAAGGCCGCGGCGATGGCGCAGGTGGACATGAGCGTGCGCGAGGAGCGCGCGGCGCGCGCCGCCGCCGTCGCGGAGCGGATGCACCAAGGCTATCTCGCCCGCTGCGTGGGAAAGACCTTCCCCGTGCTCTTTGAGCAGGACAGGGGCGAGGGCAGCGTCGGCCACGCGCCGAACTATATGCCCGTCACGGTGGGGATGAAAGGGTTACATAACACCATGCAAAACGTGCGCATCACCGCCGTCGACGGCGACGGCCTGCGAGGGGAACCGGAGGAGACATGAAAAGCCACTTTTTTGCCTACATCGCGCGGATGCGCTACATCACACGCTGGGCGCTCATGCGCAACACCTTTTCCGAAAACGTGCAGGAGCACAGCCACATGGTCGCGGTGCTCGCGCACGCGCTCGCGGTGATCCGAAACCGCGTGTACGGCGGGCAGATCGACGCGGGACAGGTTGCCGCGGCCGCGCTCTACCATGACGCGAGCGAGATCATCACCGGCGATATGCCCACGCCTATCAAGTATTACGCGCCCGAGATCCGCGACGCCTACAAGAAGGTCGAGGCGGTCGCCTGCGGACGGCTCCTTGCCATGCTGCCCGACGAGCTCAGACCGGACTACGACGACGTGCTCGACTGCGCGGACGGCGAGGTGCTCGAACTGGTCAAGGCGGCGGACAAGCTATCCGCCTATATCAAGTGCGTCGAGGAGCTCAAGGCGGGCAACGCGGAGTTTCGCCGCGCCGCCGAGCAGACCCGCGCCGCGCTCGACGCGATGCATCTGCCCGAGCTGGATTACTTTATGGAGCACTGCGCGGAGAGCTTCTCCATGACGCTCGACGAGCTGGAATAACAGGGAGGAAGAAACCATGATCAAAATTCGGACGCTGTATATCGTTCTGCCGCTTACGATCCTGATGGCGGTGGGCTGCTACCTCAAGGACTGGACGGCGGGCATCGCCCTGTGGGCGCTCCTTGCGCTCGTGTGTGTGGGGCGCATCTTGCGCGAGCGGAAGGAGAAGAACGGCGCGGAGGACGCACAGAAAAAGGAATAACGCGCCGTGCGCGCAAAAAGCGGGGGAGCATCCATCGGGAAGCTCCCCCTTTTTGCTGTCGTTTCCGCCGTCTCAATGCCGTGCGGGGCCCACCGTGTCAACGTATTCCAGCGCGGTGGGCCTGCCGTCCTCGTCGGAGACGAGCCGCCAGACCGTGTGCGCGCTGCTCCACGGCGCGCAGGCGTAGAGATAGACCCCGTCGGTCGTGTAGTCGTAGAGCTCCCGCGTGAGGTCCGTGCGGTCGACGGTGAGGAGCCATTCCTCGCCGGTCGCGATGTCATGACATCCGACGCCGACGTACCGCTGTTCGGCAAGCTGCCATTCGTACTGGTCGTAGAAAACGAACCCGTCTGCCGCGGCGACGTAGCTGCGTGTGTTCGGGCAGCGCAGCGTTGTGACCGAGCCGTCCGCACCGAGGCAGAGCATATTGTGTGTCAGCTTCCCGCCTCTCACACACTCGACCAGAGCGTATTGGCCGCCGCGGAGCACGAAGAAGCCCTGATCGAACAGCGTCCCCTCGGGTGTCACGTCCTCGCCGTCGCGGAGAAGCCGGTAGAGGGCGACCCCGTCCGCCCGCTGACCGCTCGGCACGAGGGTAAATTCGTACCCGCCGAACGTGAGGTGCGTGTTTTCATAGAACTGCTCGAAGCCCGCGCCGGAGGATGCGTACTCCTGCCGGACCTCCAGCAGCTCGCCGGTCCTGCCGTCGAGCAGGTATTCGCTCCAGACGATGGTGTCATTATTGCTCCAGGACGGTACATTGGGCTCTGTGTCGGTTGGGACTTTGTCCTGATGAATGGTATAGCTGTTGAAGCGGAGCCGGATGTCGATGCGCCCGTCGCCGAGCAGCGAGAAGAAAAGCCGCGTGCAGTCCTGCGGTGCGGTGTAGAGCTTTATCCGCTCGCCCGTCTCGTGTACCTGCACATAGAGCGTTTCGCCCCGAAGGTAGTAAATGCCGTAGCCGTTCACCGCGTAGCCATCGTACCAGAAGGTGCTGAGCACCCGCTCGCTCGTGCCCATGGCGGGATCGTAGCACCAGACGCCGCTATGGCGGACGTGGTAATAATAGCGGCCGTCCGCGATCGTGCCGGGGCTGGAGGCGCAGCCCGCGCCGAGCGAGTAGTCGAAGCGTCCGGCGACGTAGATGCCGCTGAAAAGCACCAGTGCGATGCACGCGGCCTTGATCAGTGCCGTCCGCCATGAGCGCTTCGGCCTCTGCCGCCGCGCGCCGCACTCCGCCAGCAGCTCGTCGCCAAGATAGCTGAGGGAAGCGCTGAGCTGTTCGTTCGTCATACCGTAAAGCCCTCCTGTTCCAGATGTGCGCGCAGACCCTGCCGCGTACGGTAGAGGAGGCTTTTGACCGCGCCGATGCTCGTGCCGTACTGCCGCGCGACGTCGGCAAGCGGATCGACGTAGAAATAGCGGGCGAGGAAGACGCCGCGCTCGCGCGGCGAGAGCGTGCGCAGGTAGCGCTCGATGCTCTCGGCGAGCAGCCTCGCGTCCAGCGCTTCGTCCGCCTCGCCGCCGACCGCGTCGCCCAGCTCTTCAAGGGAGAGAAGATATTCCCGCGCGCCGCGCTTCTGCGCGCCGTCGCGGCGATAGCGGTCGATGGCGCCCTGCCGCGTCAAACGGCTGAGAAAAGCCGGAAACACCGGCGGGCGCTGCGGAGGAATGGCGTTCCACGTTTTCAGATAGGTGTCCGAGCGCACCTCCTCGCAGGCAAACTGGTCGAGGAGAATGCGCTGCGCGAGCTGCAGGAGCCGCGCTCCGTATTTTTTGTCGGTCTCGCCGATGGCATCCTCATTGCGCGCAAAATACAGCGCGATGATCTGCTCGTCCTTCATTTGGCCCCGCCTCCTTTCACTCTATTTACCGCAAACGCGGCGCGAAGGTCGCGCGGAACACGCAAAAAACTTTTTCTTCCTCTATTTTATCCGATGGCGGGGTGAAAGTAAATGCCGCGATTTGTGCGCTCCGCGGCTTGCATTTTGGAACGAAACCTTTATAATAGTGACATTCTTTTGCGTGGGGGAGGAAGAGCACATGGAACAGCGAAGGGCGCGCGGGATGCTTGCAGCCGCAGCCGTTATCTTCGGTACGCTTGCGTCGTTCGTGCGCGGCATTTCCGTTTCCTCGGGCGAGCTGGCGCTTTACCGCGCGGTGATGGCGGCGCTGCTCGTCGGCGGCTATCTGCTCGTGAGCGGACAGAAGCTCGCGCTGCGCGCGAATCGGCGTGAGGCCGCGCTGCTGCTCCTCTCCGGCATGGCGATGGGCGTGAACTGGATCTTGCTTTTCGAGGCCTACCGCTACACCACCGTGTCCGTCGCGACGCTGAGCTACTATTTTGCGCCCGTGCTCGTCACCGCCGCCTGCCCTCTGCTCTTTCACGAAAGGCTGACGGGAAAGCAGATCGTCTGCTTCGTGATGTCCACGCTGGGACTGGTGCTGGTCATCGGCGTCGGGGGGCTTCGCGGCGGCACGGATGTGCGGGGCGTGATCTTCGGCCTCGGCGCGGCGGCGTTCTACGCCGCGGTCATTCTGCTCAATAAGTTCATCCGAAGCGTCGCGGGCATCCAGCGGACCTTTTTGCAGTTTTTAGCCGCCATCGTCGTTCTCATTCCCTACGTCGCCGCGACCGGCGGCGTATCGCTGGGGACGCTCGGCGCGCGCGGCTGGGTCTGCCTGCTCATCGTGGGCTTCTTCCACACAGGCGTGACCTACTGCCTGTATTTTTCCGCCCTGCGCGAGCTGCCGGGGCAGGAGGTCGCTCTGTTGAGCTACATGGACCCGCTCGTGGCGGTCATCGTCTCGGTGACGGTGCTCGGCGAGCCGGTCACGGTGCCGCAGCTCGCCGGCGGTGCGCTGATCCTCGGCTTCACGCTCTGGAACGAGCTGCCGGAGAAAAAATAAGAAAAAGGGAAGCGGCTTTCACTGAACCGCTTCCCTTTTTCAGTTCATAAAGTGAATGGTGATGGGGCAGATCTCGGCCCTGGTCGCCACGCGCATATTCGGCCCGAAGAGACCGACGCCCGAGGTCACGATGCTGTGCATCGACCCCACGCGGAGACAGCCGCAGGCATTCTCCCAAAATAGCCGGACGGTGAGGTTGCCGGGGAACATCTGCCCGTCGTGCGTGTGCCCGCAGAGATCGACGTCCACGCCCGCCGCGGCCAGCGCCTCCAGCTCGCGCGGTTGGTGGTCGAGGACCAGAATGGGCTTGTCCGCGTCCAGTCCCTCGACGAGCTCCGCGGGTGTTTTGCGCACCTCGACGCCGCGCCCTGGGCGCTGCGCGTCGGGGCGGCCGTAAAGATAAACCTCGCCGCCGAGCAGCACGGCCTCGTCGCGCAGGAGACGGATGTTCGCGGATGCGAGAAAGGCGTCCATCTCGGGGCTGCTCTGCTTTTTCCCGTCGCTTCGGAAGGTGAAGCCCGCCAGGATGGGCTCCTCGATGTCGTGGTTGCCGTAGACGGCGTAGACGCCGTACCTCGACCGGATGCCGCGCAGCACCGCGGCGATCTGCTCCGGCTCCTCCACGGCCTTCCAGGCGTTATCAAAAATGTCGCCCGCGATGACGACCACATCGGCATCCTGCTCGTTTACGCGCGCGACCATGCGCTCCATCTGCGCAAGGCCCACGTTGTAGCCGAGGTGGAGATCGGCGAGCAGCACGACCTTCATGCTCTCCATGCTGCCGGCGGACTTGTTTACGGTGATCTCGTAGGGCGTGACGCGCACGACGCGGGCGTTGATCACGCCGCCGACGGAGGTCACAAGAATGACCGCCGCGCACAGACAGCCCGCGATGCGGTGCATCCGCGCCGAGCGCAGAGAGCGGAGCTTCAGACCGTGGACGAGCAGCAGCCGCAGTCCGTCCGCGAGCAGGACTGCCAGCAGCAGATAGAGCAGCACGCCGAGCCAATAATTCCCGATGAGCATGAGCGCGCGCTTCAGCCGTCCGGCAGGCAGCGGGAAGGCCAGAACAAAGGAGAGCGCGAAGAAGGCGTACAGCGCGGCGGGCACGGCCCAATGCTTCCGCTTGCGGAACCACGGGAACCACGCCCGCACCCAGCCCATGATGCGGCGGAACAGATAGAGGTTGAAAAGCAGGTAAAACGGTGCGAGGAGAAAAGCAAGCATGGCGCGTTCCGCGCTCCTTTCCGAAAGGGGAGACACCCTTTGTTTTCGGCGCTATTCTACTCCCTTTACGCCCTTGGCGCAAGAGAAAAGATGCGGCGTGAAGCGCACACTTTTTTTGGACAAAAGTGACATTGACAACCCTTTCCTACAAATTTATAATCACAATCTCGTATGAAAGATATTAAAATACACCGTGGTAAAAGGTGAGGCTTATGAATCATCAGTCGTCGTTTTCGCTTCGTTCGTTCTTTCAGCCCGTGGACCTCACGCAGGGAACGTGCTGGAAGACGCTGCTCGTGTTCGCGTTCCCCATTATCGTTTCCTACCTGCTCCAGCAGGTCTATTCCATCAGCGACGCCGCCATTGTCGGTCAGACGCTGACGGCGAGCGAGGTCGCTGGTGTGAACGACACCACCTCGCTCGCGATGATCTTCCTGCAGTTCGCCTTCGGCGCGAGCGCGGGCTTCTGCACCGTGACATCGTGCTTTGTCGGTGCGCGCGACAGCGCGGGCGTCCGCCGCTCCATGGCGACGCAGATCGTCCTCTCCGCGGCGCTGACCGCTGTTCTCACGGCGCTGGCGCTGGCGCTGCTCGACCCCATGCTCGCGTGGATCAACGTCACGCCCGCGAGCGGGGAGGTCTACCGCGCGGCCTATACCTACTGCGCCATCCTCTTCGGCGGCATCGGCGCACAGCTTTTCTATAACTTCATCTGCTCGTTCCTGCGCAGCATGGGCGACAGCGCCACGCCGCTCGCGTTCCTGCTTTTCTCGACGATCCTCAACGTGGGGCTGGACCTGCTCTTCATCCTCTCGTTCCACTGGGGCGTCGCGGGCGCAGCCATCGCCACCGTTGCGGCGCAGCTCATCAGCACGCTCGGCTGCTTTCTCTACGCCTTTTTGAAGTATCCCGAGCTGCGATTGCACCGCGAGGACTGGCGCATCACAAGGCGCGACGTTACGCGCCATCTCATTCAGGGCATCCCGCTCGGCTTGCAGTTCTCCGTCCTCGCCATCGGCATCATCGTGATGCAGAGCGTCATCGTGCAGTTCGATACGCTTGGCGGCGAGATGGTCTCCAACGCGGCGCAGAACGGCTTCGGCGCGGCGAACAAGCTCAACAATCTTCTTATGACGCCGCTCAACGGCCTCGGCACGGCGATGACCAGCTTCACCGCGCAGAACCTCGGTGCGGGCGACCACGCGCGCATCAGGAAAGGAACGGTGCAGGCGCTCATCATTGTCTGGACGATGTGCCTCATTTCCATCGCAGCTGGCCTGCTGCTCTCGCGCGGCGGCGGGTATCTCTATATCTTCCTCTCACCCGATAAGGTCACGGCGGAGACGATGCGCTACGGCAACACCTATCTCTATGTCGACCTGTCGCTCTACCTCTTCCTCGGCTTCATCTTCGTCGTGCGCAACTGTGTGCAGGGCATCGGCAAGCCGCAATTCGTGCTCGGCGCGGGCGCGGCCGAGCTGGTCGCGCGCGTGAGCGTGTGCCTGCTGCTGCCGCCGCTGATCGCAGGCGGCGCGGTCAATTCCGATGCGCCGCGCGCGGCGGTCTATGCCCTCTGCTTCGCCGATCCCTTTGCCTGGATGGCGGCGGACGCCGTACTGCTCGTGCCCTTCCTGCGCAATATCATGAAAATGGACTATCGTTACCTGAAGGGGACGGTGTAGGACAGAATAAAAAGTTTTTGCTGTTTTTTGAAAAAACTTGAAAATAAGGCTTGCAATTTGCGCCGGGATATGCTATCTTATTTAGGCTGAGTTCAGCAAAACAGCATATCCGGGTGTGGCGAAGTTTGGTATCGCGCTTGAATGGGGTTCAAGAGGCCGCT
>ERZ1106976.2580-NODE-2580-length-15910-cov-5.270640_pt1 | contig 15910 bp, 13 predicted proteins | sample MGYA00403687_ERZ1106976 | MGnify/ENA primary metagenome ERZ1106976 (study PRJEB35170, sample SAMEA104062446) | human gut metagenome | biome: human gut; feature: human-associated habitat; material: faeces | place: Denmark | collected 2013-02-22 ... | reverse complement strand
TTATGGACAGGAACGAGGATACGGATCTGTTCTTTTGGGATAATCAGCTTGAGATCGACAGAATGATGCTCGATTTGAAAGACAATTACATTAACGTAACTGTTGAGGAAACCGCAATTGAGAATATCGTGAACGAAACAGAAACCGCAATCACCGCAGATGTGTATGTCTGCGCGAGTCACCCTTCTTCTGATCAACCTCTGAGCGGCATCGGTAAGTCTTTTCGGATCACAGTTGATAAAGAGAGGATGGTGATTATCGCCTACTCGGAACCCGATGCGTGCGAAAGCCGCTATAACAATTGGCTCAGTTACCTTGCCTCAAACTATCGTAAGGAAGGGATGACCTGGCAGGAGACAAATAAAAAGGCATATGAAGAGATTTATGCCGGATATGTATATGAAGCAACCGCGTATCCGAGACAAACCCCGCAGGGCTGATCAATCATGCGTTCAGTCTTGATCGTAAAACAATTTGAACCTAAGTTTCGGTTTAATCGTTTCCGACAACAAAAAACGATAATAATTTAAATATACGGGCGGAATCAAATCAACCTCCGCCTGCCGCTCGGGCTTCATCGCTCGGGCAGCAGACTTTGTTTCCGCCGTTTTCGCATCGTGAAAAACAGGTCATCAGCAAATTGCCCTCAATTTTGATATCGAAATTTTTGTGATTGACAAATGCTTTTTCGTGCATTATAATAAAGACTGAATATTTTTATGTCCCTTTGCCCGGCGGCAATCGGGCAAATACCAAATCGCAGATTGGGACGCGGTGCGCCGCAGTTTTCCTTAAAGGCATACCTCTGTTTTTGCAGTCGGAACATGCCGAAAGAGAGCCGTGCAGGGTGAAAGGCGGCAAGGGGCTTCGGATGCATTATCACCCATGAGAGCGAAGGGGAAACCGCAATAAGAGGCGGGTTTGCTCAACTCATGCCGAATATGTTCGGCAATGCGGGATTATCCTTCGACGCAGCCCCCGCGTTAAAGGGCAGGAGTGCAAAGGCACGGTTTTTGTTATGCCTTTGAATCCGGGTGGTACCGCGGTTTCGATCGTCCCGTTTTTCGGGGCGGTTTTTTATTTTTAAAAATTTCCTTAAAAGAAAAGGAGTGTTTGAACAATGTACAAAAAAGTTTCCGCCTCGCTCGACTTTGTTCCGAGAGAGAAAGAGGTTCTGGAATTCTGGAAGGCAAACGGCATCTTCGAGAAATCCGTTGAACAGTCCAAGGGCAAACCTGCTTACACTTTCTATGACGGACCGCCCACAGCTAACGGCAGGCCGCATATCGGGCATGTTTTGACCCGCTCCATGAAGGATATCATTCCCCGCTACCGCACGATGAAAGGCTTTGACGTGCTGCGCAAAGCGGGTTGGGATACGCACGGACTTCCCGTTGAACTTGAAGTGGAAAAGCTGCTCGGACTGGACGGCAAGGAGCAAATCGAGAGTTACGGCGTGCTTCCTTTTATTGACAAATGCAAGGAGTCGGTTTGGAAATATAAAGGCGAATGGGAACAGATGAGCGATGCCGTCGGTTATTGGGCGGACATGGAGCATCCCTATGTTACCTATACCGATGATTACATTGAATCCGTTTGGTGGGCATTGAAGACAATCGACGAAAAAGGGCTGCTCTATAAAGGCCACAAAATCGTTCCCTATTGCCCGCGCTGCGGAACCGCACTGTCAAGCCACGAGGTTGCACAGGGGTATAAGGACGTTAAGGAAGTTTCCATCTTTGTGACCTTCCCCGTCATTCCCGATGCGGAACACAGCTTTGTTGACGGCAGCGAAAGCTTTATTGCATGGACGACAACACCGTGGACGCTGCCCAGCAATGTCGGTCTTTGCGTCAATGCCGACGAAGACTATGTAACAGTTCTTTGCGGCGAAAAAAAATACATTCTTGCGGCTGAGCTTGTTGAAAATGTTCTCGGCGAGGACACAACCGAGCTTGCACGCTTCAAAGGCTCGCAGCTTGTCGGCATTCACTATAAACCGCTGTTTGATTTCCCCGTCAACCACAAAGGCAGGGATGCCTGGCGCATTGTTTCGGACGATTACGTAACCCTTACCGACGGTGCGGGCATAGTTCACCTTGCCCCCGCATTCGGCGAAGACGACGCACGCGTCGGCAGGAAATGGGAGCTTCCGTTTGTTCAGCTTGTTGACGCCCGCGGAAGGCTCACCGGCGGCACCCCGTGGGACGGCACTTTCGTTAAGGAAGCCGATAAGCCCATCATTGCCGACCTTAAAGCGCGCGAAAGGCTGCTTAAGGAACTTCCCTATGAACACAGTTACCCCTTCTGCTGGCGCTGCGACACTCCGCTCATCTACTACGCAAGGGAGAGCTGGTTTGTGAAGACCACTGCCGTGCGCGACAGATTGATTGAAAACAATAAAAAGATAAACTGGATTCCCGAATCCATCGGCGAAGGCCGCATGGGTAATTTCCTTGAAAACGTTATCGACTGGGGCATCAGCAGGGAGCGCTATTGGGGAACTCCCCTGCCCGTGTGGATGTGCCCTGATTGCGGACATTACCATGTCATGGGCAGCCGTGCGGAATTGCGCAAATATGCTCCGGACACGCCAGAGGATATCGAGCTGCACAAGCCCATGCTCGACCCTATAACCTTTAAGTGCGAAAAATGCGGCGGAACGATGCACCGCGAGCCCGTTGTTATCGACTGCTGGTTCGACAGCGGCTCAATGCCTTTTGCACAGTGGCACTATCCGTTTGAAAACAAAGAGGAATTCGAACGCCGCTTCCCCGCGGATTATATCAGCGAAGCCGTTGACCAAACCCGCGGTTGGTTCTATACGCTGAGCGCACTTTCAACCATCCTTTTTGACAAGCCCGCATTCAAGAACTGCATCGTGTTGGGACTTGTTTGCGACAAGGACGGCAAAAAGATGAGCAAGCACGTCGGCAATGTTGTTGCGCCTGCGGACGTTTTAACAAAACAGGGCGCGGATGCGGTGCGTTGGTATTTCTACACCGCCTCCAGTCCGTGGCTGCCCAGCCGTTTCAGCGGCGACGCCGTAAGCGAGATGCAGCGCAAATATATGGGTACGCTGTGGAACACATATGCGTTCTACGTTTTGTACGCAGATATTGATGAATTTGACCCCACGAAGCATGAGCTCGTTCGCGAAAACCTTTCCGTAATGGACAAATGGTTGCTTTCACGCCTTAACACGCTCATTCGAACAGTGGATAACTATCTTGAAAACCTCCGCATTACCGAAGCGGGGCGCGAATTGAACCGCTTTGTTGACGACCTTTCCAATTGGTACGTTCGCCGCGGCAGGGAACGTTATTGGGGCAAGGAAATGACTGTGGATAAAGAAGCGGCGTATATGACCCTGTTCACAGTGCTTGAAACGCTTTCCCGCCTCACCGCACCGTTCACTCCGTTCATGGCGGAAGCAATTTATCAAAACATCGTCCGCACGGCGAACAACCTTGCACCGGAGAGCGTACACCTTTGCGCATTCCCGATTTGCGACGAAAGTTTCATCGACGCGGAGCTCGAACGCAGCATGGACGAAATTCTGGAAGTTGTCACACTCGGAAGGTCGGCACGCAATCTTGCGAACATCAAGAACCGCCAGCCTCTTTCGGAGCTGTTTGTTCAGGGTGTTGATGAGCTGCCGGCTCGGTATACTGAGATTATCGAGGATGAATTGAACGTGAAAGCCGTTCGCTTTGTTAAGGATGCTTCCTCATTCATAACCTATCGCGTAAAGCCCCAACTGAAGCTTCTCGGGCCGCGTTACGGAAAGATTTTGCCCAAAATCAATCAGTATTTGCAGGGAGACGGCATAGGCAATGCGGTTGTTGCTGCCCATGCAGAGGGACGCGCTTATGAATTTGAGCTTGAAACGCTCACCGTCTCGCTGAATCCCGAGGATGTGCTTGTTGACACCGTCAAAAAGGAAGGCTTTGCCTCAGTCGGCGATAACGGCGTGACCGTTGTGCTTAACACCGCGCTCACGGATGAACTGATTGAAGAAGGCTATGTCCGCGAAATCATCAGCAAGATTCAGACCATGCGCAAAGAAGCCGATTTTGTTGTTACCGATAGGATTATAATCGGCGTCGAATGCGGCGAAAACCTGCTTGCGGTGTTGGATCGCAATTCGGACGAAATCCGCAGAACGACTCTTGCCGATGAACTCACTTTCGGCATTCCCTGCGGCTATGTGAAAGAGTGGGATATAAACGGCGAGAAGGTCGCTCTCGGTGTTAAAAAAGCATAAGGAAATCGCTTATGCGTGTCTTCGCGCTTCACGAAATCATTGGACAATGTTTACCTGAATACATGCACGGAGCGGAACAACCGAGTCAGGCCTCCGCTCCGTCCGCCTGTATTATTTCATCAAGGAGGAAAGGCAGATGCAATTAAAATTAAAACCCGGCTTTATTCGCTTGAACACGCTCGCGCTTGCGGCGGCACTCGCACTTGCCTTCACGCTTGCACTGCTTTTCTGCGGCTGTCAGTCGAAAGCGGAAAGGGAAAAGCTTGCCGAGGAAGGTCTCTTATATTATAAGAATCTTGATTTTAATAATGCAAAACGCTGCTTCCTCACCTGCGGTGATTCGTATAAATACACAGAGTATCTTGAATCAATTGCCGAATATGAAAAGCTTTATGCTCAGGCGGTTGAATTGGTTTCTGCCGGCAAGCCGAACGAGGCGCGTGCGATATTTATCGGAATTACCGGATATCTCAACAGTGCTGACTTTGTTGAATATATTGATTCGCTCAAAGTTCATTATGACAGCGGCGTAAAGCTTTATGAAAGCGGCCGCTACCTCGAAGCATATTCAAGTTTTGCGGATGCGTGCGGCTATGAATCAAGCGCAGCATACCTTCGGAACATTGAAGATCTTTTGAAAGTCTACAATGAGGCCGTTGAGCTTATGAACGTCGGCAATTACGAAGATGCTGTTTTGCTTTTTCAATCGCTGAACACAGAATTTGAAAACTCTGACGACCTTATTGAAACCTGCCGAAGTCGGCTTGCGGTAAGTCCCGTTCTGCTGAACAGCTTCATCAAAGCTTATAACTCAGAGTATTCTTCCGAGGGCATACGCATTGAGGCGGGCAGCACGGGTGAACCGGGCTCACAATTTTCGCTCCGCGACACAAGAGGGATACTTTTTACGGGACTCACGGACGAGTTCGGAAGGATAACCTATATTACCTGCCGATTTGAACCCGAAGTTCTTGAAGCTCTTGAACCCGGCAGCGTGTCAACAGCCGCGGCGCATTTTATCCACGCGCTGAACACGCATACATGCAGCCTCGATTCCGTAACGGCCGATATTTCATCTTACCTTAACGCAGGCGAAAACGGCAGGCTTTACGGCTGCATGAATGTATCCTCTCTTTCCAAGAACAGCGGCGCATTCGTCATATCGGCAGGATACGAAAAATGACCCGCCCCGTTCACGCTTTTTTTCGCTTGGCGTATGTTCAAATTCATTCGTTAAAAGGCTTGAACTTTTTTTAAAAAACTGGTATACTTAGGCTCATGCCGAACAGCGTGAAATCAATGCGCATTCACGCTGTGCCGATTTGTTTTTTCGGAAACGATACGGCAATTAACAAAACAAACCCGAAAGGAATATCGTTATGAAAAAAGTCAATCGAATGATCGCAATCATGCTGTCCGTTCTTCTGCTTGCTGCCGCATTTTGCATGACAGCATGCAAGGACGACAAAAAAACCCCCGACACTTCCACAACCACCACGAAACCGAATCCGGGCAATGACACACGCAAAAACCCCAACACCACAACCGACCCCCGCACTCTCGTTGTTGAAACAAACTGGGGACTTGCTGCGGATACCGTTGTTATGACGCTCAATTTCAAGGGCAGCGAATACAAACTCACCGCAGGTGAACTTTATGCTCTCGGTGCCGAAAATGTTTCCGCACTCGACCAGACCAACGCACTCGTCAGGGGCGGCTCCGTTAACGTCTTCAACGGAGTGAATCTCAAGGCCGTTCTCGATTCCGTCGGTGTTGATGTTTCCGATACCGAAACCGCCAACATATATTCGCTTGTACTCACCCAAGTCGGCGGCACCGAGCAGGATCTTTCCGACAAAATCTCCGCGCTGAGTCTTTTCGACTGCACGCTTGCATTTGCAAACAACGGAAAACCCATCGGTTCACCCGATAACGGCGGCTATTTCACTCTGCATACAACTGAACAGGGTTCTACGGATGTTGCCTATTCCGGCGTTACCGCAGTTACCATCAAGTAAACACTCTGCACTGTTCCGTTCCGGCGACAAATAAATCAAACCATAGGCAAAAGGGAGTTCGGCAATTGCCGTTCTCCCTTTTTTTGATTCAATTGCATGATTGTAAAAAAATACCGGTTTTTAAATGCCGAGTTTCGTGCATACGGCTGAGTCGGGCGGGCATAATAAGCCCATGAGGAAAAGAGCGAACGGAAAATTTCAGGAGCGGATCAAGCAAGACCATTCGAATGTGACGGATAAAGAAACCGCATTCACAACCGAAGGCAGAGGCGCGATCAAATCGGATGTGTTGGGCAGCTACACCGGCACCGCCGAGGATTATGAGGCTCCGGTGCAGGATGCGGACGATCTGTAAATGCCGCGGATGAACAGCAGCTCGCCGTCAACGGCGGCGCAGTGATGCAAATGTTCCGACCCGCAGGGCATTTCAACCGGATGCTTTCGATGTTCCCCCGAGTTGTACGGATGATTACCCCCATCCCGGGAAACCTTTGAATCGGGAATACCCCGAAAATTCGGCTTTTACGGAGAGCCGAATCGAGTGTTCCAGAGTTTGTGCAGAGTGTTTCATGAAAACCCGAACGGAGCAGAGAACTTTTCTCATGATTTGTCCGCAATTGAAACTGCCGCAGTGATTGCATCTGCGGCAGTTTTTTGATTTTTGAATATGTAATGTTCAATGCGCAGAGAGGGCACTCTGCTTAACGGCTACACAATATGCATGACTTTTTTTGCGATTGCAACCGCATCTTCAACGGAAATTGCGCCGTCGCAGTTATAATCCGAAAGCTCGCGCCGTTCCGGGTCAAACCCGTCCAGTCCGAGCGCGGTGCGCAGCGCCGCCATGCTGTCCGAAAGGGTAATTTTCCCGTCCATGTTCACATCCCCGCGAGCGGCATCCAGCCCCACGGCTTTCAGCTCAACGTTGTCAATATAAGCGCAGTCATCAACACCCGCTGATTTGTCGTTTCCCTTTTCATAGCTCCAGCGGAAACAATACCTTCCGTCGATCGGTGCGGTGAAAATGTATTTCGTCCATCCCGTTTCGCCCGATATCTCCATCAAGACCTTTGTTCCGACGGTGCAGATAAACCTGTCCGTATCGACCCCGCTGCTGACGCAGTAATCAAAACTCAGTGTGTCCCCCGCTTTCATCGTCACTGTCAGACGCAAATCGCTTTCTGAATTGTTTTCGCCCGCATTCGAGCTTACGGCAGCAATGCGTCCGCCGACAACGGTGTTGCCGACCATGCCTCTTGAAACTGTCGTGCTGCCGACAAACGGATCATCCGTCCCGGATGTGAACTCAAGTGAGCCGCCCGGAACGTTCAAAGCATAATTAAGATCGGTAATTCCGCTCTGTCCGTCGAGCAATTGAGAATCCAGCCATTCAATTCGTCCCGTAAGCCAATTGGTGAGAAAATTGACGCCGTGATCAAAGTTCTTTTCCCATTTTTCTTCGGTTGCGGCAGTGCAATTGTACAAATATGCCGCCTGTTCGTTGATAAGTGCAAAAAACTCGGGAATCAACGTGCTGCGGTATTCTTTGTAGCGCTGTTTGAACCGCGCCTGAAAATCCGGATAGTTGTGATACAATGCGTTGAACCACGGAGCGGAACTGTTTATCGCAATGAACCCGACCGGTCCTCTTCCGCCGACGCAGTCCTCAACATCATTGTGTTCCGCACTGGCATTATTAAATGCCGTCAGCCCGAACGCAATATCAAAATCCCATATTGCGGTCATGTACAGCCTGTCGTCCTGACTCTGTTTATACAGGTAACAGCTTGTTTTAAAATTACCGTCGATGTTCTTTGTTATTTCCTGAATAATGATGTAATCTATCCATGAATCGACATCAATGTATTTTTGATAATCTTCGCCGCTTATTCCCATTACGGCATTATGAACGCTCTTCATGTGTTCCTCAAGGTATTCAAGCATTCGCGCCGTGAGTTCGGATGAAGCGGGTTCCGGCTGTTTAAGCACGAAATAATCCTGCGTCTGATTCGCCCAATACGGACAGTCGAACCACATATCCCGTGCAAAATCAACCTTCATCGCAATATCCTTTTCGATGAAATAACCGCCCGTTATATCGCTCTCATCCGCTTCGTCAATATCGACTTTTGTGCTTTCAATGCCCGGACGTTCTATGAGGATATAAATTCCGTTGTATTCTCCGTTAAAATAAACGTCAACGAATTCGCATTTCGGAACATAGTCCATGCCCGAAAGCAATGCACCGGCTTTGTATGTCACAAGATTGCGCATCAGGGAGGGATCCGAGTAACTTGCAACGATTGCATACCGCTTTGTTGCAGGAATATCGAGCAGCGATGTTTTTTGTTCCAACTTAATCGAATAGGGCTTTTGCGGCTGCGTCCAAGACAGATTTCCGCGCCCCTTAACATAGCCCGAGCCGCTGAACTCGCCGCTTGAATACTTTTTCGTTCCGAGAGTCAAACTGAAATTTGCAGACACCCAATTATCCTTGCCGATAAGCGAAAAATCGTTTAAGGTTGTGATATCCAGCCGCGGAAGGGATTCAACTGCGGCATAAATTCCCAAGAGATATAAGTCAGAGAATGCCACACTCTCCCCTGCGATTGCGGAAAACGAAAAACGTATGCTTGCATCGCTGTTGAGCAATATGGTTCTTCGCGCCGGATTGCTTGGGAAGAACACGCTGTATTTATCGTTATAGCTCCAGCCCTCCGCAAACCTTGCAACGAGGGTCACAGTTTTCGTTTCCGCAAACGTGAAAACACCTGAATGCAGGTTGCCGCGCAGAACCGTTTCGCTGTATTCCAAAGTTACCCCATCCGAATGTCGGGGCTTGATCTCGTATTCAACAACTCCGTTTGAATCCTCTGCATATGAAGTAATCCCGCCCGCTTCCGTCTCGGTTCTTGCGCCGGCAGGCAGAGAGCAGAGCACAAACAGCAATGCTGTTATCGCACACAGTGCGCGCCTGCAAAGCTTGTTCACAAGCAACTCCTCCGAAAATAGAATTTTCGCAAACATACCGATTATTTTAGCATATTTCACGGTTCATTTCAACCCATTCCCAAACTCATATCGTAATTTTTCGACTTTTGTCACAGAATATTCGAATTCTGCACTCATTTTTCGCAGTTTTTTGCCGCCGAATCGCACATGAATACTTAATAAGTGATGAATTCAATGTATTTCCCGGGAAATTTTGCAGGATCACCTTTTTTTGAAAAAGGCGTTGACAAAACCGTCGCTGCTGTATTATAATCAATAGCACAGTTGTGGCAACTGATTCAGTACGAACGGAGGTGGACTTTTTGCAGATTGATAAATTTTCTCGAACACCGATTTATGAACAGGTCATAGACGGTATTGAGCGAGAAATACTCACAGGCGAGCTGAAACCCAATTCGCCCGTCGCATCCGTGCGCGCATTGTCGGTGCAGTTTTCCGTGAATCCGAACACGCTTCAAAAGGCTTATACCGAACTGGAGCGGCGCGGACTTTGTTACAGCGTTCCCGGCAGCGGGAGGTTCGTTTCGCCGGACGCAATGCAGCGATTGCACGAAGCACGCAGCAAACTTCTTGACGAAATAACCGCACTTTCCCGTGAGCTTAAGCTGACAGGTTTCAACAGGGCGGATGTTATCAACGCAGTGAACAAAGCCTATGATGAAAACATTATCGAAAACAACCAAACGGAGGAAAAATGACATATGATTAAAGTAACCGACCTTTCAAAAAACTTTGGCGAACTCAAAGCATTGGACAAAGTCAGTTTTTCTGTTCCAAAGGGCAGCATATTCGGGCTTGTCGGGGCGAACGGTGCGGGTAAATCCACTCTTATGCGCATAATTGCGGGAATTTACACTGCGGATGACGGTTCCGTGCTCATTAACGATGAACCGGTCTATGACAATCCCGCCGCAAAAACGCACCTCGTTTTTGTTCCGGACAGAATGCACCTTACGGGAGGCGGGGCAACGATTGAACGCATGGCAAATTTTTATGCTTCATGCTACCCCAAGTTCTCGTTTGAAAAGTTTGATGCGCTGCTCAACATTTTTAAGCTCGATAAAAAACGCCGCGTTCGTTCCCTGAGCAAAGGCATGGTGAGGCAGGTGCAGACGGTGCTTGCGCTGAGCTGCAATGCGGATGTTCTTCTTTTTGATGAAACCTTTGACGGACTGGATCCGATTGCGCGCAACATTGCCAAACGCCTTATTTATCGCGATATGTGTGACTTCGGCTCAACCGTCATTCTGACCAGTCACTCCCTGCGCGAACTTGAGGACACTTGCGATCGGTTTGCTATGCTGTATCAGGGTAAAATCGTTTTTCAAAATGACCTTGCCGATGCTAAATCACAGCTGTTTAAGGTTCAGCTTGCATTCGCAAGACAGGTTACGCCGGAGGACTTCAAGGATGTTGAACTGCTTTCTTTCACCAAGCAAGGCAGCATTGTATACGTTCTTGTGCGCGGCGAAGCAGCCGAAACCTCGGCAAAAATCGAAGCGTTGAAGCCGCTGATAATGGATATGCTTCCCTTATCAATCGAGGAAGTTTTTACATATGAACTGTCTTCCCTCGGCTACAATTTTGATGAAATCAAATAAGGAGAATCCAACCATGAGAAAGAATCGCGTTCCGTTTTTCAGCAAATCCTACTGCCGCGAAATGCTGAGGGAGTTTTCAACCACGGGAATCGTATTTGCATCGATCGAATTTGTTGCATCCATGCTGTCGTTTTTCGGGATTACGCAAAACCTTCTGTCAATGCTGCTCTACGGTGCAAATGTGTATATTCAATCTTCCGCCGTAAGTTACGTCAGTCTTTTCTGCTTTGTTGCCGGATTTGTTTTTGTTGTGAAGCACCTGGTCCGCTCCGCATGGGATTTCCGCGGAAGCATTCCTGTCGCAAAACGAACCATGCTCATTTCGGCCTTCACCGCAATGCTTGCGTGGGCGGGCATTTGCGCCGCCGCAAACATTCTCGGAGCATTCGTCGGCAGCCTTGTTTCAACAATTTCCAACTCATCCGTTCTTGTTCCGAGTTTCGCCATGGTTGCGGAGGCGATCGGTGAGTCACTGCTTCGCGGCTTGATGCTGTTCGGCGGCTTTGTGCTTGTTTTTTCGCTGTCCACACGTACTTTCCCGACCATTGTGCTTGCGTTCGTCTGTCTTCTTCTGCCGAACATTGCATATAATGCGCTCATGAACAACACCGAATCAGCCTTCACGTTTACGGAGCTGCTGTTCCCCGTCAGCCCTGCCGCGTCAACATTTTTGAACTGTCTTGTTCGCGTTCTGTGCTGTGCGGCGGTTCTGATTGCTGCATATTTCGCATTTGTCAATGCGCGGGCGGAAACAGCGGGCAAACCTGCAAGAACACGCTGGATCCACGTCCTGATAAGCATCGGCTTTGCACTCACCGCATCGCTCATGTTCACGAATGATGTGTTCTATCCCGATGTTTATTCGGGCAGTCCCCAAATTGCATGGAATCACCTCATCGCGCCCGCAATTGTCGGAGTTGTTGTGTATTTCGGGTTCAGCTGGATCACACTTCGCAGCTTCAAATCCGCAGTAAAGCGGCTGATGTTCTTCCCCGCCGTGCTTGCGGGAGTCGCAATCGTTCTGCTTTGCTCGGCAGCAATGACAAGAGTCTCCGAAAAAATCGAAATTCGCGCAAGCAATATCGAATACGTCACCGTGCAGGGCGGATTGGTTCCCCCTTCCGACGCTTACTCGCTCTGTTGGCGCGGAAACAAGGATTCGGAACGCATGAAGCTTCGTGATGAAATGCTTTTTGACTACTGTGAACAGCTTTCAAAAAACAATTTCGAATACATCTCCACGTATACGTTTGCATCACCCGAATCGTACGCAATCGAGCCTTCAGCGCTCGGTTTCTCATCCACCATAAGCTCCGTAGACATTTTCGACCGCAGCGTTACCCTGGCCGTGAAGCTTAAGAGCGGGCAGACGTATTATTATCCTGCCTTCCTTGACTCGTGTGTCTTTTCATCGAAAAACGAACTTTTGTCACTGCGCAGCATTCTCTCGATGAATACGGACTATGTTGAAAGCAATGTCAACCTGTCCCGATTCGAAAACGGAAAAGTCGCCCTGCCGCACGGGCTTGACGCAAGCTTCCATGACACGCTTATGCGTGAGCTGAAAGCTCTTGATTCCGACAAGCTGTTGCACCAGTTCGGCATCGGCGGTGAGGAAAAAGCAGACCCTGCGGAACTCATGAATCCGTGGAGTTTTCCGGAAAGCGGTGAATTCGGCAACGATTTCCAATTTGCAGTGCTTTCCGACATAAGCGGAAACTATTGCCGCGTTGTTGCTGTTGATGAAAACACTCCCGAATCGCTTCGTATGCTTATTGCTTACGAAAACAGGAAAACGGAGAAAAAACGCGGATTCAATGAAACGCTCAGCGCACTTGAAAGCGGCTCGTTCAACATTGTCGGCGGCTCGATTTCAGGTTTGGATGACATGTTCCAAAGCAATTTTGTCTATTTCAATGTTGACGGCATGAATCCTCCGGCGCTTGCGCAGCAGGCTTATGTAAACCGCGAAACAATCGATACTCTGTTGAATTGCATTGAACAAAGCCGCGGCAAAACACCGGAGCCGGGTCAGCATGTTCTGTCCGTGTGGTTCAGCACGATAGCTTCCGGCAGATACAACAGTGAGCTTGACGATGGAATGTATGATAAAAATTTCATCGATGATTACGGTTACATCGACAGATACACTCTGTCCGAACTCGGAATTGAGTATTCCGATGCCGGCACTCTGCACTACTTCATCTTTGTTGATGATGCAGCTTACAGCAGGATTCTTCAGCTGTTCAGCAACATGCACGGCGGTGTTGCGGATGCATAAGCATCATAACGGACTTCGGAATTCAAACAAATAAGGCCGATGCTAAACAGCGTCCGTCCCAACATACGGGGCGGACGCCTTGCTTTTTTTTGAACGAGGGTGATCCGGGGAGTGCCGAACATTACATTTCCCGGCTCAAGCGAAGCGGGCTTATGCAGAAAGCATGATTTTTGTGTGCAGCAAACGGACTTGTTCATGTTTGCTGCTCTCATACTGTCCTTAAAAGCAGTTCTCCCTGTGGAAACAGCCGAAACAGTCCATTTTAGATTCTTCGATCGTATCTGCTTTCAAGTCTGAAGGTGTCCAAATTTCCGGACTAAAGAAGTTTATGACTTGAACCGCAAAAACTTTTTGCTTTGCTCTGAAAATGCAGTGCTTATTCGCTGAGCAACCAATCGATGAGACTCTCGGATTTGATTCCGTCATAGGAAGTATCAAGACCAGGTTCAAGAGACAACACGATTTTTTCGTAGTTGTCGCGGATACTTTGCAGCGGTGCAAGCTCCCGCTTGCGTACATCTTCGCTCATCATCGACTCCGTTACCTGGATATACATTTTCTCATCGGCGGTCGTTGCAATGAAGTCAACCTCCGCATTGCCGATTTTGCCAATCGCTGCATCATAGCCACGGCGAAGCAGTTCAAAGTAAACAACATTTTCTATTGCATGTCCGCTATCACGATCCCTGAATCCAAGCAGATAGTTTCTAAGTCCGATATCAACGATGTAATACTTTCCAAGAGTACGTAAGAATTCCTTTCCTTTAATATCAAATCTCTTGATGTCATAGAAGAAGTATGCTTCCAGTAGCGCATTCACATAGGCCTGAACAGTGTGAGCGCTTGGAGTTCATAGTGTTCGCCGGTTTTATCAAATGCTTGCTTGCGTGTGCCACCTAACGCACTTTTGGTTTCTCTTATTTCAAAATCATGGAATGTTAAAAATTCAGAGAAGGACAATGGAAGCATCTTTATTTCTACGCATCTGCCTGATAAATAGGTAGCATATTCAGAGGAGAGCATATAAGCATTCGAACCAGTAACATAAATATCGCAATTGAAATCAACATGGAAAGAGTAAGCATAAACTCATGAAAAAAATTAAGTTTATGCACTGAAATGCAGAAACTATTAAAATTTGACAATTTTTGTATTTTACAAGAAGAGAATGCCTCTATCATTGTAGACAGAAGCACCGGTATTATTTCCACAGCGGATAGCACGGTCGAGCTCATGATGGGGAGATTATTTGATGAATTATGTGCTAATATTCTGCAATTCTACTGCTGGTCGATTGATTTATGTACACTCTCATTATAATATGTGTGCAGGAGGTGGATATATGTATCAGATTAGTAATGAAAAATTCGGTTTATTTGTAACCGAATTAAGAAAGGAAAAGAATTTAACTCAAAAGGATTTGGCTGAAAAATTATATGTATCAGATAAAACAGTTAGCAAATGGGAACGTGGTCTTAGTATGCCCAATGTCGTATTACTCATACCAATAGCTGATATATTAGATGTTACCGTTACAGAATTGTTACGTGGAGAAAAAATAGATACACAGAAAAATATTGATAAAAAAGAAATCGAGGAATTGGTAGTAGGCTCTCTCGATATGGCTGTTAGGGATTCTATTCACCAGCATAGAAAAAACTGGATATTAGCATATTTGTTATGTTTTTTTATATCTATTACAGAAATTATTATGTTAGTTGTATCTGGAAGTTCGTTAGCTGAGATGAAAAGGGATATATTGCTAGTTACCGGGGGAATGCTTTTATTTGGTGCATGGTTTTGTTTCTTTGCAAAAGACATATTACCAACATATTATGATGCCAACAAGATAAATTATGTTTCACAAGGAATTTTTAGAATACATCTAGTTGGTTTATCTTTTAACAATGGAAATTGGATATACATCTGCACAACTTTAAAAATATGGACACTTGCAACGGTTGTTCTATATCCTCTTGCAGGTATTATAATAATCAATTGTTTCAATATAGCTTTATGGGATATTTTGAATAAAATTTTCTTCAAAATATTTATCACACAATATCAATTCGCTCTTGCAAGTATAGTTTATGAAAAGTATTCGTTTTTACAATTGAAAAATTTTTACAATTTGAAACACATATGATGAATATTTAAAATTCTATAAATTTGCTTTGTTTTTCTCTGTTAACTCGTTGTACTTATTTACTATGTAATCGGCTGTTCTGACTGCGCCTTCGCCTTTATATTGCCAAGTTTCTTCAATAAGAGAATCAATGTTGTTTTTATATTCAGTTGATTCAATGCAGCTGTCAATCAATTCTTTTAAATTTTGCATATTATCTTTAGTTAATTGTTTTCCTATTTTCGGCAAAGAAGCAATAGGCCAAAACGGTGTGTCTAGCCACCAAGCGTCATAAGGGCTGTCGTCAAACTCGACATCTGCGTATATAACCGGCTTTCTGTAAACCAAAGAGTAATCGTAAACAATGCCGGAAAAATCTGAAATTAAAATATCAGAACGCCTGAGGACATCAAAATTATCACTGTCTCTGTTCCATTCGAGACTGTTTGAATTTGGAAATTCTGTCATTAAATGATTCATCAAATCTGCTTCCGAAGTAAATGACTGTGGGTGCGGTCTGATAATAATATGATAACCCGTTTCCAAAAGAGTTTTAATTATTTCATCGCCAAATTTGTTGAGAATAGAACTTTTACCCCAAGACGG